>Ga0105053_10003671_pt1 | contig 23165 bp, 18 predicted proteins | sample BON01_FD_78093 | JGI IMG/M metagenome (GOLD analysis project Ga0105053, IMG submission 78093) | Freshwater microbial communities from Lake Bonney liftoff mats and glacier meltwater in Antarctica - BON-01 | ecosystem: Environmental > Aquatic > Freshwater > Ice > Glacier meltwater | place: Lake...
ATCAACATACTTTGAAGAACAGCGAGGAAGAAGAGATCTTTTTAGAAGTTCACTGAAGAAAATGAAGAAAAACATCCACTTTCAAACCGCCAGCTTTGCACCACTTTTAAATCGCCGCTGACATGAAAGGCTGAAAAGAACTCCAAGAGTGAATAAACACCCCTCAAGCTCCCGTATGTTGCAGGCAAAAAGAAAGACAACTACCGTGCAACATAACCAACGCTGATAGTTAGACACCGAAGCTCTGGCAAGTATAAACCTAAAAAGCGGCCATTTCGTGCCCGATCAAAGCTCCGAGTGGAGTGGAGCAAACAGAGTGATCGAATGACCCGGCTAGGTGGCTTGGCTTACTTTACTGAGTTTTTAGAGGTCACAGGACTGTTTGATGATTTAGTTTTTGAGTGTCCTCTCACTTACACCAGCAACAATGCTCCTGATAAGAGAGACGTGCTTGGGGTCATGCTGTTGTCGGTGCTGAGCGGCCAAACTCGTTACGCGCATATAAGTTCACTGAGCGGCGGGCAGGTTGATGCGGATCTATTGGGAATGAAAAATGTCCCCTGTGAAGACAGTATTCGTTCGGCCATGGGCAAGTTAGTCTCACAACTTAAGACCGAGCAGGATGAATCCGCTGCGCTTTCTTGGTTGGAAAAGAGTTTTGATCGGCTCTGCTCTGGAGCGCTGGAGATGCCTTGGGTGCTTGACGTAGATGTCACCGTCAAACCGCTTTACGGAAAGCAAGAAGGAGCGGTATTGGGATACAATCCTCATCGTCCAGGGCGTCCCAGTCATGCCTATCATAGTTTTTGGGTCGGCCATCTTCGCTTATGCCTAGATGTGCAAGTGCGCCCAGGTAATGAAACCGCAGGCTCCCATGGACTTGGTTCTCTACTGGATTGGTTCACGCGTCATCCTGTCAGTGAATGGCCTGAGTTCGTGCGCGCTGACATCGAATATGGCACTCAGAAATGGATGCTGGAGCTCGAATCACTCGGTATGGCTTATTTGTTCAAGCTCAAGCAGACTCGTGGAGTCAAGGATTTGGTGAGCTTGAGCGAATTGCAATCTGAGTGGGAATCGAGTCTGGGCACTTGGGAATGCTGCGAAGCAATGTTGCAACTAAGCGGCTGGACCTGTTCGCGCCGAGTCGTGATCTATCGCCGTATTCACCATAAAAAAGGCTCCAAAGCCAAAGTCGCCAAAGCACTGAACGGACCAGTTGAAGTGAATGAACTCCTACAATTGGAATTAATTGAAGAAGATGCATTCACTTATGAATACGCCATCTACGTCACCAGCTTATGCGAGCCTGCCACTAAAATCCGAGGCCTGTATAACCCACGAGGGGACAATGAAAATCGCTCGTGAAGCAATCACCTCGCGCCCTCTGTTCCTGCTTCATAATGCCAAAGTTAGCACGCACCAAAGCATTCGCACTCTAGTGGTCTTTTGCGCGCATGTTCAAGCCGAACAAATACAGAGAAAACTCGAACAAGCCTCTCGTAGACTCAAAGAATGGGCGATCTTAACTGCAGAGCAGTTGGAAATGAAATCAGTCTGGGCACGCATCATTACCCATATTTTAACTCACCACAAAACGGTCGGAGCAGGGAATAGCCGAGCTCCGTCAACAATCGCCAGATTATGACTCAAATTTAGACTTAGAATTAGTGAAAAACTAACGCTACTCTCGCGTTGGATGCTCTCGCTTGCACGCTCAACTCATCTTTTTAGGATAAATGCGCAATAATGAGCAATCTATGAATAGTTGAACCTAAATTCAGAAGTCAGAGGTCAGAGAACAGAAGCCAGTCACTGAGGATCAGGCACTTAACGCGATATTGGCCCTCGCCCCCGATTCATTACATTCATTTTCCGATGGCGGGGCTGATGAGCATTTTGGCGAAGCGCGAAATTCCATAACTCGCTGAATGTCAAAGCTGGCCTCTGCCATCTGTTTTCTGACTACTCTTTCTAGGTTGAAGGGATCAATTCAGACGAAGGTCCGCCGCAGATGGCGAAGCAATCCAAAAGCACCCAAAAACACGACACCGATTTTCACAAATCTTCATGCGCGGCAGTGTATCTTCTACCTTTCAGATCATCTAAATCTCATTAATCTCGGTAAACCCTCTCTCCGTTTCCAAGCCCTGTAACGCCGGAATTATTCCTCTTGCTGCCCAACCTGGGCGCGCAGCGCTTTCATGCTCTGGTGGGTGATCGGATATTTCCGCAGCACGAAGAACGACAGCACCATCAGGATCGGGCCGACGATAAAGGTCATCAGCGCCAGTTTATCGAGCGTATCAGCACTCTGGGTGTCCGCGCCGGAAATGTAGCCGACGCCCTTGAGGATGTAGCCGGTCACAAACATTCCGAGTGCGCTGGCTGCCTTGAGAAAGAAGGAGAATCCGGCGGCATAGCGCCCCTCCGACACCTCGCCGGTTTTCAATTTTTTCATCGCCGAAAGATCTGCGATCATCGAGACCGCCAAGGGAACCAGAATTCCGCACCCGCCCCACCACAACGTCTGCAGCCCACCGAACACGAGGGCAGAGAGATGGAACGGCTGATCCGCGTAATCCACAAAAAGCTCAATCGCCTGTGGATCCATTAGCCCGCCGGTAAAGATGGCCAACAGCGCTAGGCAGCCAGCCGAAGCCATGACCATCGCCAGATAACCGGTCTTTTTCTTATCCAGCCGCTTCACCAAACTACCGAGTAAAAGCGATCCCAGCATAAACCCGATCATGCCGCTGGTGTGCACCACTGTTTTTTCTAGAGCGGAAAACCGCATGTATTCCACATACGTAAACATCTGCACCTGCGAGACGACCATCATGGCAAACTGCGCCAGACCGTAAAACCCGAAGACAAACCAGACCAGCTTATCCGAGTAGACATCCTTCAGGTCATGGGTAAAGGCCCTCACATGATCACGCATAGATTCGTCCGCGCGCTTCTCCGCCCGTTTTTCAGCAAATTTGTAGGTAACGAAAACACAGACCAGCGTCAGCAGCGCCGCGCTGACTGTCAGCACGATCCCCATGCGTTGGAAATTTTCGCTAATCTTGGTGCCATCAATCGTCGAACCATCTGCTGCCGTTGCGTTCGGAAAAAAGATAATCCACCCCAGGCCGGTGAAAATAACATTGGTGATCATATTAAAACCGAAGCGCACGCCCTGAAGCCGCGCGCGGTCATCATCCGTCCGGCACATCTCGAATCCGAGTGCGGTAAAGGGCACCACAAACACCGTGAAGGCCGTTTTGATCAGGAGGTTAATCCCCACCAGATACCCGAACAGCAGCTTCTCTCCCTGAAACGATTCCGGCACAAACCAAAAGAAGAAAAAGAAAACCGCCATGAGCAGGCCGCCGATCAGCATGTAGGGGTGGCGGCGACCGAACCGGCTGTTGGTGCGGTCGGACACGGTTCCCATCAGCGGGTCGGTGATGGCGTCATAAATCGTGCCGATGCCGAACGCAATACCGGCCAGCTCCGGGCTCATGCCCATGACCTGCGTATAGAACAGCATCGCAAAACCGTTGATCCCGTTCATGGTAATCGAGGTAGACCCCTCGCCCGAGGCATAGCCCCACAGGTCGCGGATTTTAAGTTTTCTAAATCGTTTTCCAGTGCTCATTGTATCGTCAAATTTACGTCATTAAGTCTCTAATTAAAACTCCTCCCCTGCTAAGCATATCCTTATACACATCTTTGTATCTTTTAATTCACGTGATGAATGCTAAATATCTGGCTCCTCCCCTGCTAAGGGGAGGTGGCTCGGTCTGCCGAGACGGAGGGGTTTTCACGGTCATTTGAGTCAAGGCGGTAAAAAAAAAAGGCTTAGGCTCGGCAGAGAACCCTTCCGTCTCGGCAGACCGAGCCACCTTCCCTTGGTAAGGGAAGGAGCTCCCAGACAGGGGAATTTAATATGCAATGCCATTGGGCTAAAGCACCGCGCTACTTTGACAACTAACGCCGCCACCTCAGTCGCTCCTCTCTGTGGTGAATGGGGAAGCCGGGAGGCCTTCCTTGTTGAACAGCACCATATTCGGATACGGGCTGTAGGCGTAGCGAACGTATTGGGGGTCTGTCACTGCGGCGTTCCAGAGCAGCAGCGCTGGCCCCTTCAGTTCGACATCCGCGCTGACAAACACCTTGTCTGCCCCCGCGATCTCGAAGGCTCCGTCTGGTTCGGCGCTCAATTCCAAGCCGCCCTCCGCATAGCGGAAGCGCAGTCCCGCCTTACCGTCACGAAATTCCACCGATTCAAATACCGGGCCATACGGCTGGTGATTGTGTCCATAAACCTCAGCGGACACGGCAATCGCCAACCGGTCGCCGATGGGCTTCTTGACCTTGGGATGAATATCTGCCAAGTCGCCACAGCCCTCGGAGACGACCATGCCGCAGTTCGGGATCTGTTGAGAGCAGTCGAGCTGCGCCTGCCGGAAGTGAGGCCAAGACGCGTCTTTGTATGGAGGCAGTTGCACAAAGTAAAACGGTAGATCAGGATTCTGCCACGTCGTTCTCCACCCTTCAACAAAGGCGGGAAACAGGGTTCGAAACTCCTCGTATCGACCAGAGTTGCCCTCGCCTTGATACCAGATCACGCCTTTGATCGTGTAGGGTTGCAGCGGTTTGATCATGCACTCATACAAGCCGGAGGGACGCCGATAGGCTTTAGGTCCAGTCGGCGCAAAGGGCACCATGCCGTGCGACCAACCGCCCTTCTGTTTCCAGTCTTCCATGTCGACTAAGTATTGCTGATAGGCCGCCTCATACGCCGCCTCGTCTTCAAACACCCCATATTCTTTATCGTATTTCTCAAACAGATAGCTCAACTCAGGTGTCTGCCTGACGGACTCCGGCGTCATCCAATTTTCATTCCAAGTGGCACCGCGATAACTGCCGATGATACCAACAGTCACTCCCAAGCGCTTCTGCAATTCCGCCGCAAAGAAATAGGCGACGGCTGAAAAGCCACGGACCGTATTCGCATCGGCAGTCTTCCATCTCAGCCCATCGCGGTTGATTGCACCAAATTCGGTGACCGGAATTTTAATAAAGCGCAGTTGCGGATTCGGCTTTGTCGGAAGACGCTTCTGAACATCCCGTAATCCTCCCATGTGAAATGCCATATTGGACTGACCGCCTGCCAGCCAAACTTCGCCCAGCATGACGTCCTGATAGATAATCTCCTCACCATCGCCAGAAACAATCAGCTCATAAGGTCCACCCGCAGGCATCGCATCTAACACCAGTTGCCATCTTCCATGATGCGCCCTTGCCTTTTTTTCAGCCCCATTGAGTCGCACCGTGATGGAGGCTCCCTCGGAGGCTCCCTCGGAGGCTTCACCAAAGATGGTCACCGCAGTGTCCCGCTGTAACACCATGCCATCCCCAAAGGTCACAGGCATAATGAGTTTCGCCGAAGCAAAGGACTGTAGTAGCACGCAAAGCGCCAGGGTCTGATAAGTGATTTTAAGCATGAAGTATTGTTTTTATGGCAACTATTTCTAACAGGAAGGTCATTGGCGCCCTTCCTACGAAGATGACACTGAAGTCACTGAAATCTTCATTGAATCGAAAAGGCATTCGCCTCAGGGTCTTCAGTCGCATCCATTTCTTTCGCCAGGGAATTTCTGTATTTTTCAATGATGACTTCGTATTCCGGATTGTTGATCAGATTATTCCAGCAACCGGAATCCTTAGTGATGTCATAAAACTCCTCGGGTGGACGGTAAGAGATGGTATCGACACGCTTGGCGATACGCGGATCGCGCTCTCCGATTGCATTCAGAACATGCATGAACTCATGATAGGTATCGAATTGATTCAGACGATCGGGATCACGTTTGGCATGAATGTTAAACACGTAGAGGTGCTCCTTCCCGATCCATGCCCGCCCAGGGTAATAATCTTTTGCTTCAGATGAACCAAAATAATTATTGGCGGCATAAACATACTCCCGCCACTGCTTTGGCTTTTTTCCCTGCAGAATCGGCCAGAGTGATTTACCCTCAAGCCCCTTCACCTCGGGCAATGCGATCGCCTCAAGAATCGTCGGCATGATATCGACAGAAGATGCCATGTGCTCCATATCCACGACTCCCTGAGGAATCCTGCCGGGCCAACTAACAATGAGTGGCGTGCGCGTGCTATTGTCATACAGGGAACGCTTCCCTCCTGGAGGCCACATTCCGTGATCTGACAAAAAGACAATAACGGTATTATCAGCGACACCGCTATCATCCAGTGCTTTGATGACAGCGCCAAGACAGGCATCCCCGCGATGGACAGAGTCATAGTATGGAGCAAGATATTGCCTCACTTCAGGCGCATCAGGAAGATAAGAAGGGATATCTATAATACTTGGATCATAGTGAGTGCTTGCCTGCGGATAATCCTTACCGCCTTTGTTATACTCCTCCCGCAGCGCCGCTTCTCTTTCCGTCCTTGGCCAGGGATCATGCGGATCAATCGAGTTCGCATAAAGAAAGAAAGGCTGGTCGGATTTTTTGGCATTTTCGATGACTAATTGAGTGCGCTCATAAAAAGAGTCCGGGTTACGATCTTCAAAGCCAACACCAAATCCCTTTTCATGAAACCTAAGGTCAAACGAGGGTGATAACTGCCTCGAATTCTTAAGTATCGCTGCAGTATAATAACCATTGTTGTGCAAATAAGAATCCAGGCGAGGCGTGGTAATTTCCGGCGACTCCCAACCTACTGGTGGCATTTGCCCATGCCCCATACTGCCCGAACCATGCGGATAACGGCCACTCAAGATAGCATTACGAGAAGGCCCACAAATCGTGCTGGTGACATGCGCGTGATGAAAGCGCACGCCGCGAGAGGCAAGCGCATCAATATTCGGACTGATGCCGGGAATAGAACAACCTGTCACCCCCAAGGAATCCCAGTTCATGTCATCCACAGTCAGCAGTAGAACATTGGGGCGATCCGCCGCCGAAACAATACCCGCAGCAAGCAGCAGCACTACGGCCACCCCGACTTTGCTCAACACATTCATTTTCAATAGCTTATACATACGTCATCTTCTCCATTTCATTCATGTGCAACGGCTTTCTAGCGTTGGCTGATTTCTTTAAGGCGGGCTGCCAAGGCCTGAGCTTTCTCCGGATATTTCAGGACGACATTCTCTGCCTGTCGTGGATCTGCCCTCAGGTTATAAAGCTGTGCCTTGGGCGCATCGGGCTTGAGCCTGCCTTGCTCATCGAAATCGGAATTCACCAGGCCTAATTCTTCAAACTGCATCGCCCAACTATGCGCAGGGTTTGTCGTCACCCCGAGGGAGCCTGACTGCGGCATATAGACCCAATCACCTGAACGCAGTGCTTGGCCGGTGATACCGATCATGTGTAATTCGCTGCGAATCGCCGTGGAGGTTTTACCGGTCATGACGTCCAGTTGATTGAGGGCATCCTCGGAGGCACCTTCCGGAGGCGTAATCCCTGCGGCGGCCCAGGCGGTCTTTGAAATATCCATCAGTGAGATGAGCGGCTCAATCGTCGTTCCGGCAGGAATCAGTCCAGGCCAACGCACGATAAACGGCACACGCAGTCCCCCTTCCCAGGCATCCGTCTTTTGCCCCAACCAATCCAGGTTGGAGCGGTGTCCCTGCTCATAGGGAGATGGATGATAGATGGCACCATTGTCACTGGTAAAAATAACCAGCGTATTCTCAGTCAGGTTGTTTTTCTCCAATGCGTTCAATACCAGCCCGACGCACCAGTCCATTTGCTCAACAAAATCGCCATACGTGCCGCCATGCCAATCCGGCCCTCCGGACTGCGCCAACTGACTGCGCCCCAGAAACTGCTTTGCCGGTGATAAAGGCACATGCGGGGCCACTAATGCTAAATTAATGAAGAACGGTTGTCCACCGGCTGTAGCGTCGATAAAGTCGACTGCTTTCTGCATCACAATCAGATCGATCTGATCCTCTGGCCGCGCGTCGTGGGCAGCCTTCCCACCTGTGCTGATCCCCCAGCCCCAGCCTTTTTGGGTTGCCGTTTTCGGAATAATTACAATCGGATCGGCGGGATCGACGCCAATCACATGCCGATCTTCGACAAAGACAAAAGGCGGCTCATTGTGGCTGAAAGGTGTTCCGAAATAAGTATCGAAGCCCATCTCCAGCACACCGCGCGGCAGCTCACTATTCCAGTCGATATCCTGACGGTGCTTGCGCACTTCAGACGGCTCGCCCCATCCAGTATGCACCTTGCCAAAGTATGCAGTGGTATAGCCGTTATCCCGAAACACGGATGCAATGGTTGGCCGAGGTGTCACAGCATCCGCAGAGGAGCGTGTCGCTCCCCCCAAAGCCCCCTCCGCTCCGAACAACAAAGTGCCCAATGAGGCGACTACCGCACTGACAATAATGGCTTTTTTCTGTGTCATATTCTTTCTCCGTTTATTCTTTGATTGTTGACTCGGGTCCCCCAAAGGTGCCCAGCTTGCGGACAAACAACCCCCAGCCGTCCGTAGCGTGGTAGAGCCGGGCTTGTTCCTGGCAGTCGTAGGTCCAGAACAGCATGCCGTTCACCTTTTCCTTCAGCGCCAGATCGCGAACAATCACCATGTGATCGACCGCTTCCTCGAAGGTTTTTTCCATGAAATCGAAGGCACCGAACTCGCCAATGATAACTGGTTTCGTTTTCCTTATCTCTTTCATTTCCGGCGCAAAGAATCCGGTGGAGGCGAGGTTGTCTTTAAACGCCTCCTTGACGGTCTCCTTGCCGTTGTGCCGGTAAAAATGCACATCGAGAAAATCGAGCGCGCCATTGCCGAGGCTCGCCAGCGTGGGCGGATAGCGGTCGTCCTTATATTTCCCCGGCCACAGACCGGCCGCGTCTTTCGGATCCTTGCCGACCGCAGCCGGAACAAACACGCCCTCGGCCACCAGCATTTCCGGATCAATCGCCTTCACCGCTTCAACAACGCGCTTGTGGTAATAGCGGTAGCCTTCATCCATCAGGGCCTGCCGTTCGTCTGTATCCGACAGATCGTAGCGCTTTCCGTTCGCCGCCTTAAAAGTTCCCTCCTTGTCCGTAAAGGGCCAGTGGTCGGCCTCGAGATTCGCTTCGTTCTGACACTGAAGCCCCAGCAGGGTCGGCAGCACCGCAGGCTCCTTCATTTTGAAATACGAAAGGAAGGAGGTGATATATTCGACCCGAGCATTCACTCCCTCCTTCGTGAGGATAAAAACGTTCTTGTTTTCTTCATCGGCTTTAAACTGATCCATGAAGTAGGCATTCGCCGGAAGCTCGCCGTCTCCAAAGGTTGGAAAAACGCGGATACCATGACGGGTCGCCCGCCGCAGGAAATCTAGCACGTTTTCGAGATAGGGTTCATAGAGCCCCTTCGTGGTGTGGTATTCCCCGCCGATGCCGGGATTCACACCGGGGCGGCGCCCAATGATAAACACCCGGACGGTGTTGTAGCCCGTTTTTTCTAGGGTGTGGAACATGGCTTCAGCGCGGTCGGGATCATAGTCGGCCTTGGTGAACTCCGTATCGGCATCAAAGGTGGAATGATCACCGCCGGGCTGCCCGTCCGCCGAGCGCAGGCGGATATAGTTGAAGCCCGTCACATAAAAAGGGGCCCCAGAATCTTTGAGAACAAATTCCGCTCCGTTGAGGCCCGGCTTAACCCCGATCCGTTCAAGCGGTTTAATCGGCTCCCCCTGCCGTTGATCTGTTTACCCCGACATAAACGGCAACAGCCCCTGCCGGTAAGGTATCTACAAGACTGCTGGCTACGTTTTGAAAAGTCTTATCAACCCTGGGAATCGTCGCTGCTTCACTCACTTGCACCTTTGCAGGATCGTAGAGGTGTCGTTGCAGCGATCCGCCGAAGTCGCGCGAGAATTGCATATTGAATGACTTCGCTTCGGCATTTGAATTGATCACTAGAACGCGCCATGTCCCGTCGGTCTGCTCAATCGCATTGATACGGATGCCATCCGCGCCCTGACACTCATAGACCTTCGTTCCCACGCCGCCGCCGAGATATTTGCTCAGCATGGAAAATGCATACCAGACTGGATACGGCTCCGTCGGATTCTCTTGTGTATCATACGGAAACTTTGCCGTGCCCCAGCGATGCACGCCGTCGTAAAAAGAATTCTCACCATCAGTGGTTGACCTAGGGCCTGGGTATTGCTGGTCAAAGAGTGACCAGATCATGGTATTCTGTATCTTCGCATCCAGAGACGCTGCGATCAGCTCTGCAATATAGGTGCCGTGCGCTGGTTGATCACGCACATGGTGTTCCCATTCTTTTAAGACATTATATTCATCCAGCCATATCGGTTTTGGTTTGGCCGATAAGGCCGTGCGCACCTTGTCCATAAACCCCTGCCAACCTTCGTAAGCATTTTCCGGCGGGAGATAACTATGCGCACCATAAATATCCAGTATATCTGCCAGCTCAGCAACGGACTCACTCAAACGAAGGTCATCAAACGAATTCACCGCATGATTATTCGGCCCGACGAACTGAACCAGTTTACGCGTGCCGTCCTTTACCATTTTCTCATGCAATCCACGCATCACCTTCACATAGTAAGGCCACAATTCCAGATCCTCTGGTTCGTTTTCACCACGTTTCGCCAAGACATGTTTGGGCCAGGGCTTTTCCTCTGGCCGATCAGCCCACGGGCTGGTGGTCGGCTCGGTCATCAAGATCAGATATTTGACATTATCAAAACCGCGCACGTTGACGATTTGATGCACAGATTCACTGACCCATGCGGCATACTCTGCGGGATCTCTATCCGGATCTGAAAATTCGCGACCAGTGTGCGTGTCTTTGGTAAAACCCCAGCCCGCCTGCAAGGCGACATCCACATCCAGCTCCTGCATCGCACTGAGCCATGTATAAAAGGCCTTCATCTTAGGAGACTCCCAGTCAAAGGGGCCTGCGATCGTATTGTCACCGACGGCCCAGTCAGGGCGATACCAGGTGCGCGCGATGTTCAACTCCATCCGTTCGATCCGGTCCAGCTCACGCTGAATATCTGCCTCGTTGAACCCCTTTGCTTTGCTCTCAGGCATCCATGCAAAGGCCTGATAGACCGCATTGACCCCGAGGAAGTCCTCAAAAGACACTGTATCTAGATTGACCTGCAACTGAACCGGACCAGCCGCCTGCGCTGGCATTGATACACAGAGCAGGCAGCCTACCCTCAATAATAGTTTACTTAATTTCGTAAGACTCATAATTCCTGAATTTTTTCCCGCTTTCATATCTTTTATCAAAGTTACTTTTTATTTCATCATTCTTTCCACGCGCCCCATTCTCAGCAGATAAAATTGATTTGGATGCCCCGATGAAACGTCATGTTCAAATCGCCATTTTTTTTATTTCCTAATATTGCACAGAATGCAATACATATCTCAACTTTTGTTCATGCCTCTCGCAAACGAGTGTCCGAGCTTGGAGAGTGTCTCAAAAATGAAACAATCTTCTGGGATTAGGCGAATTTTCATACCGCGACAATCGCTGCCCTAATCTTACTCCTAATCGTAATCGGTTCTTCGCGATTTTTAGTGGATAGAGGGGATCAGTGCTCAATGACTCGCACGACGTTATTCTCACACCGCGCTACCAAAGCCGTCGCTGCGTGCTTCAGCCGCAGTTTTGCGTTGCCAGTGCACGTGTTGAGCGGACGCGGGCTAAAGCACCGCGCTACCAAAGCCGTCGCTGCGTGCTTCAGCCGCAGTTTTGCAGAGCAGGGATTTTGAGGACACCCATGTTTAAGGCACCGGAAACGTGGGTGTCCTCAATTTTTTATCGGCTCTAAATATCGGCTGCCCGTTATTACTGCGGCACATCGCATGATAAACCGCACCCGCCTATTCATGTCTGACTGATCTTGGCACAAACAAACACTATACACAGTACTGCTCGATGGCAATTCAACGATGGTACATCCACTGCACAGAACCCCCGTCTCATGACGGAAGCCACGACCACTGCTCGCATCCCAAGCTCCGTGTCTTGTAGGCTCCGTGTGAAACTCTGCTCCTGCTGGCTCTGTGCTCAATGACCATTACGACGCTATTCTCACACCGCGTAAAAGACTTCGTCTCACGCGGCTGTGCTGCGACGCGGAGACCTACAAGACACGGAGGCTTTGCACAGCGCACTGAGCAGATCGCTGCCACCCCAGCCCATCAAGGTCGCTTCGCTAATCAAGTGAGCGCGCACATCCTCATTTCGTGTGGTCGGGCCGAATCTTCAAAATATCGGCGTAGTCAATTATTCCGTTCTGCGCCTGCCACTCTTCGCAGGCGTTTGCCAGTTGTTCGACCATCTCCGGATTCTGCTTCGAGACGTTCGTTCTCTCCGCCGGATCGTTTTGCAGATCGTAGAGTTCGTAAGCAATTCCGGGCTGTTTCGAGGTCTGGATATACCAGCCCGGCTCGATCAGCAGTTTCCAGCGACCTTTGTAAATCACGGCCTGTTGGCCCTTATCGTTTGAAAATAGATACTCTGGCGGTGCCATCTGTTTGCCCTGCAGAATTGGCAGCAGGCTGCGCCCATCCAGCGGCGCAGTCTGGGTGCCGCGAAACTCCGCGGGATAGGTGCCGCCAGCAATCTCGAGGCAAGTCGGCAGAAAGTCGCCGACCCAGCCGATGCTCTCGGTAATCGTTCCCGGCTGAACCACCTCCGGCCACTGCATGATGCAATGCGTCTTAGTGCCGCCCTCCCACATCAGCGCCTTGCAACCATAGTATGGCGTGTTCATCAAGTCGCCCAAGTGCGAGGCCGCACCGTTGTCAGACAGATAGATCACTAGCGTGTTATCCAGCTCACCTGTTTGTTCGAGCGTTTTTAAAACCTTACCAATATTGTCGTCGACCTTCTCCATCATCGACGCGTGAATCGCCGCTCGCAGTTGATAGTCCTTCTTCTTTGCTTCCGACATGTTCCGGGCGGCGGTGAAATATTTCCGATAGGGCGTGTCTTTTTCCCACAATCCTGCTCGCACCAGCCCGTCGACGCGATCGGCTTCCACTTGGTTCAGGTCGGCATAGCGCGACAGGTATTTATCAACCAATTCCTGCGGTGCCTGGATCGGCAAGTGCGGGGCTCGGTATGCCATGTATAAAAAGAAGGGCTCTGGATTCGTTAAAGCCTGTTCGATCATCTCGACGGCACGGTCGGTCATGCCATCCGTGCCATAAAATGCTTTGCTGGTCTGCCCGTGATTCGGCGTATAAGGATAGCGATCTTCATCCGTGTAATAGCAGTGCATATTGTAGGTCTGCTCATACTTGAGCGTCGCGTGCTGATTGCCTTCGAAATACTCATGCTTGTCCGATGGCGTAAAAAACTGGTGCGTCTCGCCTTCGATCAGGCCGAAGAATTGATCAAAGCCACGCTGCGGCGGCAGCGCGTTAAAATCGGCCTCGATCTCAGCATCCGTCAACTCCCAGCCGGGGTGCTGCTTTTTCCACCAATCCTGCCAGCCTTTGCCGTCTTTCATATGGCTGCCACCCAGATGCCACTTGCCGGTCATCATGGTTTGGTAACCTGACGCCTGCATCACTTCGGCGATCGTCGGCAAGTCATAGGGCATCCGCGCGCGGTAGGCCGGCTGCTTCATTTCCCGATTCCAACCGCCCAGCGTGCCAGCACCAAATCCGGCATGCGCCGAATCGCGCCCGGTCATCAGCGAAGCACGCGTCGGACTGCAGCGGCCGTTGTTATAGAAATTGCGAAAGCGCAGCCCGTTTGCCGCCATGCGATCGAGGTTGGGCGTATCGATCTCACCACCATAGCAGCCGAGATCCGAGTAGCCCGAATCGTCGGTCATGATGATAACGATGTTGGGACGCTCAGGGTCCCCCTGACATAGGGCGGCAAAGGATAACGCAGCAACCAAGATAATATTTGTTTTTAATTTCATTCTACAGTTGTATTTCTATTATTTGAAAAAGGCTCTTTATTGACCAGGGAATGCGTTGCTGCCCAGCCCTTTGCTGCCCGGGGCAAAAGGTCTGAATGTTTTAGGAATGAGTGGACTGAATTTTGCAATTACAGGCGCATATTCCGGATTTCCAGCAAGGTTTGTGTGTTCGTCCGGGTCTACGTTATGGTCGTATAATTCTTCTGATCCATCAGCATAGCGAATGAAACGCCAGCGTGAGTCACGCAGAGCGAAGTTGCCCGGGCCGTGAGAGGTAAGAACGGGCTTGCGCTGTTTTGATGCTTTACCGCTTTTCATCAATCCAGTTAGAGACAGCCCTTCAAGGTGCTCCGGTTTGTCTAGGCCAGCAAGATCACATAAGGTCGGATAGATATCGATCATTCCGACTGGGACGTCGACTCTTAGAGGACGTGCGTTTTTCGGAGCCTTAATTATCATCGGTACCTGTGCTGTTGCCTCCCAAAGTGTACGCTTGTGCCACAGGTTTTTGCGCCCCTTCTGAACACCATGGTCGCTTAAAAATACAATAATGGTGTTCTCTTCAAGCCCTTCCTCTTTCAGAGCATCCAGTACCTGCCCGATACAATGGTCAGTGAGACTGACACAGGCGCGGTACGCTTGGAGGTAGCTTGAAGTTAGGTTGTTTTCATGTATCCAGTTACCGTATTTCTGCTTATTGTAATAGCTCAAAAGTTTATGAGTGTATGGAGAGATGTCCTTCATGTCCTCGCTCTGATCCTCCAGTGGTGGAATTGAGTCAATTGGGTGCATGTCAAACCAGCGTTGCGGTGCGTATAGCGGGGCGTGTGGACTGAAGAAGCCCGCTGCAATAAAAAATGGTCTGTCTGAATCTTTTGATGCCCTGATCAGTTCTATCGCTTTTTGCGCAACTTTGTAATCGGTTGTTTCAGGCTCTTCAAGGTATGGACCCCAGTCAAAAAATGGGTGGACTGGAAGTTTTGGGTCAAGATGAATCTTCTTTTCAGGGAAGGGACCCAGCGCCAATGCAGGTTGAAGTCTAAGCCTCTGATTTTCAGTAAGACTTAAAATAAAACTGGTGGTTTGTCTAAAACTTTTTATAAGAGTGGAATGCTCACCTCCATATCCTTAGAACAGCCTTTGTCCAACGACCTCTCTTATTTGCTAAAAACGCTTCAGGTGGAGGTCATCACTGAGTCCTCCGACCATGACGAGGCGCAAGCACTTCTTAAAAAGCATCACTATTTGGGGGAACTTACGCCCGTAGGCGAGCGCCTGTATTATTCAATTCGTGATGTGCACGGCAACTGGTTAGGGGTGATGGCTTTTACTTCGGCTGCTCGTCGCTTACGTTACCGAGACGCCTGGATCGGTTGGACGGATGAACAGCGTCGTCGGCGTTTACGGCTAGTGGCCAATAATGCACGTTTTTTGTTATTACCTGATCGCACAGTGCCTAATCTGGGTTCTGCGGTATTGAAACGTGTTTGCTCACGTTTAAGTGAGGATTGGCAGGGGCACTACGGGCATCCGATCTTAGCGTTAGAGACCTTTGTGGATCCCTCTCGATTCAGTGGGACGGTGTATACGGCTGCTGGCTGGGAAGAGATGGGGATGACGCAAGGTAACTCGCGTAAAGGGCGTGACTACTACGAAGCCAATGCCAGCCCGAAGCGTCTTTTTGTCAAGGCCTTGCAGCGTGGAGCTTGTCGTAGTTTACAAGCAGAACAGCTCAAGCCCGCGCTGGCGCATGTGGATGAAGAAGCTCCGAAACGTTGCACGTATAACAGCCCAGAGTTGGAAAGTTTGAAAGAACGTTTTAAGCGAGCGGTGCCGGAATACCACAAGCAACGCTGCACCTATCCAGTTTACGCATTGCTCGGCATTATGGCCATGGCGCACCTAGCAGGTGCGCCGCGTGGACAGAAAGATTTAGAAGTATTCGCGGCCAGTCTGTCGCAGAAACAACGACGTGCATTGGGTATACGGCGTAAACCCAATAGCAAATATTATCCCAGCCCAGATCAATCAACCTTCAGTCGAATGATGTCTAAAGTCGACATTGATGCGACTGAGGCGGTCTTAATAGAGTGGCAAACTGCACTCAGGGGCAAGCCGCCTGAAGATGAGTTAATTTGCTTGGACGGCAAGATCCCGAAACACAGCGGCGGTAAGAATGTCCTCACCGCCGTCACCTCTCCAAGCATGCATTACCTCGGCAGCGAGATTGTCGAAGATAAAACCAACGAAATTCCCGCCGCACGTAAGCTTTTTAAACGGCTCGATCTCGATGATAAATTGGTCAGTCTAGATGCTCTACACACTCAGCGCCAGACTGCACGCGAAGTGGTCCTCGAGCATGGAGGCGACTATTTCTTTACAGTTAAAGCCAACCAACCAAACATGCTCGAATACATTGAAGGGCGTCTGCCCGATCCCAGTGCTTTTTTTTTATCCCTGAAGAGCCTGCTCGATACACCGAACTGAAGAGTCGTGAAAAAGGCAAAGACATCACTCGCCGTCTCATTGCCGAACCGACCAGCGGCGAGCGCCTAGGCTTCCCGATGGCAGCTCAGATCGCTCGGGTCTCGCGACAAAGACCCAACAGGAAAATCGAAACAGTCTGCCTAGTCACCAGTTGCACCGAAAAAGAGCTATCCCCAGCATTTTGGTTAGAAAATAATATCAACCACTGGGGGATTGAAACCGGGCTTCACGCACGCCTAGATGCTTCTAGGCACGATGACCGCTGCCGACTTAGAAACGATAAGCCGCTGCGTTTGCATGCCATCTTCACTCGCATCGCCAACAGCCTATGCTGCGAGTGGATCTTCAAGCAGAGAAAACCAGAGCATCACACCACTACTGATTTTATCGGACACATGAGTGAAGATCACGACCGACGAGCGCTCTCGCTGATTATCGCTAAAAAAGCCAAAATATGAGCTTTCTCAAGTTTGCATAGGCGCTGGAAGGGACCAAACCCATCGAACCATCCATAGTTATTTTCAAATGCTTTAGGGTCAGCATATGTATGATATATTTTCCCGACTGTTTTTGTTGAATATCCATTATTACGAAATAGCAGTGGAAGCGAAACCAAATCAGCATATTCAGGCACCTCATCGTATCGTGGGTTCAGACTATAAAGACCGCTGTTATGAGGATAGATCCCCGTCAATAGACTATTGCGCGATGGGCCACAGATGGGCGCCTGACAATACGCTTTGTTAAATACAGTAGCCTCCTTCGCCAGCTCATCGAGATTGGGTGTTATAGCCGTTGTGTCGCCCATAAAACCCAAATCAGTATTCAAGTCATCGGCCATGATGAAGAGAATGTTCGGCGTCGATGCGGATGCCACAACCGCCATAAAACGAAGTAGCCCAAAGGCCAGCACAACTCTTTTAAGCCCATGATTCCAGTGAAACAGTAAACGTTTTGGATGATTCATATTGAAGCTGCGTAAGTATGATTTGAATGACATATACTGCCGCGCATGAAGATTTGTGAAAATAGAATGAGTGGAGCAGCTTTCAAAGTAGAGCGGATCGACGAATTCGTTTCGAGTATCAGACTCCGATTACGCCTCTGCGGGAGACTCCATCGTGATCCCTGTTGATCTGTTGTTTTCGCTACAAGGCGCAGAGTTGTTAGACGGTGGACTGGCAGCAATTCTCATTATGACCTTATTTACCTCAACTGTGGTGCTATATAAGTGCATCTCCCTGATGATTGCAAGAGGTAAATGTGTTTTTCAGTTTTTTCTTTGGTTGCCGGAATATGTCGCATACCCTATTTGGGCTGAAGACTTCCATTTGGGCTGTAAATTCAGTTGTTTTGGTCACTTGATGCTATAAAATGATGCGGTAAATATTTCAGGGCACAGTTCACCTGTAGGATTCATTTGGCTTCGTATGGCCCGATTTCCAGCCCGCGCATCATGAAATCCATCATGACCGCCCACGAAGGGAAACAGTGATAGCGCATAAGTGCACGAATGTCCTGAAAGAACGTTTTGCGCGTGGGCAGGGTGGCGCGGATCAGCCGATAAGCGTCATCGCAGAAGGTTAGGAAGCTGTGCAAAAGAAAGGCCAGGATGTTTAGCGTTGCCAACAGCGACGAGAGATGGTTTTTCCCGTGGCCGAAGTTGTGCTTCAAGTGATAGCCTTTAGTCTTCAGCGTGTTGTTGTTTTCGTTTTCGATTTTCCAGCGCGCCCGACCGGCGACGACGATACCAGCAACATTCTTGTCGGTAATCTTGAAGTCGGTGATGAATGCATTATGATATATCTGCTTCCGTTTGGAGGTGATGGTAGTTTCGCACCAGTTCACCTTTAGAGCTCCGTCACCTTCGACAAGAGGAACGTTATTGGCATAGCGATACCTGCCTGGCTGATTCACTCAAGTTCCCCCTAGATCTAGTGTTTGGTTACTCTGACCTCGGATCGGATTTTTTAACCACGGATGGACACAGATGAACACGGATATGATTTACTTTTGCTGTTAATTAAAACCAGAGAGGGCTTAATATGTCATCGCAATGCTATGTAGATCAATAGTTTCCACTATTAAACGAACAGGAATTAACTACATTACTACGTTTTTAAGGTTAGTTACTTATCTGTGTGCATCTGCGTCCATCTGTGGTTCTAAATGCTGTTTCCTTTTTTTAGGTTCACTAGATATGCTAACTACTTGAGTGAATCAGCTAGGTAGGTAGCGATAAGTGTGATATTCCCACTTGCTCTTGTTTTTCACGCGCACCTTAAGCGTATGTATATCCTTTCCCGGCTCCAACAGTTCTACCCATTTGTACAGCCATGTGTGTGATTTGGGTTTGCAGGTAAATATGAAATGATAGTTGTTGAGCAGTGTGCGACGGCAGAACGGCTGATGGGCGTAAAGATCATCGCCCAGTATCGTATCATTGCCTGTGTTGTAGAAGTCACCGTTATTGTCCAGCCAGCGCTTACCTGCTTTGATCTCACAGTCCTGTTTGGTGTCACCGTCCTGCGGAACGATAAATTCGGGGCGCAGTGGAATAGCATACGGTTTGCCGGGGCCGACAATGACTGGGGTGATCGCACTGTGGTAGTGGGTGACTTCGCCGTTGGTGTGTTCAATCTTTGAGCAGTTTTTACATTTCACGTTCTCGGATTGCGAGGAGAAGTACCATGTGCCGTCAAGTGCAATCAGACGGGTATTATGTACGCTACGGAAGGTGTCGAGAATGCCCTGCTCGTCTAAGGCTTCATAGACGCGATCATACATCGGATAGATGGCCTCAGGTTCGACAGGATCGAGCATATCGCGAATATGGTTATCGCTGGGTGTCTTTTTAATCTGGAAAAGTGTTTGTGCGTTACTTTGCCCATTGTTCTTTTCCATGGTTTGCTGATGTGATAGGAACGAGGACGATTGGGTGAAAAACACAGCAAATGCACTCAGTCCGATTGCCTCCATGCTGTACTGCGTGTTGCTTCCTTTACGCTTGTCGGAGAGACCAGCTAAGGTGTGTCGAAGTTCGCAGACAAGTTGATCGAAACGTTTCAGACTCATGCAGAAAGCCTTTCTTTGAAATCGACGTTGAGCGGGTAGAGAAACACGTCTTTAACTGGCACGCTCATGGTCGCATGTACATCATTGCGGCTACGCCCGACGGTGGCACCAACATGCTTCCAGCCGGCGGCGCGGTAGCAAGTTCCTCTGAATCGATCCCGCTCTACAAATGTTTCCAGCAAGTGAATCGGGTGGCCGTACTTCTCCATCCAGTGTCCCGGCAGTTCCCGACAGACCCGCGACAACAGGTGACTGGCCAGATGTGGAACACGCACCCAGGGAAGAATCAGAAAGCGGGTGTTGTTGGTCAGAAAATGGAGATTGCGTTTTCGACTACTTGTATCCCACCCAATAAAAACATCGCGGCTCTTCGTTTTCCATGCCGCTGACCCAAACAGTATACAGGCCAGCAGTCGACCCGTCTGATCCCGAATCATATACTTGAGGTTCTCTCCCACACAGTTGCGATGGCCAAGATAATGATAGCGATGCAGCAGGAACTTGAACAAGGGTATGTCTTTGTCGGCTGCCACCAAAGGTTCAATCCTCAGAGGTCGTAACGCTCTCAGATCGGTTTCAATCGGACTACAGTCATGAGGTACCTCTGTGATTTGCCGATTACGACTGGCGTTGGGAGCGGTGCCTTGCCTGGGCGGAAGCCGTATTTCGCCCAATCGCTCCAGCTTCAGCAGAAGCGTGCGGCAGGCCATATCCTTCAGCCGCCCTTTGTAGTTGCGCCAATCCCATCTTTCGCACAGCTCACGTGAGAGTCGACTGCGGTTCCATGATGGATAATCTGCCAGCAGCCCCATAATCAGCGCCACATCACTCGGCGTGATGCAACGCCCTTGAATAACTTTTTTTGCCTTCATTGAAGACAGAAATACAATAAATCGGAAACTGAGTCCAGAAAAAAATTAAAAAAAGTTTCTCAGACCAGAGTAACGACCTCAAATACCGCCCACATAGCCCCTAAAGTGCTGGCTTGAGCCGCCATAATGAGAATTGCTGGTGGACTGGGGCACTTTTCTCAGTTGCAGCTCTTTGGTGATCTTCCAGTTTTGGTTTGTTTCGTCTTAGAAAACTCCGCGCCTTTGCGCCTCTGCGCGAGACTCCATCGTGAGGAGTTTGGTGATCTTCTGTCTCTGCGGTTCCGTGTAAAAAAAGCTGTTTCCAAATTTACTAAAATCACAAATCATGACGCGTGGCAGTATAGTATGATTTTGACTGCTTTGCTGTAAACGGCCCCTCTTTTATTGCGCACTATTGCAACCGATGCAACCAGTATCTCGATTTTCCTGCATCTTCCTTAAACCTAAAAGGGTAGTTGAACCGTTAATGAACGTTTATAAACGTTTATATTGATCCCAGAGACTTGTGGATCCTCAAAAGACTCCTCCCCTGCTTTCATCTAGTCGCCTTCCGAGGAGATCAGCGCTCTGAGTTTTAACCACCCGCTGCGCTGGACACAGAGGCTCATCCACTGCACAGAACCCCCGTCTCACGACGGAGGCCACGACCACTGCACAGAACCCAAGCTCCGTGTCTTGTGACTCCGAGTGAAACTCTGCTCCTAATGGTTCTATGATAACTTACCAGCACGACGCTATTCCTCACGCGGAGCACAGAGCTGATCCCAGAGATCTTCACAAGGAAGGAGCCTGTCCCTAAAATTCCCCCCGCTTAATCACGCTTAACTCATCCGATGGGTTATTAAGCTGACTCTGATTGTTGATCAACCAGCTTGCTGGTGTGGGAACGTGTAAAAATTGAACCCCTTTAAAGATTCAGCGTGCTGGTTAAGCGTAAATTAAGCGTGGTTAAGCGGTTCCCGCGCAGCGGCTCCCGGACTATGGCTACGTTTTTTTTCACCGCTTAATTACGCTTAACTCATCCGATGGGTTCTTAAGCTGACTCTGATTGTTGATGAAACCAGCGTTGCTGGTGTGGGAAGGTGTTAAAGTGGCAGGGGTATTAAAGTTGAAACCTTCAAAGATGCAGTGTGCTGGTTAAGCGTAAATTAAGCGTGGTTAAGCGGTTCCCGCGCAGCGGTTGTTCCTTCATCGCCCAGAGGGGCACCCAGGAGTTTGTTCCTCGCTCGCCCAAAGGGCACCACCCGCTTCAGTCACCCCTTCGGGCATACGCGTCAACTTAAGCCTGCATCTGCCTGAAACAAAGTGCTGAATTTCAAGGCATCGCAAATCTGATGATAATTGAGTCGGGTTCTTTTCTCGTAGCAGCAATATCTCTTCAAAGACGCCCACACCGGATCGTATTGATCAAGAACCCGCGCAGCCAAAGATCGAAAGATCATTCCTATTCTCTCGGGATTACTGCTTAGTTCATTGAAAAATTTCAATAGACTCAGTTGCCTGCCATGTAGGCGTAGTACGATCAGGTAGCAACTGCGGTATAAATGATTGGTGAAAATCATAATTCGAAGTAAACGCGTTTTCAGTATGATCATCAACTGGGTCTGCGAAACGCGATGGATACAAGCAAAGTTCATGTGGCTCTTCCATGCTTTAAAGATAATTTCAATGCGCCAGCGAAGGCCATAAATCGCAAGTACCGTGCTGAAGTTGGCGTTTTCCTTTGGAATGTTGGTGATAAAAATAGTCCAGTCCATCAGAGCTAGAACCGCTCGCGATGGGTTATGCCCTTTGTTTTCTTTTTTTGCCTTCATGCGTCTCAAATTTGCCGTTTCTTCATCCACGCGAGCCGAGAGCAAACGAACTTTGGTTCTTTCGGAATTGTTGAGCATTACGATTTGATCGATGTAGTCGTTTCCTTGAAGTAATTCCAATAAATCGACCACTTCGCCAGTGATTGGATCCAAATAAGTGGTTCCCGTTTTATGACGGTAAATGCAATCCGCCTTCGCCTGGATATGACGATGAATCTCTCCCATCGTCAGATAGCCCCTGTCGCGCAGCACGAGATCCCCCGGCAATAATTCGAGCTCGGGTGCCGCCTTCAAGTCGTTTTTGCTGTATGAATCGATTGAGAAATCGATCAAAGTCATGCTCTTAATGTCGTAGGTGACTTGTATCCTTGAATTGCAAACTTTAGATGATCCGTTCGATACGCCCGAAAATACTTCATAGAGCCAATCTGGAAGTTTGATGACAGTGCTATCCTGTACCAGTACCCGACCGTAATGATTGAGAAATCCTTCAGGTTCTTTGGTCAATGCCGCAGTCAATTTATACTCGAAAGCTTTTTCTATCAGGAATTCGACAAGTCGTTGGCATTCTTTGTTCATGCGTTTGGCCACTGCCTGCCTGGCGGGACCGTCGCCCTGCATTGCGTCGATCCTCGAAGCCACATTGTTGTAGCTGGCAAGTGCCTGGTGGCTTTTTTCGTAGATGGCATCGAGCAAATCGAATGGAGTTATCTTTCTGGGTTTTCGAACCAGCCATCCGACCTCAATCGCCTTTTTGATGAGTAAGTCCTCATTGATTCCTATGGTCTGAAGAATACTTGAAAAAGAATGTGAATCGTTTGAAAACATTCTTTACATAATATCACTAGTGTCCAGTTAAGGGCTTTTTGAGTTTCTGTAGGTTGTTCATTTTAAGCGGCTAATGAAGAAAAAGAGGTGTCACGCATTTGAACGCGCTGGCCTAAGTAGTGAGTGCTCGTTCTC
>Ga0105053_10003673_pt1 | contig 23151 bp, 20 predicted proteins | sample BON01_FD_78093 | JGI IMG/M metagenome (GOLD analysis project Ga0105053, IMG submission 78093) | Freshwater microbial communities from Lake Bonney liftoff mats and glacier meltwater in Antarctica - BON-01 | ecosystem: Environmental > Aquatic > Freshwater > Ice > Glacier meltwater | place: Lake...
AATGGGATCAAAGGGTCTCCGACCCTTTGCGGGTCGAGGGCAGAGCCCTCGCCTTTCTTATCCTAGCGCCTATGGGGCAGCGCCCCTCGCCTTCCCTTACTCGGGACAGGTCATAGCCGCGGCGTCTCCACCCCCGCATTGCGCGAGGCGGCGACGAGCACGGCGGTGATGTCTTCGCGGCCCAGGCCATGCACCGAGCGGGCGATGCCCATGGCTTCGCGGGCGGCCGAGCCGGTGATGACGGGGACGCCGGCGGCGGCGGCGGTGGCGATTGCGATGGACAGGTCCTTGTAGGCGAGGTCGATGGCGAAGCCTGGGGTGGTGTCGCCGGCCAGGACCTTGGTGGGCCAGTATTGGCGGAAGTGTTCGTTGCAGGCCAGGCCTGCGGTGATAACGGAATGCATGTCGGTCATCTTGAGGCCGAGCTTGGTGCCCAGCGCCAGCGTTTCGGCGGTGAGCTGGCAGGTGGCCATGGAGAGGAAGTTCAGCACGATCTTCATGGATATGCCGGCGCCCGGCCCGCCGCAATGGATGATGGCGTTGCCCATGGCTTCCAGCACCGGGCGGGCGCGGGCGAGGTCGGCGTCGGAGGCGCCCACCATGAAGCTGCTTTCGCCGCGGTCGGCATGGGCCGGGGAGCGGCCGACGCCGGCATCCACCCAGCCGATGCCTTTTTCGGCCAGCGCGGCGGCCATGGCGCGGCTGGCCATCGGGTCGATGGTGCTCATGTCGATATGCAACACACCCGGGCGGCCGCTGGCCAGCAGCCCGCCCTCGCCCATCACCACGCCCTGCACGTCTGGCGTGTTCGGCAGCATGGTGACGACGATGTCGCTGGCGGCGATGACGGCGGGGATGTCGGCGGCGCAGGTGGCGCCCTTCTGGCGCAGGATTTCCATCGGCGCCTCGGCGAGGTCGAACACCGTGGTGGAGAAGCCCCTGGCAACCACCTGGCCGGCCATCGGCCGCCCCATGTTGCCAAGCCCGATGAAGCCGATGCGTTCGCTCATGTCTGCCTCTTTCACTGTTGGTGCCTGCAACGCACACTGGTGCCATTGAACGCCGGCGGGAGGAAATCGCAATGGGCCACGACGTGCTGCTGATGACGCTGGATGAACTGGCGGGGCACTACCAGACGGGCACGCTGTCGCCGGTGGAGGTGGCGCGGGCGCATCTGGCGCGGCTGGCGGCGATGGAGCCGGTGTTGCACGCCTTCCAGATCGTCGATGAGGCGGGGGCGCTGGCGGCGGCGCGGGCGAGCGAGGCACGGTGGCGATCGGGCGCGGCGCTGGGCAAGCTCGACGGGGCGCCGGCCTCGATCAAGGACAACGTGGATATGGCCGGGTTCCCGACGCGGTCGGGCAGCACGACGACGCCGGAGACCAAGGCCGCGGCGGATGCGCCGGTGGTGGCGCGGCTGCGCGAGGCCGGCGCGGTGTTCCTCGGCAAGACGACGACGCCGGAATTCGGCTGGAAGGGCATCACCGACAGCACGCTGCGCGGGGCGGCGACGCGCAATCCGTTCAAGCCGGCGCATTCGTCCGGCGGATCGTCGGGCGGGGCGGCGGCAGCGGTGGCCTCCGGCATCGGGGCGGTGGCGTTCGGCAATGACGGGGGTGGGTCGATTCGCATTCCGGCGGCGTTCTGCGGGGCGTTCGGGATCAAGCCGACTTTCGGGCGGGTGCCGCACCATCCGCTGGAGAGCCCGTTCGCGACCGTGGTGGCGGGCGGGCCGATCACCCGCACGGTGGCGGATGCGGCGACGACGCTGGCGGTGATGGCGCGGCCGGATGAGCGGGACTGGTATTCGATCCCGCCGGCGCCCGAGGGCTGGCTGGCCGACCTGGTGCCGCGGGTGAAGGGGGTGCGGTTCGCCTGGTCGCCCAATCTGGGCGGGGTGAGGGCCGACGACGAGGTGCTGGGCACGCTGGCACCGGCCTTGGCGGCGTTGCGCCGGGCGGGGGCGGCGGTCGAGACTGTGGGCACCGTGATCGATCCGCTGAAGCCGGTGTTCGAGGATTTCTGGCTGGCGGGCTTCGCCAACCGGCTGCGGCAGATTCCCGAGGATCGCTGGGAGGAGACCGATCCGGGCTGGCTGACACTGGCCAAGGCGGGGCTGCCGATTCCGGCGGACCGGGTGCTGGCGGGGATGGTGGCGCGGCCGCGGCTGCACAACCGGGTGGCCGCGCTGTTCGCCACGCACCACCTGTTGCTGACGCCGACCACGCCACATGTCGCCCCGCGCGCCGACATCGCCTATCACAGCCAGGGCTATGACCGGTGGGAGGATGGGGTGCCGTACACGCTGCCGTTCAACCTGACCGGGCATCCCGCGGCGTCGATCCCGGTGGGATTGTCGGCGTCAGGGCTGCCGGTCGGGTTGCAGGTGGTGGGGCCGCGGTTTGCGGAACGGGCGATCCTGGAGGCGTGCCTGGGGATCGAGGCGTTGCTGGGGTTTCCGGCGCGGTATGCGACGATCGCGGCGTGACCTGGGCGGCGTCGATCGATACGAAAGGGAAGGCCAGGGGTTTCACCCCTGGACCCCACCAAAGGCGAGGCCTTTGGAATCCATTACTTAAGCAAAGGGGTCTGGGGCCGTCGGCTCCAGCGGGTCGAGGGCAGCGTCCTCGCCTTGCTTGCTTCAGCCGCCAGCGAACAGGGCTGGGCCGGTGCTGCGGGCGGGGTTGACCGAGGTGTTGGTGACGGGGATCGAGATCAGGTGGATGAGGACGAGGGCGAGGCCGATCGGGATGCCGGCGAAACCCACGGCGGCACCCTTGGAGGTGGTGCCGATGATGATGAAGATGCATGTTGGCTATTGCGCCAAGCCTGTCCGGGGCGGGGGTGCGGGCGAGGGAGGGATCAACGAGGGTTGATCAGTCCGGATGGACCGCCACCACGAACTCCACCTCAACCGGGGTGTTGCGCGGCAGGACGGCCATGCCGACGGCCGAGCGCGCGTGGCGGCCGGCCTCGCCGAAGATTTCGCCGAGGAGCTTCGAGGCGCCGTCCACCACCATGGCCTGGTCGGTGAAGCTGGGCGCGGAGGCGACGAAGCCGACAACCTTGACCATGCGCTTCACCCGGTCGAGCGAGCCGAGGGCGGCGCGCAGGGCCGACAGGCCGCTCAGCAGGCAGGCGCGGGCGCAGGCCTGGCCGGTGGCGATGTCAACTTCCGCGCCGAGCTTGCCGGTGGCGACGAGGTCGTCGCCAACCCAGGGGAGTTGGCCGGAGACCCAGGCGAGGCCGCCTTCCACCACGACAGGGACATAGGCGTAGAGCGGCGGCTTGGCCGGGGGCAGTTCGATGCCGAGTTCCTTGAGGCGTGCTTCGTGGCTCATGCGAGTCCTCCGTAAAGGCGCGAGCCTATTTCCAGGTCTGCCGTGCCGCAACAGGCCCTTCCCGCGCCGCAGGAATGGCGGCAGGCTGGCTTGGCGAGGGATGGAGGCGATGATGGCGCAACGGCAGGCGGCGACAGTGGCGGAATTGCTGCGGCCGCGCAGCGTGGCGGTGATCGGGGCGTCGGAGGACCAAACCAAGTTCGGCGGGCGGCTGTATCGGCTGTTGCTGAAGCATGGGTTCGAAGGGGCGGTGTATCCGATCAACCCGAACCGGGTGGAATTGTTCGGGATCAAGACCTATCCCGACCTCAGGAGTACGCCGGCGCCAGCCGACATGGTGGTGATGGCGGTGCCGCGCAAGCTGGTGGCGCCGGTGATCGCGGATGCCGCGGCGATGGGGGTGAAGGGCGGCATCATCATCACCAGCAAGTTCTCCGACGAGGGGCCGGAGGGCGCGGCGCTGGAGGCGCAGATCGTCGCCACCGCGCGGGCAGGCGGGATGCGGCTGATCGGGCCGAACTGCCTGGGCATGATCTCGCCGGCCAACAAGGTGGTGCTGTGCTCGTCGCCGGCGCTGGATGCCGAGGTGCTGCCGGTCGGGCCGATCGGCTTCGCCAGTCAGTCGGGCGCGATGATGGCCACCGTGTTCGACCGGGCGCGGGCGCGCGGGGTGGGGTTCTCGCACTGCGTGTCGGTGGGCAACCAGGCCGACCTGGAGCTGTGCGACTTCGTGGAATACTTCCTCGACGATGAGCGCACCCGGGTGATCTGCACCTATGTGGAGGGGCTGAAGGACCCTGCCCGCTTCGTGGCGCTGGCGCGGCGGGCGCGGGCGATCGGCAAGCCGTGGCTGATGGTGAAGGCGGGGCGCACCGAAAGCGGGGCGCGGGCGGCGTTTTCCCACACGGCGAGCCTGGCGGGCAGTTTCGCCGCGCTGGAGGCGGTGTGCCGGGATGTGGGCGTGGTGCTGCTGGACGATTTCGACGCGATGACGCTGCTGGCGGCGTCGCTGGCGCGCTATCCCGGGCGGGTGGTGCAGGGGGCGACGCTGATCACCACCTCGGGCGGCGGCGGGGCGATCACGGCGGACCGGCTGGCGGCGGCGGGGATTCCGCTGACCCGGTTCGCGCCCGACACCGACGCGGCGCTGGGGGAGCACTACTCACCGGGGCAGGCCAGCAACCCGATCGATTTCGGTGGGCGCACTTCGGGCGAGAGCGTGGATATCGCCGATGTGACGATGTCGCTGGTGGGGGCCGATCCGGCGCGCGATGCGGTGCTGGCGGTGCTGACGACCTCGCCGGATATGCGGCGCACGACGGCGGGGATCGCCGATGCCGCACCGGCGGACGGCAAGCCGCTGATGTTCGTGATGACGCCGGGGGCGGCGGCGGATGCCGCGCGCGCCGAGTTGGTGGCGCGCGGGGCGCCGTTCACCGACACGGTGGACGATGCGGTGCGGGCGCTGCGCGGCTGGGTGGATTTTTGTGCGTTTGTGCCGCCGGAGAAGGCGCTGCGGCCGGCAGGGCTGCCGGCGTCACCGCCGCCAGTGGCCGATGGCGTGCCGGGGCCGGCGGCGCTGGCGGCATTGCTGGAGGCCTATGGGTTGCCGGTGGCGCCGCAGGCGGTGTGCGCGACGGCGGCGGCGGCCGTGGCGGCGGCGGGGCGGATCGGCTACCCGGTGGCGCTGAAGGCCGTGGGGGCGGCGATCGTGCACAAGACCGAGGCCGGCGGCGTGGTGCTGAACCTGGGCGACGCGGCGGCGGTGGAGGCGGCGGTTGCGGATATGCAGGCGCGGCTGGGCGGCGACCTGGAGGCGGTGCTGGTGCAGCGCATGACGCGCGGCGAGGCGGAGCTGATCATCGGCGTGTCGCATGACGAGCAGTTCGGGCCGATGGTGGTGGTGGGCGCGGGCGGCATTCTGGTGGAGCTGCTACAGGATGTGGCCATGGCCCCTGCCCCACTTTCGGCGGCCACGGCGGCGGCGTTGCTGGGGCGGCTGAAGGTGGCGGCGCTCCTGCGCGGCATTCGCGGGCGGCCGGCACTCGACATTGCCGCCGTGGTGGATACGGTGGTGCGGGTGGGCTGGCTGGCGCATGACCTGCGCGGGCGGTTGCGCGAACTGGACATCAACCCGCTGATGGTGGGCGTGGCCGGTTGCACGATTGTCGACGCCCGCGCGCTGATCGAAAGCAACTAGGGGAAGTGCCCATGTCTGTCGTCACCATCGAGCACATCGGCAAGGTCTCGGTCATCCGGATCAACCGGCCGGACAAGATGAACGCCATCAGCAAGGGCGTGGCCGAGGGCATCCAGAAGGCGTTCGAGGAGTTCGACGCGTCGGACCAGCGGGTGGCGGTGCTGTCGGCGGTGGGCACCAAGTCGTTCTCGTCCGGCGCCGATGTGACCGACCTGCCGGAGCTTTGGCGCTGCATCCCCAACGTGGGGTTCAAGACGCAGAAGCCGATCATCGCGGCGACCAGCGGCTGGTGCGTGGGCGGGGCAATCGTGATGGCGATGATGTGCGACATGATCGTCAGCACGCAGGACACGATCTTCTACTACCCCGAGGCCAAGCTGGGGCTGACCGGGGGGATGATCTCGTCGCTGGTGACGCGCATGCCGCACAAGCTGGCGATGGAGGTGATGCTGCTGGGCACCAAGGTGGGGGCGCAGCGGGCCTATGACGTGGGCTTCATCAACCGGGTGACGGAAAATGGCGGGCACGAGGCCGAGGCGATCGCCATGGCCGAGGAACTGGTGAACTCGGCGCCCCTGGTGGTGGAGACGCTGAAGCATTTCGTCAACGACATCATCATGCCGGCGGGGCCGGTGGAGCGGATGGTGGCGGTGAGCAACCAGCTGGCCAAGGTGCGCAACAGCAGCGACCTGAAGGAAGGCGTTGCCGCCTACAAGGAAAAGCGCAAGCCGAACTTCACCGGACGCTGAGGAATACCACGCATGACGCACTACACGCAGGCGCATTGGGGCACCTACGAGGTGGCGAAGGGGGAGGATGGCGCTCCCCGGCTGCTGCCCTGGAGCGCTGACCCCGACCCCTGCGCGATCGGGGTGCATGCGCTCTCGCCCGAGCTTGACCGAGTGCGGGTGCGCCGGCCCGCGGTGCGGCGGAGTTGGCTGGAGCGCGGGCCGGGCAGTGCGCCGGAACTGCGCGGGCGCGAGCCGTTCGTGGAGGTGGACTGGAACACCGCACTCGACCTGGTGGCCGGCGAGCTTGCCCGCGTGAAGGCGGCGCATGGCAACGAGGCGATCTTCGGCGGCTCCTATGGCTGGGCCAGCGCAGGGCGCTTCCACCACGCCAACAGCCAGGTGCACCGGTTTCTGAACTGCATCGGCGGCTATGTGCGGCACAACGACAGCTATTCGCTCGGTGCCGGGCGGGTGCTGCTGCCGCATGTGCTGATGCCGATCGACGAGTCGTGGAGCGAGTTGACGTCGTGGGACGTGATGGCGGCGCACACCAAGCTGTTCGTGGCCTTCGGCGGCGTGCCGCTGAAGAACGCGCAGATCAGCCAGGGCGGCGTGGGGCGGCACCAGCACGCGCCGGGCCTGCAGGCGATGACCGAGGCCGGCGTGCGCTTCGTCAACATCAGCCCGGTGGCCGACAACATGGCGACCGGCGGGGCGGTGGAGTGGATTCAGATCCGTCCCAATACCGACACGGCGCTGATGCTGGCGCTGGCGCATCAGTGGGTGGCGGACGGCACGGTGGACCGCGATTTCCTGGCGCGCTGCTGCTCCGGCTACGACAAGTTCGAGCCTTACCTGACCGGGGCGGCCGACGGGGTGGCCAAGACGGCGGCGTGGGCGAGTGCCATCACCGGCGTACCGGCGGCGCGGATCGTTTCGCTAGCGCGCGAGATGGCCGGCACGCGGACCATGATCAGCGCCGCCTGGTCGCTGCAGCGCGCCTCGCATGGCGAGCAGCCGTTCTGGATGACCATCGTGATGGGCTGCATGCTCGGCCAGGTGGGCCTGCCGGGTGGCGGGTTCGCGCTGGGCTACGGGCCGACCAACCGGATGGGCAGCCCGCATACCCGCCTGCCCGGCCCGTCGCTGCCGCAGGGGACCAACAAGGTGCGGGCGTTCATTCCGGTCGCCCGCATCGCCGACATGCTGCTGAACCCGGGGGCTGAGTTCCGCTACAACGGCGGGGTTCACACCTATCCCGACATCAAGCTGGTGTATTGGGCGGGCGGCAATCCGTTCCACCACCACCAGGACCTCAGCCGGTTGATGCAGGCGTGGCAGAAGCCCGAGACGATCGTGGTGAACGAGCAGTACTGGACCAGCACGGCGAAATTCGCCGACGTGGTGCTGCCGGCGACGACGACGCTGGAGCGCGACGACATCGGCTACGGCACGCATGAAGGCGTGGTGGTGGCGATGCGCCAGGTGGTGCCGCCGGCCGGCGAGGCGCGCAACGACTACGCGATTTTCTCCGGACTGGCCGAGCGCATGGGTGTGGCCGCGGCGTTCACCGAGGGACGCGACGAGATGGATTGGGTGCGGCACCTGTATGGCGTGATGCACAAGCGCGCCGCCTCGATGGAGATCGCGCTGCCGGATTTCGCCACGTTCTGGGAACAGGGGCTGGTGAACCTCGAAGCGCATGCAGCACCACGGGTGGGCTTCGAGACGTATCGGCGCGACCCGGCGGGCAACATGCTCAACACCGAGTCCGGGCGCATCGAGATCTTCTCGGAGCGGATCGCCGGCTTTGGCCTGGCCGACTGCCCGGGCCATCCCACCTGGTTCGAGCCGCTGGAGTGGCTGGGGGCACCCGAGGCCGGGCGGTTCCCGCTGCACCTGCTGTCCGACCAGCCGGCACGGCGGCTGCACAGCCAGCTTGACGCGAGCCCGCACAGCATGGCCGGCAAGGTGGCCGGGCGCGAGCCGGTGTATCTCAACCCCGCCGATGCGGCAGCACGCGGCATCGCCGATGGCGAGGTGGTGGAGGTGTTCAACGACCGCGGACGCTGCCTGGCGGGCGCCATCGTCACGCCCGATATCATGCAGGGCGTGGCGCGGCTCGCGACGGGGGCCTGGTTCGACTACGACTGGCAGACCGGGCTGGAGAAGCACGGCAACCCCAACGCGCTGACCCGCGACGTGGGCGCCTCCAGCCTGTCACAGGGCTGCACGGCGCAGTCCTGCCTGGTGGATGTGCGGCGCGCGGACGGGCCGGTGCCGGCGGTTTCGGCGCATGCCCTGCCGGCTTTCGCTGCGGCGCGGGGGTAGGAAGCAAGAAAGGACAGTTGTTCTTTTTTGTAAAAAAAGAACCAAAAACCTTTATCCGTTTGGCAAGAGCGTTCTACAAGCTCCTTGCTCAAACGGATAAAGTCTTTTTGCTTCTTTTTCTTCAGAAAAAGAAGATTCTTTCTGGTTACCGCCGCGCAGTGGCCAGCAGTTCCTCCACGATGCGTTCCAGTTGGGCCACCGTGTTGCAGGTGACCATCTGGTGGCAGAACGGAGCGTAGCGGATCATGTCGCTGTCGCCGGTCCCCCAAAGGGATTGCGGCTCCGGATTCAGCCAGATCACCCGACCGGCGCGCTCGAAGATTGCCTTCATGAGTTCCAGCCGCGGCTCGTTCCGATTGCCGCGGGCGTCGCCCAGCATGATCACCGTGGTCTGGCGGGTGACCTTGTTCAGGGCGATGGCAGAGAAATCCTCCAGCGACTTGCCGTAGTTGGTGGAGCCGAAGCCGACCGCCTCCAGGATCTTGCTGACGGCGTCGTCGCTGTTCTCGCGGCTGAGGATGTCGCTCACCTCGATCAGGTGGCCGGAGAAGGCAAAGCTGCGGATGTCGGCCAGCACGTCGTTCAGCGAGTAAAGAAACATCAGCAAGAAGCGCGCGACCGAAGCAACCGAGCCGGACACATCGCACAGCGCCATCACCCGCGGCTTGTCGATACGCTCGCGCTTCCACACGGTGCGGAACGGAATGGCGTCGAAGGCCATGTTGCGGCGAATGGTGCGCCGCGTGTCCAGCACGCCACGGCGGTCGCGCCAGCGCTTGCGGCTGTAGCGGCTGGCCAGCTTCTTGGCCATTTCGCGGATCAGCGAGCGCATGCGCTGGATGTCCCGCCGGTCGAGTTGGGAAAGGTTGACCTGGCGCAGCGCGCCCTCGCGGATCTCGCGGGTCGTGCCGGCGGCGAACAGGGTGAGCTGGCGCTCCATGTAGGTGCGCGCCTGCTCGCCCAGGGCGGCGCGCGCCTTGGCGAGGCGGTCGGCGAGGTCGGTGTTGCCGTCGGCGCGCAGCCGGGCGATCTAGCGTTCCAGCTCCGGCAGGCCCATACGGTCCAGGATACGCCGTGCGAACAGGTTGGTCTGGGTGAACAGGGTGATGTTGGTCGCCCCGGCCTCCTCCGCCGCCCGTTCCATCGCCGCGGCGAGGCCGGCCATGTCGTTGTTAAGCAGCATCTGGCCGAGGTTGGAGGCCGCCCCGCCACCCTCGCCCTCCCCCTGGGCCTCGCCCTCAGCCTCGCCGGGCTGGCGCTCGGACGCCGCGGGCGCGTGCGGCGGATCGCCCGGCTTGCCGCCGAGCGGGGCGGAATCGCGCTTGAAGTAGGTGTCGAAGCATTTCTCGAAGATCTGCTTCTCCTCGACCGTCTTGGCGATGGTCAGCGTCAGCGCGTCCTTCAGCGCCTGGCGGTCCTGGAAGCCGACGGCGTTGGCCGATTCGAAGGCATCGAGCGATTCGGCCACCGAGATGCGCACGCCGGCGCCGCGCGCCACGCGGAGCAGGCGCAGCAGCATGTCCGAGGACTGCGGCGGTTCGACGGTGCCCATTCGGCCCGGCATGCTGCCCGGCATGCTGCCCGACATGGCGGCGCTACTTCGCCGCCATGCCCTGCGCCTCGCGCAGCGCCTGGTGCGTCATCTCGCCCACCAGCTTGCCAGCGCTGGTCATGTCGCCCTCGAACTTCAGCAGCACGTTCAGCGTGTCCTGCACCAGTTGGTTGTCGAGCTGGGTGGCGTTCATCAGGATCAGCGCGCGCGCCCAGTCGATCGTCTCGCTGACCGACGGCAGCTTGCGCAGGTCCTGCGTGCGAAGCTGCTGCACGAAATGCACCAGCTGGCGCAGCAGGCTGGCCTGAACGTGCGGAATGCGCGTCGCCACGATCCGCTCCTCGCGCCGCGCATCGGGGTAGCCGATATGCAGGTGCAGGCAGCGGCGTTTCATCGCATCGCCGAGGTCGCGGGTGTTGTTGGAGGTGAGCAGCACGATCGGGATCACCTTGGCGTATTGGGTGCCCAGCTCGGGGATGCTGACCTGGTAGTCCGACAGGATTTCCAGCAGGAACGATTCGAACTCCTCGTCGGCCTTGTCCACCTCGTCGACCAGCAGGACGCAGCCCTTCGGCTCCTTCAGCGCGCGCAGCAGGGGGCGCGGCTCCAGGAAGCGCTCGGAGAAGAAGATGTCGTCCACCTTGTCCAGGCGGCCGAGCGCCTCGTCGAGGTCGGCGGCATCGCGCAGCTGTTCGCCGAGCTTGTCCTTGAGGATCTGGGTGTAGAGGAGCTGCTTGCCGTATTTCCACTCGTACAGCGCCTTGGATTCGTCGAGGCCCTCGTAGCACTGCATGCGGATCAGCGGCAGGTCGAGGAAGCCGGCGGTGGCCTTGGCCAGTTCGGTCTTGCCGACGCCAGCCGGGCCTTCCACCAGGATCGGCTTGCCCAGCCGCACGGCCAGGAACAGCGCGGTGGCGATCTGGCGCGAGGTGATGTAGCCCTGGCCCGCCAGCCCGGCCTCGATGCTCTCGATCGTGGGTATCCTCTGCTCCAGGCTCGTGCTCACGCCCCGCCGCTCCTCATCGTTGTGCGTGACTGCCTAGCGCGGATTTCCCGCCGCGGCGAGACCCCACGATGGCAATGCGGCCGTGCGCCCGCTCCTGCCGACGCAATGGCGCGATGGCGACATTTCGCAAATCGGTCAACCGAATCCCCCTTGGCGGGCGGCCCGGCTGCTGTTCATATTGTCGACAAGATCGTCCAAGGGAACATAATGCATGCGGGCATACGTCATCCGCCGGCTCCTCGCGCTGATTCCAACGCTGTTTTTCGCGAGCGTGATCGTTTTCGCGACGGTGCGGATGATTCCAGGCGACATCATCGACCTGATGATCTCGCAGAACGACATCAGCGCGGGCAGCGCCGACCGCGAACAGCTTGAGGCGGCGCTCGGCCTCGACAAGCCAATCTACACACAATATTTCCGTTGGATCGGCGGCATCCTGCTGCGCGGCGACTTCGGATCCTCGCTGTGGCAGGAACAGTCGGTGATCGGCGAGATCCTCGCCCGCCTGCCCACCACGTTCCAACTGGGCTTCATGGCGCTGTTCGTGGCGCTGATCGTCGCTGTGCCGATCGGCGTGTGGTCGGCGATCCGCCAGGACACCTGGGGCGACTATCTCGGCCGCTCGTTCTCGATCATCAACCTCGCGGTGCCCGGCTTCTGGATCGGCACCATGGTGATGGTGTTCCCGGCGATCTGGTGGGGCATCTCGCCCGAGGTCAAGTTCGTGCCGTTCAGCGAGGACCCGTGGGGCAACATCGTCCAGCTTGCCCTGCCGGCGGCCATCCTGGGCACGTCGCTGTCGGCGATCACCATGCGCATGACGCGCACGATGATGCTGGAGGTGCTGCGCCAGGACTACATCCGCACCGCCTGGGCCAAGGGCATGAACGAGCGGACGATGGTGGTGCGCCACGCGCTGCGCAACGCGCTGATCCCGGTGGTGACGCTGATTGGCTTGCAGGCGCCCATCCTGATCGGCGGCACCGTGATCATGGAGCAGATATTCGTCATCCCCGGGATGGGGCTGATGCTGCTGGAGGCGGTGAGCCGACGCGACTATCCGGTGATCACCGGGGTGTTCCTCGTGGTCGGCGTCGCCGTGGTGTTGATCAACCTGCTGGTGGACCTCAGCTACGGCCTGCTCGACCCAAAGGTGAGGTACCGCTGATGTCCGCCGTCGTACAAGCCCCGCAGACGCTGCCGACGCAGCGCGGACCGGTCGCCGACTTCTTCATCCGCCTGTTCCGCGAGAAGCCGCTGGGGGCGGTGGGTTTCGTCGTCGTCCTGCTGTTCCTGTTCTGCGGCATCTTCGCCGACCTGATCGCGCCCTACGGGATGAACCAGATCAGCCCGGCCAACCGGCTGAAGCCGCCGTCGGAGCGGTTCTGGCTCGGCACCGACCACCTCGGCCGCGACATGTTCTCGCGCCTGCTCTACGGCGCCCAGCTTTCGGTGATCATCGGCTTCGCCGCGGCCACGCTGGCGACGGTGATCTCGGTGCTGCTGGGCATCATCACCGGCTATCTCGGCGGCAAGGTGGACCTGGTGGTCCAGCGCATGGTCGATGCATGGATGAGCTTCCCGGACCTGATCATCCTCATCGTGGTGGTCTCGGTACTGGGGCCGGGCATGCCGCAGGTGATATTCGTGTTGGGGCTGGTGTTCGGCATCGGCGGCAGCCGCATCGTCCGCGGTGCCGTGGTGTCGGTGCGCGAGAACATGTACGTGCATGCCGCCCAGTCGATGGGTGCCAGCACCACGCGCATCCTGCTGCAGCACATCCTGCCGAACATCCTGCCGCCGGTAATCGTGCTGTTCACCACGCGTGTCGGCGCGGTGATCCTGGTCGAATCCGGGCTGAGCTTCCTGGGCTTCGGCGTGCCGCCCCCCGCCCCCACCTGGGGCGGCCTGCTCAGCGGGTCCGGGCGCACCTACATGTACATGGCCCCGTGGCTGGCGCTGGCGCCGGGGCTGTGCATCACGATCGTGGTCTACGCGATCAATGTCCTCGGCGACGCCATGCGCGACCTGCTCGACCCGCGCATGCGCGGCAGCCGCTGAACCAGAAGAAACGAAGGAGGATTTCTCGTGAAGCAAAAGCTACTCGCGTCCGGCTCGCTGGCCGCCGCACTGATTATGGCAGGCGGTGCCGCACAGGCGGAGAAACCGCAATACGGCGGCAACCTGGAAGTGGTCACCGTCTCGTCGACCATCTCGGCGTTGTCGTGGGATCCGGGCGATTTCGCCTGGAAGACCAACCACGACAACCTGCACTTCGAGACGCTGTTCGCCGGCGACCTCAACAAGTCGGTGCGTCGTGGCGGCAAGTACAACTTCCGGCCCGACGCCTGGCAAAGCGACGATTCGCTGCGCGGCGAACTCGCCGAAACCTGGGAGTGGAAGCAGAACCCACTGCGCGTGGAGATCAAGCTGCGCCGCGGCATCATGTGGCCCGCCAAGGCCGGCGTGATGGAGAGCCGCGAGTTCGTGGCCGACGACGTCGTCGCCACCTTCAACCGCCAGCGCACCAGCCCGAAGACGTTCAAGAACTACTACTACTTCGTCGACAAGGCCGAGGCGACGGACCGCCACACCGTCACCTTCTTCATGAACGAATACCACGCCGACTGGGACTATCGCTTCGGCTGGGGCTACTACTCCGCGATCTACCCGCAGGAACTGGTCAAGGCCGGCGCCGGCAACTGGAAGAACGCCGTCGGCACCGGCCCGTTCCAACTCGACAACTACGTGCAGGGCAACTCCCAGAGCTACGCCAAGAACCCGATCTACTGGGACCGCGACAAGATCGACGGCGTTGAATACAAACTGCCGTTCGTCGACCGCGTCACCTACCGCATCATGCGCGACGAGACCACACAGCACACCGCCCTGCGCACCGGCAAGATCGATATCCTGGAGTCGATCAGCTGGACCGCGGTGGACAGCCTGAAAAAGAGCGCGCCCGACCTGAAATGGTCAAAGTGGCTGAACTACTCCGGCGTTTTCCTGTCGATGCGCGTAGACGAGAAGCCGTTCGACGACATTCGCGTGCGCCGCGCGCTCAACCTGGCGGTCAACCAGGTGGAGATCGCCAAGGAATACTACTCAGGCAATGCCGAACTCTTCGCATACCCGATGCACCCAGACTGGCTCGGCTATTACGAGCCGCTGGAATCGATGCCCGATTCGGTGAAGGAGCTCTACACCTACAATCCCGAAAAGGCCAAGAAGCTGCTGGCCGAGGCCGGCTATCCCAAGGGGTTCAGCTTCAAGGTCCAGGTCTGCTCGTGCTCGCCCGACAATATGGAGCTGCTGCCAATGGTGGCCGGCTATCTGGAGCAGGTCGGCGTGAAGCTGGAGATCCAGCCGCTGGAATACGGCGCCTACCTCTCGGCCATGACGACCGGCAAGCACGCCGCCGGCTACTTCATGACCAACGGGCACACCAACCCGACGCGCAGCCTGCACAAGAGCTTCACCCCCGGGCAGCTCTGGGGCCCGTCGATGTGGAACACGCCCGAGTTCACCGCCAAGATGGACAAGGCCTACGCGACCCAGAACGAGAGTGACCGGCAGGCGATCATCCGCGAGATGACCCGCGAGGTGATCGACCAGGCGCCCTATATCTGGCTGCCGATCCAGTACCGCTACACCGCGTGGTGGCCCTGGGTGAAGAACTACGACGGCGAACTGCGCGTGGGCGCCGTGAAGCCCGGCCCGATCTATGCCCGCATCTGGATCGACCAGGAACTCAAGAAGAAGATGGGGTACTGAGTGGCCAAGCTCCTGGAAGTCAGCGGCCTCACCACTCGCTTCCGCACTGATCGCGGGTCGGTGATGGCTGTCGACGGCGTGTCGTTCGACGTCGATGCGGGCGAGACGCTGGCGATCGTGGGGGAAAGCGGATCGGGCAAGAGCGTGTCTGCGCTCTCGCTCATGCGCCTCATCCCCAACCCGCCCGGCGAGATCGTCGCGGGCAGCGTGATGTTCGAGGGCCGGGATCTTATGAAGATCTCGGACGCCGAGATGCGCGCGGTTCGCGGCGACCGCATCGCGATGATCTTCCAGGAGCCGATGACGTCGCTGAACCCATCGCTGACGGTGGGGATGCAGGTGGGTGAACCGGTGATGCTGCACCGGGGCGCCTCCTGGAAGGCGGCACTGGAGCGGGCGGGCGAACTGCTCGCCCGGGTGCGCATCCCCGATGCCCGTTCGCGGATAGATGCGTATCCGCACCAGTTCTCCGGCGGCATGCGCCAGCGCGCGATGATCGCCATGGCGCTGGCCTGCCAGCCCAAGCTGATCATCGCCGACGAGCCCACCACGGCGCTGGACGTGACCGTGCAGTCGCAGATCCTGTCGCTGCTGAAGGAACTCACGCGCGAGACCGGGGCGGCACTGATCCTGATCACCCACGACCTCGGCGTGGTGGCCCGCTACGCCGACCGGGTGAGCGTGATGTATGCCGGGCGCGTGGTGGAAACCGGCACGGCGCGCGACATCTACAAGCGCCCGCAGCATCCCTACACCCAGGGGCTGATGGCCTGCGTGCCGCGGCTCGACCAGGTGCTGGGGCGAAGGTTGGTGCCCATCGAGGGCCAGCCACCCGACCTCACCCGCCTGCCGCCGGGCTGTGCCTTCGCGCCGCGCTGCCGCTCGGTTGTCGAACGCTGCCTGCAGGAACGGCCGACGCTTGATCCGGTTGGCAACGGCCACCTGAAGGCCTGTTTCGTTGATGTCGATGCCCAGGTTGCCGAAAATGTCTGACACCTCGCCGTTGCTGATTGTCGAGGACCTGAAGGTCCATTTCCCGGTCATGGCCGGCACGTTCGTACAGCGCCAGGTCGCCTCGGTGAAGGCGGTGGACGGCGTGTCGTTCACGCTGAACCGCGGCGAGACGCTCGGCCTGGTGGGCGAGAGCGGGTGCGGCAAATCCACCACCGGGCTTGCCGTGTTGCGCATGCTCGACATCACCGCCGGGCGCATCGTGTTCGACGGCGAGGACATCACCAAGCACGACCGGGCCGGCATGCGACCGATCCGAAAGCGTATGCAGATGGTGTACCAGGACCCGTTCGGCTCGCTGAACCCGCGCATGAAGGTGGTCGACCTGATCGCCGAGCCGATGATCGTGCACGACCTGCTGCCCAACCGGGCGGCGCGCGAGGACCGGGCGCGCGAACTCCTCGCCCTGGTGGGGCTGCGGCCGGACATGGCCGGGCGCTACATCCACGAGTTTTCCGGCGGCCAGCGCCAGCGCATCGGCGTGGCGCGGGCGATGTCGATGGAGCCGGACCTGCTGATCTGCGACGAGCCGGTCTCGGCGCTGGACGTCTCGATCCAGGCGCAGATCGTGAACCTGTTCCAGGACCTGCAGCAGCGCATGGGCCTGACCTACATCTTCATCGCCCATGACCTCGCCGTTGTGCGCCACATCAGCGACCGGATCGCGGTGATGTATCTCGGCCGCATCGTGGAGATCGCCGACCGGGAGACGCTGTACAACCGGCCCCAGCATCCGTACACCCAGGCGCTGCTGGCCGCCGTACCGATCCCGGACCCGGAGATCGAGGCGCAGCGGCCGCATATCTCGGTGACCGGCGAGGTGCCGAGCGCACTGAACCCGCCGCCAGGCTGCCGTTTTCACACGCGCTGCCCGCTCGCCATCGCGCGCTGCAAAACCGATGAACCGGCGTTGCGCGATCTTGGTGGCGGGCAGATGGTGTCCTGTCATCTGGTTTAAGCAAGGCGAGGGCCGCTGCCCCTCGACCCCGCCGGGGTGTCACCCCGGGCCCCATCCGAAAATGATCGAGGGTCCAGGGACCTCAGGTCCCTGGCGGGTCAAGGGCAGAGCCCTTGCCTTGCCTCACCACGCCGCCGCTTCAAACGCGTAACCCGCGCCCTGCCGCCGGACAAACCCGCAATACGGCGCGCCGAAATGGAACGGCATGATCAGTGCGCCGCGCTCCGCCGCGTTGGCCAGCGTGCGGGCGCGGGCGGCGCGGGCCATGTCGGCATCCAGCACATAGCGGTCGTTCCAGTGCGGGCAGGCGACCTGGATCGGCGAGTGCATGGTGTCGGTGGTGAACATCCCCTCCTCGCCGTTCGAGCGCAGGCGCATCGAGAACATGCCGGGCGCATGGCCGAACACCGGTTCCGGCACCAGGCAGCCGGCGAGTTCGCTGCTGCCGTCATAGAAGTCCACCAGCCCCGCCTCCAGCACCGGCAGCACCGAATCGGCGAAGGAGCCGGCCTGCACCATGGTGTCGCCGGCGTCGTACTGCGCCTTCCAGAAATCGAACTCCGGCTTGGGCATCAGGTAGCGGGCGTTGGGGAAGGTGGGAACCCAGCGCCCGTCCTGCTGGATGGTGTTGTTGCCGACATGGTCGGTGTGCAGGTGGGTGTGCACCACGTGGGTCACCTGGTGCGGTGCCGCGCCGGCCGCCTCCAGCCAGGGCAGGTAAAGCGTGTTCAGCATGTCCATGCGGGGTGCCGCCCGCTGCTTGAAGTTGCCCACGCCGGTGTCGATAAGAATCAGGTGGCCAGCGGCATGCACCACCCAGCTTTGGATGGTGACGATGAAGCGGTCCATGTGCGGAACATAATGGTGCGGCGCCAGCCACGTGGCATTGGCGGCGATGGCGGCGTCGCGCTCGGCCTGGGGGATTTCAGGAAACAGGAACTCCGGGGCGTGGGTGGGGCCGGAATACTCCACCACCTGGGTCACCCGGGCGGCGCCGATCATGCGTGACTGGATCATGGCCTCAGCCCTCTTCCGGCATGTTGGCGGCAACCGATGGCCGCTGGTTGAAGCCCGCGTGCCAGGCGGCGAGCCTTGGCCGGCCCACCTGCCATGTCTCGTCGGCGAAACGAAAATCGAGGTAGCCGAGCGCCACGCCGATGGCGATGTGGCCGATGCTGAACGGCGTGCCGACCAGTGCCTCCGCCTCGCCCTCCAGCGCGTCGAGACAGCAGGTGATCTTGCCCTGCCACAGCGCCGCGTGGGGGGCGGAGCGCTGGGCTTCGGGCTTGTTGCGCTCGGTCAGCCGCAGCAGCGAGATGTCGAGCATGCCGCTGCCCAGCGCCTGCCAGCGCAGCGCCACCAGCCGGGCCGGCCAGGCGGCGGGGAACAGCTTCTCGCCGCTGTGCAGCGTGTCGAGGAACTCGCACACCAGCGGGCTGTCATGGATGACCGTTCCGTCGGCCAGTACCAGGGTGGGGATCTTGCCCAGCGGGTTCTCGCGCATCAGTTCCGGGTGCGGCACGGTGCCGCCCACCACGGTGCGCACGTGCTCGATCCTGTCGGCCAGGCCCAGCTCGTGTGCGGCGATCACCACCTTGCGCACATAGGGCGAGCGCGGCGACCAGTGCAGGGTCATGCGGCCAGCGACGTTCATGTTCGTTCCTCCATAACGCCGCATGTTGGCATCGCGCCACCGCCTCGCCTAGACTCGCGCGACAACGATGCAAACGGGGGAAAGCGCGTGGCGATCGAGAAGCGCAGGGCGACGGCCGCGGAAGCGGTGGCCGGGATATCAGACGGCTCGACGGTGTTCATCTCCGGCTTTGCCGGCGCGGGATTCGCCAACAGCCTGGTGGCTGCGCTGCGCGACCTGGGGCCGCGCAACCTGACCCTGGTGGTCAATTCGGCGACGCACCGGCTTTCCAATACCCACGAACTGATCGAGGCCGGGCAGGTGCGCAAGGTGATCTGCTCGGCGGCGCGCGGCCACGACAAGAGCGAATTGTCGGCCTTCGAGAAGCTCCATAAGGACGGCAAGATCGAGCTGGAGGTGCTGCCGCAGGGCACGTTCGTGGAGAGCATCCGGGCCGGCGGCGCGGGCATCCCGGCCTATTTCACCCCGACCGGCTTTGGCACCGACCTCACCACCGGCAAGGAAACCCGCCGCTTCGGCGAGCGCGACTACGTGCTGGAGCCGGCCATCACCGGCGACGTGGCACTGATCCGCGCCGATACCGCCGACCGCTGGGGCAACCTGACCTTCCGCCACGCGCAGATGAATTTCGGCCCGGCCATGGCCACCGCGGCGAAGCTGACCATCGCCGAGGTGCGCGCCTTCAGCGACACGCCGATCCCGCCAGACCGCGTGCAGCTTTCCGGCGTGTTCGTCGACCGCATCGTCACCATAGGGGCCTGACCATGAAACCGCTCAACCGCCTGCAGATGGCCTGGCGTGCCGGCCAGGACATCACCGACGGCATGGTCGTCAATCTCGGCCTCGGCATGCCGGTCAGCGTGTCGGACTATGTGCCGGCCGATTTCGACGTGGTGATGCAGTCGGAGAACGGCATCATCGGCGTGGGGCCGCTGGCTTCGGCCAACGCCGCCGATCCGGATCTGGTGGATGCCGGCAGCCGCCGTGTGACGCTGCGGCCGGGCGCGGCGATCATCGATTCGGCCGGCTCCTTCGCCATGATCCGCGGCGGGCATATCGACGTGACCATCCTGGGCGCGTTCGAAGTCGCATCCAACGGCGATTTGGCGAATTGGGACAACCGCATCCCGGACAAAGGCCCACTGGTGGGCGGCGCCATGGACCTCGCCGCCAGCGCGCGGGCGGTGTGGGTGCTGATGGAGCACAACACGCGCAAGGGCGGGCCGCGCCTGCTGGAACGTTGCGCCCTGCCGCTGACGGCGGTGCGCTGCGTCAAGCGCATCTACACCGACATCGCGGTGATCTCGGTGACGGCGGACGGATTCCTGGTGCACGAGGTGCTGCCCGGCGTATCGCGCGAGGAATTGCAGGCGCGAACCGGGGCGCCTCTGGCCTTCACGCCGGATTGCCGCCCGCTGGAGACGCCCGCCATCGCCCTGCCGGCCTGATGCCATGAAGCATTGGATCGAGGTCAACCGCACCGCGCTGCGCTACGAACTGACCGGCGCCGACCTTCCCGGCGCCGAACTTTCCCGCGACCGGCCGTCCACACTGGTGCTGGTGCACGAGATGGGCGGCACGCTGGACAGCTGGGACCACGTGCTGCCGGCGCTGTCGGCCACCCGGCGCGTGCTGCGCTACGACACACGCGGCGCCGGGCAGTCGGAGAAGCTGTCGGCCACGCCCACCATGGCGCTGATGGCCGACGACATCGCCGCCCTGCTGGACGCGCTGGGCATCGGCGGGCGCGTGGCCATCGCCGGCTGCGCGGTGGGCGGCGGCATCGCCATGACCTTCGCCCTGCGCCACGCCGCACGCACCGCCGCCCTGGTGGCCATGGGGCCGGCCACCGGCATCGCCCCCGAACGCCGGGCCGCCACCCTGGCGCGCGCCGACAGCACCGCGAAGTCCGGCATGGCGGCGGTGGTGGAGGAGAGCTTCGCCGCCTCCTACCCGCCCGAGGTGCGCCATGACGCCGAGCATTACCGCACCTTCCGCGCCCGCTGGCTGGCCAACGACCCGCACAGCTACGCCGCGATCTACCGCATGCTGGTCGACACCGACCTTTCGTCCTCATACGGCGCGATCGCCTGCCCCACGCTGCTGCTCGCCGGCATCCACGACCGGCTGCGCCCGCCGGCGCTGGTGGAGCCGATCGCACAGGCCATTCCCGGCGCCCGGTTCCAGGCGCTGGACAGCGGCCATTTCATGGCGGTGCAAACCCCCGCGCTGGTGGCCGAGGCGATCGGCGGATTCCTGGCCTCGTTGAAGCTCTGAACGGGCGGCATCCCCGTGCCGACGTGCGGGGCGGGGGCAATGCCGGCGATCTCGGCCACCAGCTTGCGGAGCACGGCCGGGCCGAATTCCTCGAAGCTGGCCACCGGGATCATGAAGGCGCCAGGCCCGCCGATAACATGGTCGCGGTAGAAATCCTCCAACCCCAGTTCCATCGCCAGGATTGGCAGGCCATTGACCACCACCCCGGCCGCCACCGCCGCGTCGCGCGCGTCAGCCACCGGACGGCCGCGGTTGTTGCTGCCGTCGCCGGACACATCGATGACGCGGCGGGGCGCGCTGAACGGCGCCTGTTCCATCATGCGCATGCCGTGGTCGATCGCCCCGCTGATCGAGGTGCCGCCGCCGAACAACTGCCGCGGCGCCTGCTCCACGGTCGCCGCGAAGGCACGCGCCGATGCCTCGTCGGCCAGCCGCGTCCATTGCGCGGCCTGAACCTGCATGCCTGGCCCGGTCCACTGGAACATCATCACGGCGATGGATTGCGTGGCCCCCGACCGGATGGCGTTGGCCAGGCGGGGCGAGCGGAACGCGTCGGCATAACCCTGGCGCTGCAGGGCAAAACGCTCCTCGCTGATGCTACCCGAGGCATCGACCGCCAGCACCAGCAGCAGGTCCACTTCAGTGCGCGCCGAAGCCTCGCGGCCAAACAGCAGGAGCAGGGCAGCGAGGCAGAGAATGCCGCGCCGCCCGCCCATCTCAGGCCCCGGCGTCGCGCGCTTCGCGCAGCAGGTCGAGTGCCAGCGCGTTGAATTCCGCGGCCGCTTCGTAGGCAACCCAATGCCCAGCGCCCTCGATCACCCGCAGCCCCGCATCCCGCCGGGTGGTGCGCAGCGCCTCGATACGGGCCTCGACGGAGGGGAAGGCGGTCACGTCGCCATCGCCCCACACCGCGGTCAGCCGTGCGGTGACCCGTGCGGCGGCGTCGCGCAGCGATGTGGAGCCGGCAAAGCCCTTGCTCCTAAATCGGGCATGCACGGTGTTCCAGTCCTGGATGGCGACGGATTCCTCGCTGATGCGCGCGGGGTCGGCGAACATGAACATGCCGAGGTTGCGGCGGTTGGCCTCGTAGCGTTCCGCGCCCTGCTTGTTGCGCACCTTCTCCAACGGCACCGCCGGCCGCGAGAACCCCAGCGCCGCCGGCCCAATGACGGTCAACGATCGCGCGCGCTGGCCGTGCTGGGCGGCGACGTGGGTTGCGACCATGGCGCCGAAGGAGAATCCCATGATGTCGAAACGCATGCCGGGCGGCAGAAGTTGCGCCAGGCCCTCGGCGACGATCGCGCTCACCGTCTCCGGCGTCACCGGCTCGTGCATCATGTCGGAATCGCCCAGCCCCGGCGCATCGGCCGCATACACCTGGTAGTGGCGCGACAGTTCGGCGATGTTGCCAGCCCAGTGCCGCCACGACCCGGTGCCGCCATGCAGCAGCACCAGCGGCGCGCCCTCGCCCCAGCGCCGCCACACCATGTGCCCGTCGCCGCAGGGGGTACGCAGCACCTCGGCCGCCGCCGCCAGTGCCGGCACCGGCTCCGCCACGAAGGGCTGATGGTCGATCCTTGTTCCGTCCACGTGATTTCCGCTCCGCTGCACCACTGGTGGCTCACTCTATGGGAAGCCACTCAAAGCCATTCTATGCTGCCCTGCAAGATCACCACCCGGAGGAACACCAATGGCCCGCCTGCCATACCTGACACAGGACGACCTGGCGCCCGACGACAAGAAACTGCTGGCGCGCGATATCGCGCTGACGCGGCTGATGGTGCACAGCCCCGGCGCCACCCGCGCCTTCCAGGGTCTCGGCGGCTACATCCGCAACAAATCCACGCTCGACGGCCGCCTGCGCGAACTGGCGATCCTGCAGGTCGGCTGGCTGGCCCGCTCGCCCTACGAATGGTCGCACCACGTCAAGATCGGCATGGATTTCGGCGTCACCGAGCCCGACATCCAGGCACTGATCGACGACACCGCCGGCAAGCCCACCCCCCTCGGCGCGGTTGAACGCAGCGTGCTGCGCGCGGCGCGCGAGATGACCGACCAGGGCGCGGCCACCGAAGCCACCTTCCGCGAGCTGGAAGGCTACTTCAGCACCGAACATCTCACCGACCTCGTCATCACCATCGCCTTCTACAACGCAGTGGTCAGGTTCCTCGGCACGATGCAAATCGATGTCGAGCCGGAATACCAGCACTGGCTGGATCGGTGGCCGTTGCCGAAGACGTAAGCGTGTTCTTTTTTGAAAAAAAGAACCAAAAAACTTCCATCCATATGCACCGATGCTTGCGGCTGACGCCCGGC
>Ga0105053_10003676_pt1 | contig 23137 bp, 18 predicted proteins | sample BON01_FD_78093 | JGI IMG/M metagenome (GOLD analysis project Ga0105053, IMG submission 78093) | Freshwater microbial communities from Lake Bonney liftoff mats and glacier meltwater in Antarctica - BON-01 | ecosystem: Environmental > Aquatic > Freshwater > Ice > Glacier meltwater | place: Lake...
TGTTTCCAATAGGGCTGCAAATGCAGTATCCGTAGGTGCGAACACTGTAAATGGACCATCTGTTTGCAACAGGTCTACCAAACCGGCATCGGCTTGAACCAAGGCTCCTACCAATAGCGATAAGAATTCGGTACCCATCGCCAATTCTACAATATTAGGTAAGGGCTCTGGTTCCAAGGCGTCCAAAACCGCTTGGGGAACCAATACTTTGTCTATTACATGAACAATACCGTTGGAAGCCAAAATGTCTGCTGGCCCCACTTTTGCATCCGTATCGGTAGGATCCTGAACGTAAACATCACCGTCAATACTGATCGTAATCTTTTCACCTTGCAGAGTAGTAAATTCACTACCATCGGAAAGCGAACTAGAATTAGCGGCCGCACCAACAATTACATGGTATTTCAAGATCATTGCGAGAATCTCCCGTTCCTCTGAAGTATCAAAATCTTCCAGACTATCAAAGCCATCTAAACTGGCCAAAAGTGCTGTAAAAGCAGTGTTGGTCGGTGCAAATACGGTAAAAGTTCCTTCACCGTTCAATGCCCCGATCAAATCTGAATCAGGATTCTCATCCGCCTTGGACAAAGCAGCTACCAAGCTACTTAAAATATCCGTGTCCTGAGCTGTTTCCACTATGGTAGACAAAGTGGGCTCATCAATTATGTCATTATCGTCATCATTACTACATGATACAACAAGTAACATAGAACTGATTAATGCTAAAAAGTAAATACTAAATTTTTTCATGTCTAATGTTTTTATGTGTATAGTTCGACAAATATAATAATTATTTTGTTTTGTACAACTTTTTCATATAAATAATTAGACAAAAATATTCAACCACCCATTGGTCATTAGAATTTTTGTTTAACTTTACCTGAAAATTTCTTAGACATTAGGATGAGCAGGTACTCCATGGCACAAATAGTTTCCCTAACAGGTATTACTTCTCATACCCTGAGAAAATGGGAGAGTAGATATGATTTTTTAGTTCCAGAAAGAACAGATACCAATATTCGATTTTATTCGGACAGTCAATTAAAAAAGCTATTAAACATAAGCATCTTAAGAAATCAAGGTGTTCGATTATCAGCCATAGGCAAGATGTCCGACGACGATATCCACAGAATGGTTTCAGAGGCTTTGATCGATTCTAACCAAGACGAGGAAGTTAAGGCCTTGATATTGAGTATGATTAATTTGGACGAACAAGAATTTGACAATATAATTAAGTCCCAAATTATCAAAAATGGCATATTGTCCACTTTCACCGACGTTATTTATCCATTTCTGCACAAGGTGGGGGTTCTGTGGGGCATCAATAAGATTATGCCGGCACAGGAACATTTTGTATCAAACTTAATTCGACAAAAAATATGTTCTGCTATAGATCTATTACCGATTGCTCCAGAAAATGCCCCAAAGATAATATTGTTTTTAGCTGAAGGTGAAAGTCATGAAATAGGTTTATTATTGTCTGACTTTATTGCTAAAAAACTAGGGTGGAGAGTTTTTTATCTTGGACAAAATGTGCCCCATGACAACGTAAAAACCATGGCAGAGTTGGTAAAACCAAATTACCTCCTTACCTTTTTTGTTACTACAACACCCTCAATAGTTGAAGAAAAAGTTTTTAAATTATCATCCGAGTCCAAAACACCCCTTCTATTTTCGGGCAGTCCCATTAATTTTGAACTTAAGGATAATGACAATATGGTAACCTACCTAAAAAGCCCCAAGGATTTAATAAAAGTTTTGGAAGATGTATTGTCGCCAACCTAATATTTAAACACCACGACAAACTCCATAATAGGAATGTTAATTATAACGATTTAAATAATCGCAAGAGCATACCCATCAAGTAAATGGGCAGACTCCTATTCCATTGCAACTATTAATGGTACTTTTAGAGTTGTGAGCCATACAGCATTAGTTTATTGCACACTATCTTTCTCCTTTTCTGCCTCCTTTTTTTTACCAAAAAGTCCTCCTATTATTTTTTTGGCAACTTCTTTCTGGGCTTCTTTTTTCGCTATGGCCGTAGTATCCGTTTTCCCTGTAGAATCAGCTTTTTTGGTTGTTCCACCCAAAAGACCTCCAATAACATCTTTGGCGCTCTCTTGATTTTTCTTTTTGGTGGAATCCGTGGCCTGTTGGTTTTTGGTGATAAGATCCCCAATAAAATCCTTCGCCTTATCCTTACCTTTATTAATTAATTTTTGTTTTTCAACTTCAATAAGTTGAGCCGTTAAATTTTTTATGCCTGAAGTAAGGTCCGTAGTCACAGTAGGACTACTATAACCTCCTCCTATATTTGCTGTTACAGGAATGGTCAAATTCTCCAAAGATTTTTCATCAATTCTGGCAATTAAATTGGCAATATCCTTTCCTAAATATTTGGCAGGTACTTCAATAGTGGCTGCGTAGTTCAGTTTTTGATCGAAAGTATGGCTACCGGCTACATTTATGGCAAAATCCTGATATTTAATAGTAAACGGTTTTACCTTTACCACACCGTCCTCGAAAGTCAAAGCCGTTTTCAAATCTTTTAAATTCAATTTTTCCAAATTTAAAAAACTCAATTTACTGTCAAGTTGAGAAATTAATGGAGCACTATTTGCATCGATTTGATTCGTCAATAATTCTGCCAAAATATTACCCGAAATGGTATTTAAATTGGGCGTAAAATCATCTTTTAAACTTCCTGATATCTGCACATCCGAATTTAAGGTTCCTTGAAGGATTTTTGCAATAGGCGCCAATGTCCTAAACATTTCCAAAGCCTCGAAAGTCTCTGCAATCTTAAAACTTGCCATCCCTAATTTCATAGCAAAAGTAGGTGTGGCCTCCTTGGTGGACACTTCCCCGTTCAATGCCAATTTACCATCAAATATTGAAGATGTCATATTGGTTAGTATCGCCTTCTCATCCTTTATTTGAAGCGTACCCTTCACATCCTTCAAGGTAAGGTTGTCGTAAATCACAGTGTTGGCGGTAGCATTTATGGTACAATCCAAAAAAGAAGGTATCTTAATTTTTTCTTCGGAGGATTTAGTTGGTGCCTCTTTTCCTCCCCCAAGGTTCTCCGTAGCCGTTTCAGCCACCATAAAATCGTTAATGGCAAAAGTATTGGACCTTAGATTGAAGTTGCCCTCCACATTTTCATTATTGAACATAAACCCCAGCAGGTTGTTGATGGTTCCCGAAGCATCAAAATCGGTCTTGCCCGTTGCCCCTTCCAATTTGTTAAGGGTTACCGTAGTTGGATTAAATGTGACTGATGTATTTTTTAAAATAATAGGATTGGGAAATTCATCGGATTTATACTCAAAGTCCTTTAAATTTAAGGTGCCATTGGTCTTCGTATTCTCATACTTCTTCTTTTCAATGGATGCCATATCGAAAGCCGTTGAAATATCCGCATTTAAGATTCCCTTTAAATTTAAATCGGCCGGTACCGGATAAGCTTTGGAGATATTTGCCAAATTCATCTTTCCATCTATCTTGGCGCTCACCTTGGTATTGCCCATAAGCTCACTTATTTTGGCTACCATATTAAACTTATCTTCGTCTATCATAAAGGATAATCTGCGGATATCCACATAGGTATCTTCTACAATTCCAGTATTATTGGAAATTTCTGTATCTATAAAAACATTTCTAACCGATTTTGGCAAATCGGGATATTTAAAGGAAGCGTTATCCGAATTGATATCAATTTTAAACTGTGGAATATGATCTTCGTCCACAATGCCCTTAAACTCACCCGCAACCGTAAAATTTCCGCTAGTTGACACCTGTTCTATATTTTTGGAATATGCCGCTGGGATAACCGCTAAGAAGTTTTTAAAGTCTGAAGACACCGTTTTAAAAGAAATGTTTACCTCTTGGTTATCTTCATTCAATTTCACAAAGCCATCAAATACTAAGGCCAATTGATTTACCATGGCCTCATTCTTTAAAAAGGAATATTTATTTTCCTTTAAATCAACCCCAATAAGTGCCTTCAATTGCACTGGATTTTTATTCAAATATTTTGTGCTATCCATTTCAAATGAAACCAAACCACTGGTTTCTGTATCCAACTCAGAATTTTCCAAGGAGAGATCGCCCTTTCCCTTGTGGTTCATTTCAGAAATTGCAAAAAACATACCGCTAGAAAGGTCATTGTAATTTATAGTTGCATTATTAATGCCATAAGATTCCATTGATAATGAGAAACCGCTATCGGTAGACGCTGTATCCACTGGAGAAGAACCGTCATTAATGGCGATATCATAGTTTGCCTTTTCTTCCTTATCCACAATTACATTTAACAATGGACCATCAAGGATTAGACTTTTTATAGCAATTGGCTCACTTGCGTCCTTAAACAGTTCCTTAATAGACATGTCCAAGGTTACCTTATTAGAAGCAAAAAGAGTATCTCCCTCAAAAGGTGCCTTATTAATTAGTGTTATATCACTTAAAGTAACGGTAGCATTTGGAAAACTTCTAAATAGACTTAAATCCGCATCGGAAAAATTGAAGGTGGCATTAATATTATTATTTACCTTATTCTTAATGATATCGGCAATTTTTCCCTTTAAGAAAAATGGAGTAGCAATTAATAATAAAACTAATACCAAAAATACCCCACCGACAATCTTTAAAATTTTCTTTTTCATCTGTTGCTATTTAAACTTTTTTGTATCTGAAAGACCTGTTTTTTTATTGGTCTATGTAATTAATTCCCAGGCCTTGCATGTATATCAACCCATTATTCAAGATAATCCCGAAGGCCTTAAATACCAGCTGTAGCATACAAATCCTTTTCTACGATATCCTTTATCTAAACCAAATCGCCCAATATTACTTAAAACGGGGCTATTTCATTAAACATATGCATTAAAATTTTGACGCAATTCTACAATAAATAGACAAGTCCAAGCCCAATTTCCATATAGTTTAAATAATATTTAACATAGAAAGGAAAAACAGTTTAGGCCTTGGCCATCACCATTACAACGCTTTATCAAAATTGAACTATTGGGTTCTTCGTTAAGAACAACAAAAAGGTTATTTTATTATGCTTCAAGGTCAATTTCCTGGTTTACTTTCAAATTAAACCGCTTTCTAAATAGATATACGAAAAAATATAGAAAAGGGGTGTCGAAGAAGGCCACAATTATCTTAAAAATAAAACCGCTGATAACTAGTCCGTAAAACATAGACCATGGCAGTACTTTAAAAACACACAGAAGCCCCACTACCGTAAACGTATCTATAAATTGGGAGAGAAAAGTCGAGAAATTATTACGAAGCCATAAGTGTTTCCCATGCGTTATTCTTTTCCAAAAATGATAGATACCGATATCTATATATTGGGCAAAAAGATAAGCCAACATTGAGGCTAAAACAGCAATAGGGGATAATGCAAAAACATGGTTAAATACCTCATCGTTGACTGGTGAGTTTGGTAGTGCGGGAACACTATTGGCCAACAGAACGATTCCCATTGAAAAAAAGGACGCAAAAATTCCTGCGGTTACAATCTGGTTTGCTTTTTTTCTGCCATAAATTTCCGATATCAGATCCGTAATCAAAAACGTTAAGGGATAGGGTAAAATGCCCACAGAAATTTCAAAAAGCGACGCTCCCAAAACCGTAACATCCCCAAAAGGCTTCCAATAAAAAAACTTTTGAAAAATTAAATTGGAAACCACCAAAGAGGTAATGAACAAAGCTCCCAAATAGAGGTAAATCTTAAAAGCTAGTTTTTTATCCTCATCCTTTAAGACTGAATTCTCCATACAACAATAAAATATTTTAACATATTATAATTTAATTCCAATAAAAGCGTTTCTACACTTTGATTCTTGAAAAAAAATCAAATTTAAGGGAACAAGAATCGATTAACAATAAAAAAGAAATAAACAAAATTTTTAAGCATGAACAAAAGTATTTTAGTAGCATTCCTAATTCTAATAACCGCAGTAGTAAAGGGTCAGTCTTATATTGGACTAGGTACTGACAATTACAATGGGGTGCATGGGCTAATGTCCAACCCGGCCAATATAGTGGACTCTAGATTTAAAACGGACATAAACCTTATAGGGGTTAGTGGATTAATAGGAAACGACTATTACAGTGCAAAATTTGGAGATATTTTTAAAGACAGTTTTGATTTTGATGATGATGGAACAAAATCGCCCAAAAATGCAAATAACGCTTATGGCAATGTTGATATTTTGGGACCATCATTCATGTTCAACATCAATTCTAAAAATTCATTAGCTGTTTTTACCAGAGGCAGGGTATTTTTCAATATCAACGAAATCAACGGAGATACCTATGATAATATTTCCAATGAGTTCGATGAAAATGAGGATTTCAACGTAAATGAAGGCGATTATCAGATGAGCGCCAATGCTTGGGCAGAAACAGGGATTACCTATGCCACAGTGCTTATGAACGAGGAACAACATTTTCTTAAGGGAGGTATCTCCTTAAAATACTTAATGGGTTATGGCAACGCTTATTCCAGTGGAAAGAATATAATTATAGATTATGACGCTGACGGTTCCGGAACTACGGGAAGCATTGATTCCCAAGGTGAAATATCCTATGGCAACAGTGACAACATAACGAACGATTTTGAAGACTACGAATTTGTTAAAAGTGCGGACGGCTTTGGGGTAGACCTAGGTTTTGTTTACGAATGGCGCCCAAATTTTGCAGACTATACGGTGATGGATAAGGATGGCAATCCCTACGCTCCCAAAGACATTAACAAATACAAATTGAAATTTGGACTATCCTTAACGGACCTAGGTAGCCTTAAATATAAAGGGACCGAAGAGGCTTATGACATTACCAATTCTATTAGCGAAGACGATTTTGACAACGAAGAAGGGTTTGAGGACAAACTAAACAATCTTTACACACAGATTAGGTCTGGAAACGCATCCAAAGCCGTTTTGCCCACAGCCTTGCATTTAAATGCTGATTGGAATATCAACAATCACTTTTATATGAATCTAAATACCGATTTATCAATAACCTCAAAAAGTAATACCAATACCAATAGTATTGCCAACATTGTTTCGCTTACCCCTAGGTTCGAAAGCAAATGGTTCAGTTTTTATTCTCCTGTTAGCTATGTCCAAAACATAGGCGTACAGTGGGGAGCTGGATTAAGGGCAGGGCCATTGTATATTGGTTCCGGATCTATATTAACAGTATTAACAAGCGACCAATCTAAAGGTGCGGATGTTTATGCAGGTTTAAAAATTCCAATTTACCAATCCAGACCAAAAGACAAAGACGAAGATGGCGTATTGGATAAGGTAGATGGTTGTCCTGAGGTTCCAGGACCAGTGGAAAACAACGGTTGTCCTTGGGAGGATACAGATGGTGACACGGTGTTGGACAAGGATGATAAATGTCCAGAGGAGGCAGGTATAATCGAGAACAACGGATGTCCTTGGGAAGATACTGATAGTGACGGTGTCTTGGATAAGGATGACAACTGTCCCGAAGAAGCCGGAGTAGTAGAAAATAATGGCTGTCCTTGGCCCGATACTGACGGTGATGGTGTTTTGGACAAGGACGACAATTGCCCAGATGTAGCCGGCACAGTGGCCAACAAAGGATGTCCCGAACTTACTGAAGAGGTCCAAAAAACCTTAAACGAGTACGCCAAGACCATTTTGTTCAATTCTGGAAAGGCCACGATCAAAATAGAATCTACCAATGTCTTGGTAGACATCATTAAGATCCTTAACGAATATCCCAATGCCAAATTTACGGTTGAGGGGCATACCGACAGCATAGGCAGTGTACCGTCCAATCAAAAACTTTCCGAGGAAAGGGCACTTTCGGTTAAGAATTTCTTAGTTGAAAAAGGAATAGACAGTTCTAGGTTAACATCCATTGGATACGGCGAAAGCAAACCTATTGCTACCAATATGTACAAAGCAGGACGTGCAGAAAACAGACGTGTAGAAATAAACTTGGTGAAAAATTAATTAATAATTTAAGCCAAATATAATAAGGCCGTCCAACAAATGGTTGGACGGCCTTATTATTATCAATATCGTTGTCCAAAAATCAAAACCTGATTTTCAATTATTAAAAATCCCTATCCCTATCCTTAATTACCCTGAATTTTGTTGTAAAGAAATCATCGGCAACTTTATTAAATTCATCTGTACGGGTCACCAATGTATAATGCCCTGAATTGGGCAAAATCCACAAATATGCATTTGGAATATTTTGAAATATCTTTAAGGTATGATTAGGTCTAATAACATCGTGATCCCCTCCCACAACCAAGGTCGGTAAGGTTATTTTATGCAGATCTTCCACAGTAATATTTGGCTGTTCTACCAACAACTTACTATACTTGAATACTATAGAATCCAAGGGTGTTTTAGCTCCTTCTTCTGCAAACATTTTTTTAAACATATTATAGGTTTTTGTTGCCCTTTGCAGTGCATCCGGCGAAACTGCCGAAGAGTCCGATTGCAGGTTGGCTCCTGTTATAACCAATTTTTTTACTTTTTCGGGATGTCTTATCGCCATTAGCAACCCATTTACGCCTCCGTCACTCCAACCTAAAACAAAAGTGGAATCAATTTTCATTTGCGATAGTAAGGCAGCATAATCATCGGCCATCATTTCGTAAGAAAGGGAATCCAACTTATCCACTGACTTACCGTGATTTCTGCTATCAGCGACAATAACCTTATACTTTTTTGAAAAGAAGGGTATTTGTTTTACAAATGCGCTGATACTTGCTCCATTGCCATGAATTAAAAGCAATGGTTCCCCTGTACCATAAGTTTCGCAATACATTTTAAAACCCCTAATATCATAATATTTCCCAGTGTCCGGATTATTGCCATAAACTGTGTTTTTTGTTAAACTATCATATTCCTTCCTGATTTTATCTATTGAGTTTTGTCCTAAAGAAACAAAACAGGAACAGATAAATAATAAACGAAACAAAGTAGTTTTAGTCATCCTATTTTATATTTTAATCCATATTAAATTTAAAACAAATAGACTATTTCCGGAATAGCATAAAGATGTGATATTTGAAGAATAACAAAACTCAGTGAATAGTTAAGAAATCAATCGCCACAACGGGAACTGGCCAATTGGGATATCCGAAGGTATCAGGGTAAGGTTTAGTTATTAAAACCGATGATATAAAATTAAAAAAGACCGCCCAATTGTTTTTGGACGGTCTTTTTGGTTTAATTATATTTTCGATTTAATAAATCCTATTTGATATTCAAGGTAAAAGGCATTCTGGCCTGAACTCCTTTATTTTCCATCGCGGATTTTATTTCCTTTAGAATGGTATAGGCCTCTAGACCAATTTCCTGCTGAATAAAGGCCTCTTTGCTCTTGGCACTGGCACCACCCATATCTTCCATAAACTTCTCGAGATCCGATTTATACTTTGGAAGTTTTTTTATGCCATATTTGTCAAGGTTCACCATTTTGGCTGCCTCGGCAATAGCTTCATCGAGTCCACCGAGTTCATCTACCAATCCCAATCGTTTAGCATCTACCCCGCTCCATACTCGGCCTTGGGCCAGACTATCTGCTTGAGCCATAGTAATACCCCTGCCCTGAGCCACCCTTTCCAAAAACGTTTCGTAAGTTGCCTCTATCCCTTCTAGCACATTATTTCTAAAATTATCGTTCATTGGTTCAAATAGGGAATACTCCACCGAGTTTTTGTTGGTCCCCACTTGTTCTGCATTTACTCCCATATTCTTGGCCAGTTCACTAATATTGGGCACGGTACCAAAAACACCAATAGACCCCGTAATGGTGGTGGGTTCAGCAAAAATTTTATCGGCTCCGGCGGCTATGTAGTACCCCCCAGAAGCAGCAACATCGCCCATAGATACCAACACTGGTTTAGACGCCTTGGTAATTTCAATTTCGCGCCAGATAATATCGGAAGCCAACGCACTACCTCCTGGAGAATTTACCCGAAGCACTATCGCTTTAACTTCATCATCTTCCCTAGCTTTTTTGAGCGCATCATTAATAATTCCTTGACCAATTACATCCGAGCCGCCCTCACCGTACCATATTTCACCCTGAGCATAAATCACAGCTATCTTATCTTCACCGCTTTTAATTTTTATCCTGTTGGCTGTCCTAATGTAGTCCGATATGGCAACATAGTTAATATCTTTATCATCCTCGATCTCCAATGCCTTCTTGATTTTTGATTCATATTCATCAAAGAACACCACATCATCAATCAATCCAGACAAAACTGCATATTTTGGTTTCCTGGTGCCTAAGGTATCCGCTATTAGGTTTAAACTTTCCATGGAAATATCCCTACTATCAGAAATATTAGTAAGCATTGAATTCCATAAGGCATCCAGTAACTCCTTGATCTGTGTTCTATTGGCATCACTCATTTCGTTAGCCAAAAAAGGTTCAACGGCACTTTTGTATTTCCCATGACGAATTACCTCCATTTTAATTCCGGTCTTTTCTTGAAGATCTTTAAAAAATAATACTTCAGTAGAAAGTCCTTTAAAATCCAAATCCCCCACAGGATTAAGATATACCTCCTTAGCAACACTGGCTAAATAATAATCTTTCTGGGTGTAAAAATCCCCAAAGGCGTATATGAATTTCCCACTACTTTCGAAGTCCAACAGCGCATCACGAATTGCTTTAGTTTGTGATAAACCAGCCATAATCACATTATTATTTAGGCTTATCCCTTTTATCTTGTTATCGTCCTTGGCAACACGAATGGCATGCAAAATATCGTCCAATCCTTGATTTACATTAAAAAGCCCCGCAAAAGGATTGCTTTCGTCCATCCCTACATAATCGTTGATCGGGGTTTGCAATTGTATTTCCAATACGGAATTATTCTTGACTACCACTGTATCTTCACCCCTTCCTATAAGGGCTGCCAAAACCAGGAACATTACAAACATAATTCCAAAGGCAATGAGGCAACCAATAATTGCCGCTAATAAATTTCTTAAAAAGTTCATTCGATATAAGTATTACTAATAACCAACAAAGATAGCCAAAGTGGAATTTATGCAATTATAAATATTGAATTATATCCCTAAGAGCCATTAGAATTAGTAACTTGAATAAGTCCTATAAAATTTACCCGTGTTTTTGTTATTTCCCTTTATGAAGTAAATTTCTTTTGTTTACTTTGCCCGCTGATTATGAACAAGACTGTAACAACATATCTTTCACTTGGAAGTAATTTAGGGGACAAACTAAACCACCTACAGGAGGTGGTGTTTTTGATCCAAGCCACTATTGGAAGAGTTGTTAAGATATCACCGATCTACCAAACCCCAGCATGGGGTTTTGAGGGTGAAGATTTTTACAATGGCTGCATTGCTGTAGAAACCTCCCTAACGCCATTGGTTTTATTGGAAAACTTATTGAAAATCGAAACTAGGTTGGGTAGGGAGCGCAATCAAGGAACTGGTTACGCTTCCAGGACCGTAGATATCGATATTTTATATTATGATAGGGAAATAATTAAAACCGAGGCCCTGACCATACCACACCCCAACCTGCAATTGAGAAGGTTTGTACTCAAGCCACTGGCGGATATAGCCCCACAGTTCTATCACCCTATCTTAAACAAGGATACTAGAAACCTATTACAAGAATGCAAGGACAAAAGCAATATCACCCGAACCGAACATACCTTATACCCTACCAGATCACAACTTTTCTCCCAATTGCATTATATAGCCATTGAAGGAAATATTGGTGCTGGCAAAACCACATTGGCCCATAAGATAGGACAGGATTTCAACGCTAAATTGGTGCTGGAAAGATTTGCGGACAACCCATTTTTGCCCAAATTTTACGAAGACCAGAGTAGATTTGCCTTTCCTTTGGAAATGTCCTTTCTGGCGGACCGCTATCAGCAATTTATGGACGACACCTCACAATATGACCTGTTCAAGAACTTTATGGTGAGCGATTACGACATTAACAAATCCCTTATTTTTGCCAAGATCACCTTGCAAGAGGAGGAGTTTAAACTTTACCGGAAGCTCTTTACTCTAATGCACAAAGAGATTAAGAAACCGAAAATGTACATCTACCTTTACCAAAACACGGAACGTTTACTTCAAAATATACAGCAAAGGGGAAGAGATTACGAACAGAATATTGCTCCTGAATATTTAGAGAAGATAAACCGAGGGTATTTCGACTTTTTCAAAAGTTTCCCAGAACAGAACAATCTAATTTTAGATGTTAGTGAACTAGATTTTGTCGAGAACAATGACGATTATGAGGTGATATTGGACCAAATCCAAAAATTTGCGATGAAACTATCATTTTAAGATAATTTTCACATATTACTTGCACAGAACAAATCAATTTATTTACTTGCGCCTCCAAGAAAGCAGTTTTGAGTTGTAATTATCATTAAAAATTACGATGGAAAGACGCTTTGGTTTTGAACTAACTAACTCAAACTATATATTGCCGACCCAACCATTAGGTTGGGTTTTTGGTTTTATATAGGCATTCTTTTTTATTGATTTTAAGCCTTCAATTTGGCCCAGAGATCCCATACCACGATACCCACACTTACCGAAATGTTCAAAGAATGTTTGGTACCGTATTGCGGAATTTCCAAGACGCCATCACTATTTGAGACCACATCTTGGGAAACCCCTTTTACCTCATTGCCAAAAATCAAGGCATATTTTTCGTTTTTATCCGCTTTAAATTCGTTCAACATAACCGCATCTTCCGCCTGTTCCACAGAAAGCGCTGTATACCCGTCCTTCTTTAATTCCTCCAACAAATCCAAAGCGTTTTCACGATATTCCCAGGCAACACTATCTGTTGCCCCCAGGGCCGTCTTATGAATCTCCTTATGAGGCGGGGTTGCAGTAATGCCACACAGGTAGATTTTCTCGATCAAAAAGGCATCTGCCGTCCTAAAAACGGACCCAATATTGTTAAGACTTCTTACATTATCCAACACAATGCAAATTGGAGTCTTTTCCACCTGTTTAAACTCATCCACATTAAGTCGGTCCAATTCGCTATTCTCCAGTTTACGCATTCAATTAAATTTAAATATTCACTTTTTACAATACCGATAATCTTAGTCGAACACCTCTCTAACCAACATAAAGTTATCCCCAAAATATCAACAATAGTGTACATTCCAGTAGATAAACCTTACATTCGTTGTTTCAGAAAGGAATGCAAAAATAAGTTAATAAAATCGCTTTGGCCGACTCAGGAAAAACAAAAAAGGTAACCCCTTTAATGAAGCAGTACAATACCATTAAGGTGAAATATCCTGATGCCTTATTATTGTTCCGCGTTGGGGATTTTTACGAGACTTTTGGAGAAGATGCCGTAAAGGCTTCAAAAATACTGGGCATTATCCTTACCCACCGTAACAACGGAGGAGACAGAACAGAACTGGCCGGCTTTCCACACCATTCCTTAAATACTTATTTGCCCAAATTGGTAAAAGCGGGGCAACGTGTTGCCATTTGCGATCAGCTGGAGGACCCCAAACTCACCAAGACCATTGTTAAAAGAGGTGTTACCGAACTGGTGACCCCAGGCGTGGCCATGAACGATGATATTCTATCGGCCAAGACCAACAATTTTTTATGTGCTGTCCATTTTGGACGAAAGCGATTGGGTATATCCTTTGTAGATATATCTACAGGGGAATTTTTAACGTCGGAAGGCAATGAAGAACAGATAGACAAATTACTTCAGAATTTCTCACCCAACGAGGTATTGGTATCCAAAGCCAATAAAAAAGAATTCCTTGAAGTATTTGGCAAGAACTTCCATACCTTTTTTACGGAAGATTGGATCTTTCAGGATGATTATGCCCTGGAGACACTTACCAATCATTTTAAAACTAAAAGCTTAAAAGGGTTCGGCGTAGACCATTTATCCCATGGAATAGTAGCGGCAGGGGTGGTATTACATTACCTTTCCGATACCCAGCACAGACAATTACAGCATATCAATACCCTTCAACGTATTGCGGAAGAGGAATATATTTGGATGGATCGGTTTACCATAAGAAACCTGGAACTATACCATTCCAACAACCTAAATGCGGTTACGCTTATAGATGTCATAGATAAAACCATTTCGCCTATGGGCGGAAGAATGCTGAAAAGGTGGTTGGCACTTCCTTTGAAAAATATCGAAAAAATCCGAAGAAGACATCAGGTCATTACCCATCTTACCGATAATGAAGTTGCCCACCATAAATTGCAAAGTAGCATTAAGTTGATCGGGGATTTGGAACGATTAATTTCCAAAGTGGCCACGGGAAAAATAAATCCCAAGGAAGTGGTTCAGCTTAAAAATTCCTTGGAGGCCATTGTACCCATAAAACAAATCACCACCCAAAGTAAAAACGAAGCCCTAAACCTTATTGGGGATCAGTTACATACCTGTGATATGTTAAGAGCCAAGATCAAAGAAATGATCAGCGAGGAGGCTCCTGTCAACATGCTAAAAGGCAGTACTATTGCAAAGGGGTATTCAGCCGAATTGGACGAGCTCAGAGGTCTTGCTTTTTCTGGCAAAGACTATCTGGATAAAATGCTAAAAAGGGAAACTGAACGCACTGGCATTAGCTCACTGAAAATAGCCTCCAACAATGTTTTCGGTTATTATATTGAAGTGCGCAACACCCATAAGGACAAGGTCCCCGAAGATTGGATCCGAAAGCAGACCTTGGTAAATGCCGAACGTTATATTACCGAAGAGCTTAAAGAATATGAAGCTAAAATATTAGGTGCGGAAGAGCGAATTCTAAGTTTGGAGCAACAGTTGTTCTCCCAATTGGTAGTTTGGATGCAGGAATATATTGCCCCAGTACAAAATAATGCTTATCAAATAGCCCAACTGGATTGTCTTTGTGGCTTTACCCAATTAGCCAAGGAAAACAATTATGTTTCTCCGGACATGGATGATTCCACCGAACTATCCATTATTGGAGGCAGGCATCCGGTAATTGAAAAGCAATTGCCCTTGGGGGAGGCCTATATTGCCAACGATGTAAACTTAAATAGGGACGAGCAACAAATAATCATGATTACCGGTCCCAACATGAGTGGTAAATCGGCCATTTTAAGGCAAACGGCGCTAATTGTTTTGTTGGCTCAAATGGGCAGTTTTGTACCGGCCGATTCCGCAAAAATTGGTTATGTGGATAAAATATTTACACGTGTAGGTGCCAGTGACAATATTTCCATGGGAGAATCTACTTTTATGGTGGAGATGAACGAAACCGCCTCCATTCTTAACAATCTCTCCGAACGCAGTTTGGTCCTATTGGACGAAATAGGACGTGGCACTAGTACCTATGATGGTATCTCTATTGCCTGGGCCATTTCGGAATACCTTCATGAGCACCCGGCGCGGGCAAAGACCTTATTTGCGACGCATTACCACGAGCTAAATGAAATGACCTCTACCTTTAGTCGCATTAAAAATTTCAATGTATCTGTAAAAGAATTAAAAGACAATGTCCTCTTTTTAAGAAAATTGACCCCTGGGGGCAGTGAGCATAGTTTTGGGATACACGTGGCCAAAATGGCCGGCATGCCACAGCAAGTCATCCATAAAGCCAACAAAATTCTTAAGAAGCTGGAAAAATCACATTCCAGCGAAGAACTCACCGATAAATTACAATTGGTACAAAATGAAATGCAGCTTAGCTTTTTTAATTTGGACGATCCATTATTGGAACAGATAAAAGAGGAAATTACACACTTGGATATCAACACCTTAACCCCTGTTGAAGCCTTGATGAAACTTAACGAAATTAAGCGTTTGCTCACCAAAAAGAAAAATGCCTAGGAGTTGTACCAAAAGGCCGTATCGCTCATAATTCCTTTCTAATATATTCACCTTGGGCATATTATAAATATTTTGATTCTTTTTAGCGAAAAGTTCTTTGCTTTTTATAGAATTATATTAAATTTGCTCCCGCATCCTGAAAAGGATGCACGTTCATTTTAAATTGCGAAAATAGCTCAGTTGGTAGAGCGCCACCTTGCCAAGGTGGAGGTCGCGGGTTCGAATCCCGTTTTTCGCTCCATTGTAAAAATGCTACTGCACAGAGCAGCTAGGCTCGAGTGGTGGAATTGGTAGACACGTTGGACTTAAAATCCAATGGACATTAGTCCGTGCGGGTTCAAGTCCCGCCTCGAGTACAAGGGAGATAGCCGAGGTTTTTACCTCGGCTTTTTCGTTTAAAAAAAGTACTTGGTACAACATAGGTACAACAAATCATATTTTTTCCATACTTCCTAGGCTTAATAGCATTATTACGCTTAGTCATTATTAACTATAATTTTTCCATTTCATTCGTACTTTATATAGAAAACTCTTTATTTGTAAGTGTTTAGCGCGCTTTTCCTTGATTTTCTTCTCCCTATCCACAAAAAGGCACCCGATAGGGTGCAACATCCAATAACCAAATCGTTTAGATGATTTCTATAATGAAAGTCCCTTACCTTTAAATTTAGAATAATCCGTAAGTTCATCTTTAAAGCCGTTATAGACCTCTTCTTGTCCTTTTCCCCTGCCGCCCAATAAAGAACTAATGGCATATATACCTTTTCTGAGCAAACGCCTATGTTCAAAACTAGATTGTATTTTCAGAGCTCGCTCCACACTCTCACGAAACCCGCTGTCCATGTGATGTTGAATTATTTCCCCATACAGGTTCGGTCGCATATTTTCGACCGTAAGCATAAAGGCTGCTTTGTCATATAGCCCTTTTTCCATCAGATGCCCTGCCCATAGGTTTTTAAGGTTGTTCCTGCCTTCGTCAACAAGATTTTTGATAAATGGTTGTTGTTCCTTTAATACTTTAGTCAACTCGGGAATTGAATTCAAATAAAGGCTCGTTCTCTTTGGCAGGCTATAACTTGAATCATTGTCGGTGTAAATCGATTTGACCTCGAACCCTTTTTCTCCCTTTTCAAAATAGAACCCCTTCGCATTAAAAAGGGCGATATAGTCCTTCGGGGATTTTTCAAATGGCGCGTGCACCCGTTCCGCATTCTTAACATACGAACCCAAAGCTACACTTTCGTATTGTTTTTTGTAATCGGGATTCATCTTTTCATATAGATTTGGGAATATCATTGGCAGGAAAATAGCCGATGCCGTGAGCTTGGGGCTATTCTCGGAGGATTGTTCCGATAACATTTCGAGCATCAAATGGTTTTGGCGGACGAATCCCGTGGATACATATTTTTCCATTTCCTTCGGAAAAGGTAAATTGCCCAATTTCACGGGTACGATATGCCTATTCGAATTCATAAAGGACAATTGGTTGTCATGATACTTTACCCCCAAGGACTGGAACAAAAGTCTCACACTTCCTTGCTCCGTACCGACATTGAAAATGCGCTTTTCCAATATATTACCGATGAGCTTGAACTTGGCCTGCAAGGTTTCTTTTTCCTTTCTGGCTTCAAGTTCAAATAATCTTTCCTTTACCATGGGAAAGGCATTTTCTACCGCCTTCCTGAATTCGGCCTTTTTATCTCTTGGTATGTAGCGTTCCAAGAAATTATGCTTTTCAGAGGCCACCAAGCTCGGAACAATATCCCCGAAGTTTCTGGTCATAATGTGTTCCGAGAATAATCCTTCTTGTTTGGTAGATTTCAGATAGGAAGTTGTCAATGCCTCCTTTATTGTTTTTTGGATTTCCAGTTTGAACTGTTTGCTTTCGGCATCGATTTGTGTGGGTGCGTTACCGTTATCGAAAATATCGGTGCGGTTTTGCATTCGGATATTTTTGCTCAGTTCCCTTGCCCTGAAAACATAGCCAGATCTGTCATGGATAGTAAATCCTTCGATAACCTCTTCCTTTTTGTCCAGTTTGATGTCGATGTCCTGATATTCTTTGACTACTTCTTCCAGGTCATGTGTATGGATGGTCTGAAAAAGGTCGTAAGTAGTCTCTATCTGTTTCAAGAGCCGTTTCCGGTGCATCGGCAACAGCTTCGACTTGGAATGGATATCGAATACCTTTTGCAGTTTCGGTCCACTTAGATTACGGTGTACCTCGGATCCGTTGATGAAATTTGTTCTGTATCCCTTTTGATTGTTCAGACCGTATTTGACACCTGCCCTTCCCGATTCGTTTTTAGTGGTCTTCACTTCTATATGGTATGGCCGGACCAGTCTTTCCAGTTCCCCGAAACTACGTACTTTATATTTTTGGTTGATACTGTTGAGTACATCCTGTACATAGTACCTCGTCCCTTTTTCTGCGTCCATACCAAATTGTAGCTCGGGCAATCTGTGTATCGGTAGTCGCTCTTTCCTTTTTGTTGTCGGTGCCGATGTCAGGCCGTATTTCTTTTCGAGGTGTTGCCTTGTTGCCATGCTCCTTCTATGGCTATTGAAAATTCCAAGTACTTGCCCATCATCCTTTACGTTGGTCGTTACGATGTGGACGTGTTCGTGTTCCGTATCGTTGTGCCTCACAACGATAAAAGGCTGCGCTCCGTAACCCATATTCTCCATGTATTCCGTTGAGATTTTAAGGAAGTTCTTATCGGTAATATTTTCCCCGTGGGGAAGGTTCAGGCTGATGTGCGCATAGCGGTTCTTGGTTGCATTACGCTGTCCCTGAAAATGTAGTACGTTTTCAAAAAACTTTGGTGATATGCTTTGGGAAAAGGTGTTACCGTAACCTAGTATTCGCATGCCCTCTTTTCCAAGTACATACTTCAACGTTCCCTGACAGGTCTCTCCATAAATCAGCTTTGCTATCATTCCTAATCTTCGTTTATGATTTCCAGAAGAGCGCATAGCAATTCGTTCGTTTTCCTTATCTCCGGTTGCAGTTCGCTGTTCGGACCTCTTAGACTTTTATGGTGCGCAAGTTTGACCAGTTGGTTGATATTGTTTCCGATCTTGTTGAAATGATAGGCAAGGTTCGAGGTGTCGGGGAGCATATCTTTTTCTTCCATTTCCTTTTGCAGGACCAATCTTCTCAAGAACGGACTTATTGTTCCCCTTTTTGTAATATCCAGATGGTACGATTTACATATGTGACTTAATTTTTCATATTCCGTATCGTTGAACCTAAGCATGACGTTATGGTACCGCTTCCTATCCCCCAATCGTTTTCGACCTCTTTTCCGTTCTTTCATTTTCGTTGCTTTTTAGGGCAAAACACTTCGCAAGAAGTAGACAATTCTAAGTTACTTAGAATACACCTCGCTATCCGTTTCACGGATAAATATATCCTATTAAGATTAAATTCAACTACTTATATATCAGTATTTTATACTCAAAAATCATATAGAAACATATTAGATTATATGGGTACAGACACGAAATATATCTGGTCTAATATGATGTTATAAAAAGAGAGGAATATGAAAACATCCTAGATTTTTGTGGGTAGGGAGAGAAAAGGTCAAGCGGCCTTTTCGCCGCTTGTGCTTTTGCGCGGCATCGAGGGGGTCGTGCAAAATTGGAACGGAAAGACTTCCCGGGCGGACAGGCGAAGCGTGTCCGCCAGGGGAGGATTGTAGTGGAAGGTTGCCAGACTTCCGCAGGAGCTTGGCATATTTTCCTTTCAAATCGGATGGCCTCCCACTTCATTACGATATGATTTAAAATTGTTGGGGACAATACAAACGACTTTCGCAAGTCGACCGGTTGCCGTTGAGTTCTTTATGAATGAAAAAACTCTATTTTCTGAAAAATCATCGGTGCATCCGTTTCCGATAATTACTTCATATCGTAATATCATCATATGGCCATATGACGGTATGTCCATAGCTATATAGCAAGGTATATCGCTTTGTTCAATTGATTGTTCCTATAATGCAATATTGATTGCAATAGTGCTGTCATTATTCCTTTATAGCATGGAATCGTTAAGGGACTTAAGGATCAACGGGTTCCATGCGCCAACCATTAATTCTGCGCTTTTTCCCTCCCGGAAGGCACGAAACGGATTCGGTCCTTGTTTGGTCGGGGAGAGGAAATACGTGGATGTTGAAAAGAATTTAGAAATACAGCCTTTATTTGATGTTCCTTTTGTTGACCGGTTCGTAATTTTAAACCACTATACAGAATAACCCGAGAAACCCAAAACAACAATTAATAACATGGAGTATATCAATGAGATCCTTTTACTTTTTCCTGGCACCGTCCATTTTAGGGAAGCATATCCTGAACATATCAGGCAATGGGAAAGGCAAATTACCACCGACACTTGCGGTCCGGACCTTTATTTTTGCCTGGTGGCCCTGGACGATTATCCAAGGCTGAAGGGATACCTCAATTCCAAAGAATACCTGATCGATTTTGTGGTCAATGCCTATATACTTTACGACACCCTCTTATCAGGCCTAGTCGTCAACGGTCATGACGAAAATTTAGCGGTTGAAATTGCCAATCAGGAGTTACGGTCGGTCTATAGATTCCGTAACGACAGTCCCGAAATTATTGAAGATCCGTTGGCCATTGTTTACTTTGAACTTTTCGACAACGAGGATAAACTTGTGGATGCGTCACAATATATTTGATGTATTTGACTCGCACATCGAGCCGGTGACGCCATTGGTCCGGAAAAAGTTATCGAGACAGTCCCCTTCCCTTGTTCTTGTCCTCCTTTTCTTTCTTGGAATCCAATTTTTGGCTATCGCCGGGCAGATCAAGGCCCTTTTTCCTGTAAAGGGCGACTTCCCTTAGATATTGGAACATCCCCTCATGGATAGCGCTGTTGGGGGGCTCCTTTGAAATGTCCTGTCCTTGTAGCATGGGTTTGGTCAAATCCAGTTCCTTGGCCATCTCATAGCCCAGGTTGAATTGTCTTATGTATTCATTGTCGTTCTCGTTTTCCATACCTCTATATTAAAAGGGTTCCCGTGCGTGGCTTTCCAGGTAATCGTTGAGCGATTCTCGGTCGTAGAGTATGATCTTCCTTTGTGGCTGGGTATACCTGATCTTTCCCTCGTCCCTCAATTTTTGCAGCGTGGTGGTGGATTTTATCCTGAGAAGGTGCATGGCCTCCTCCGTACCTATCCATTTGTCCGGCATGTCCTTCCTTTTGGCCTCGACATGCTCTATCACTTTTTTGAACAGGGCCAGGAACGCTTCCTCCTGTAGGCAAATAACTTCCATAACTATTGGTCGGTAAAATCTTTGTCAGCTCCAATATAGGAATTTTTTGTTGTTTATTACAATCGATAAATGTATTTGGGTACATAGCGAAGCCATAATGTGCTATGGTCTAACCCCTATATGAGAGAAAACAAATGATTCGGGTGACAGTACTAAAAAAATGATTTAAGATATAACCAAATATTTAAAGACTAAATATCTTCAATTATTGCGGTCCAAAGACCACTATTAATCTCATAGAATTTTTAAATTTAGTAGTTAATGGCCATATTGCATAGATCATTCCCACTCTTAAATATCCTAGGATTGTTTTATCACAGCGTTTTTGTTTACCAGGTACCGATTCATCCTAATATTCTTTTTAGTAGTTTATTACTTGCAAGTCTAAGTCAAGGAATAGCAGAAAAGAGTGTATTAACCATCTTTAGTCAATCCTTTATTTGAACTTTCACGCTCATAAATATAGAGATAAAACAGTCCTTTAAATCGGCCTTTTTTTCATTCCTTCAATTCATTCTTCAAACGCCTCTTTTTCATATTTTTAATTATAAAAGGATTATGGAGGTCAATGTCTGGGAAAATGGGGTAAGTTTCGATTCAAATCAGCCATTTCTTATGTGTTAGAGTTGTTATCGTAGCAAATGACACTTAGGTGACACCTAAATGTCGTATAAATTGCAAAAGGTTATCAGTAGTTTTGTGCCAATAAAATCTTAATTAGATGCAGAACAAGTCCATAGGTAAGCACCTTATCTATCAAAGAAAACTAAAAGGCTATTCACAACAGCAGCTATCCGAGAAAACGGAGGTAACCATACGCACTATCCAACGTATCGAAAAGGGAGAGGTCCATCCTCATTTGCAAACAATAAAGCTATTGGCAGCTGCCTTGGATATCGACATGAACGACCTGCTGCCACTTGAAAATCCCAGAGAGGAGACCCTACAAAAGAAATGGCTCCTGTTGCTTCACGCAACGCCCATCCTCGGCTTTGTCCTGCCCTTGTGCAACGTACTCTTTCCGTTGTTTCTATGGATTCACAAAAGAGAGGACAACCCTATTTATGACAGGCACGGAGTCAAGGTGATTAATTTTCAGATTACGGTATTGATACTTTATGCACTATCTTTTGTGGCCTTGCTAACGTTAGAGAAATGGGGGTTTCTTTTTTTTATCGTCGTAGTTCCCTTATGTGTATTGATTGTCCTGGGGAATATTGTCTATGCGGTCAAGACCCACAAATGCTACTATCCTCTGTCCATACCCTTTCTAAGGGCCAAGATAGACGCTCGCACAAAAGCGATCTTATTATTGTTAGCTGGCCTGGCTTCGTTTAATTGTTCCTCTCAAGGGATGGAAACAGTGACACGTTTGGACGGCACGACCATTTCAATAGATTCGCTAAGCTCTAAAATCGAGCAGCTGATGGCGGATGCCCAAGTCTGCGGTATGGCCATATCGGTGTTTAATGATAGTTCGCCGGTATTTCAAAAAACGTTTGGCTATAAGGATTATCCTAAAAAATTACCATTGACCGATTCCACCAATATCTATGGTGCTTCCTTGAGCAAAGCTGTATTCAGTGTTCTGGTGTTGGACTTGGTGGAAGAAGGTATTATCGATTTGGATACCCCGCTCGAATCCTATCTCCCCAAGAAAATCTACGAGTACGAACCCAGGACCCGTTGGCACGATAATTTTACTGCCCTGAAAGAGGATAGCCTGTACCACAAAATAACGGCCAGAATGTGCCTTTCACATACCACGGGCTTTGCCAACTGGCGATGGGACGAACCGGATAACAAATTAAGGGTACATGGAAATCCCGGTGCTAAATACGGTTATTCAGGTGAGGGCTTTGTATACCTGTGGTTATTTCGGAGTTATGACGCCACCTGTTTCGGTCAAACTGCGCCACTTTGAAAGATTCTACAATTATAAAAA
>Ga0105053_10003677_pt1 | contig 23135 bp, 13 predicted proteins | sample BON01_FD_78093 | JGI IMG/M metagenome (GOLD analysis project Ga0105053, IMG submission 78093) | Freshwater microbial communities from Lake Bonney liftoff mats and glacier meltwater in Antarctica - BON-01 | ecosystem: Environmental > Aquatic > Freshwater > Ice > Glacier meltwater | place: Lake...
TCCACTTCCCACCCACAATATGTTGCGGGTAGCCCCCCCCCCGAAACATATTCTTCGTAACGCCAAAATGGGCGATAGTAACGTTAATTAATGTTAGTAACAATAGTAACATAACAATACTAACGATACTAACATATCATTGTTTTTTTCCATCCCTGAGAGTTTCGGAAGTTTCTTGAGCTTTTCCAGCCGAATCTTTATAATTCATAGAGAATTCTACTAAGACTTCCTGAAACATTAAACTGTTAAATCAAAAGAGCCTAACTATGGTTCACTTGCTAGCTCTCTCTGGTGCTTTCTTCGCCGCTATCGCAGCATGTCTGTTCACGCCCGGTGCAATCTTGCAGAGATTCGCGGTCGGGTCGATTTCGACGAATCCTGACTGTTACGTCGGACAGCTTGGCGTGTACGAAAGCACGTACAAACCTGAATGTATTGGCAGCACGTCCATGGGCTTCACTTCTGCAACGACCAACTTCTGGCCTCTCATCCCTCCGCAAAACGCCTACGGTGGTGCCTCTCCCGGAGGGGTCCCTGCTGATATCGAAATGCTTGGTTTGAGTGGAACTCCATTCACCAACTGTACCGGTTACATGATAGCCTCGTTCACAAATGTGTCCTTGACTTTGGGACGCCTGGAATTTGTAACCAATAGCTACACCGTCACCTCATCTGGTGGAACGATACCTACGATCCCTCAAGATTTATCCGATCTATTACCTGACACAGTGACACCCACATACTGTCGTGGAGTGAATTTTCCGACATGCTTCAATCTAATGGTGAGCGAAACCTCGCCAGCGGACCCCAGATATGCTGCCTTGGTGACTGCCAATGGCATCATGAATGGTCGTTGTCTTCCTTACGGTAAGGCTCCAACAAGGACATCTTGCTTTGGAGGCTATTGGTTTTGGGACACACTATTTGTCGGTTTTTCAGTATCTAGCGATGAAACATCTGCTCAGGTCATTGCGCATATAACGGAACAGTGTCTGGATGGTAACAAAAATATCGACGGAGTAAAGCAAGCTCAAAATATGGTGTACGCAGCATTGGTATTCATTTGGATAGGTTTTCTATTAGCGGTTGCGGCTGCTTTTATTAAGAACCGATTTGTCCATGTAGCTCCTCTTATCTTCAATCTCGTGGCAACCATACTTTTCATTGTTGGACTGGTAAAAGTTGCTGGTACGCCAATGTATGCGAGTGTTGGAGCAGCGTGCGAAGGAGGGGATGTGTGCTACGAAACCTCGGTTGCCAGGAGCCTGGCCATCGCAGGTGTTACTTTTGGCTTCCTGGCCGCTGTCATATCCCTGCTTTCCATATTTATATGTGCGCCTCCATCATCATCAGAACAACCAACTGAAAAGGCAACTACAGACTTAACAGAGGTGTAATCAATCCTATTATTTAATAATTTATGAAGTCCATGTATATTCTTCTCTTCGTGACGATGAAAGGCGTAGCAAACGAACACGAGCCAGAGGAAGCAGTGATAGTAGAAACCATTCTAATACAGGAAAAGGATGAAGTTTTGGCTGTTTGAAGAAGTGTCTCACATGGCGTGGGTAATATCGCTCGGCAAGGGTATCTCATCTGGGTTAGCGTAAACAAGATTCAATTGTATCTTCCAAGAAATTCCAAGCCTCTTGAGGACATAGTTAGGCCGTTTGATGAAAGAAGTAATTTGAAAATTCAAACCCTCAACAGTGATTTTTATAAATTTCTATATATTGTGTGAATTTGGGCCAGCACTATCCTTCCTGGTATCTAGTTATCGTGTTTGACTACTTGAAATTGAACGACAGATTCAGCGAATCGATGCTGTTACAAACTCGGAAAATGTCGTAAATGCGGGAAATCGACCCAACGTCAAAACGGCTGTGTAAATCAAAACATGCACTCGAAAAAGTTATTGAAGGTATTCAAACTGTTGGGCTCGAAGCGGGGATCCAACCAGATGATGATTCGAAATCAATCGGGTGGTCCACGAATACTTACTGAACCCTTTCAAGTATATAAAGCGTTTGGTTGGAATGAAGGAGGCGCGCGGATCTTATTTCCCCGTTTACTGGTGCTGCAAGGTTCTCGATACACCAAGCAGTGCTGTTTCAACAACTATTCAATGTGTCCCAATTAGCAAGTTATGTGGCTTTCATTTTGTTCCCTGTTCATCCTAAAATTAGGCGAACAAGGCAATCGACCAGGCTTCAGACAAGAATTTTAATTAAAACTCCGTGATAGCTGCAACTGAAATCATTAACGCGTATAAAAGAGCGGGGCCTAAATCCATAGAGAGCCGAGTGATTCGAGCTATCTTTAGTCAATGAAATACCCCGCGGAGAATACGAAATACTGAAGGATACATTTGATTTACTTTGGGGGAAAAGGCCAAACGACCGGATTCAGAAACTATGAAAAATTGAAGGAGGGGGATGGATTAAGAAAAATGTTCCAGTATGCGATTTGACCCGGATACGGTTGTCCATGCTATTGCATTTTATGCTCAATATTCAAAATATCTCGTTTATGTCGCAGGGCGAAAAGAAAGGCGATTTATGAGAGGACTGTTTCATAAATATACCTGGAATAACTCGGTGCAAAGGTGCGTTGCAAGTGAGGTATGTTGCAAGTATTTACTGACTATTTGAAGCTCAGTGTCCAAGAAAAGGTTAAAGTTACCAGCAGATTATCGTTCTTCAGCATCGAGAAATCGATTCCCAAAACGTGGCCAGAAACTGCTCACCGCTGTAGACTACTACAGTGGAGTATTTTTCTAATCAACGATCCAAATTGCATTGGTTTAGCGTATGATTGACGACTTCATCCCATTGAAAGAAGAGAGAGAAAATGCCACTAAAAATTGAATTGGAAATTGTTCGCAACTTTTGAGTTTACAATTACGATGGGTGTGCACACTGAAAGAAGACAATGGCAAATGCAGTCATGGAGTTGAATATGGTCTTCGCTCTAGGCGAGAAGAAAACTGGAACGTGCAACAAATGTAAACACTACCTCTATGTGCTTGAACAAGTAAAAGCAAGGGTTGATCAATTCAGAACTGTGGTTAATCCCAAAACACCCGAATGATGCTTTGCACGTCCTCCAAGTCGTTGGGGAAAACTCTTCTTGTATCAGACCACTGGCTTCGGGTATTGAACCAGAGACTTGAACTTGACAAACTGGAAGAGGAGCCGCACCAAACAAGTTTGAGAGAAAAGAGACATTCAACCCAATATGGGGACCGTCAGCAAAATGAGTCGATTTTGTATTGTCTAATTTATCCGTTTTTAGATTATCAATCCTGTCTTTCGTGATGTTGAAAGGTGTAGCAAAGGTACACGAGCCCGAGGAAGCAGTGATCGAAAACATTCTAGTACAGGATGAAGATGGAGTTGTGCTTTTCGAAAAAGTGGCCCACATGGTAGGCAATATCGCTCAGCAAGGGAATCTCATATGGGTCAATGTAAACAAGATTCAACTGCATCTTCCAAGAAATTTCAAACCACTTGAAGACATAGCAGGGCCTTTCGACGAAAGACGCGATTTTAAATTGGTAAGTAACGATAACCAGATGCTTAAACTTATATCTGCGTGGAACAACCCACGCCATCGACGAGCTAGGGTCTTGAACAATTTGAAGATCGAACTCGATCAAATGAAACTCAAATTAGTTGCTAAAGATGAAAACGCCATTCACGGATTGCAAGAATTGAGTGTGAATAAAACCAATCATAAAAGTATTATGGACCATCCTTCTTTAGTATCACAAGTAATGGAGATTATTGAATTAGTTGAGAATCAAGAAGTGATGCTAGAAAGAGCCTCTGGAATCTTATGCAATTTAGCACTCAGAGCATCAGCAAGAGAAAAGCTTCAAGCTGCGTCATTAGGATCCACAGTCATTGCGCGATTGTATGGCAATAACAAACTGACTTTATCGACACCTCCAGAAGGGCAGCTGAGGTTGTTACGCCTGTATAGATACTTGGTGGCAGATACCACCACTCTACTCAATGAACCTAGTGAGATTGATATTGTAAAATTCCTTTGCCTAACGATGTGTGCCACAAAATCTGTCCAGGTGTATGATCAAATTCTGTCGATTCTGGTTCGAGCTCTGGTGCAAAGCCCTAATGTATTCTTTGGTTCTTATCAAGATCAAGGAGGAGAGCCAGCAAAGATTCTTCAATACGTGATCTCCGTAGTTCAAGAAGAATTAAACGCTTATCATCGATTATCGTTGGGTCAAAAACCAATGCTCAGTCGTTCTTCCTCAGATGCCAGATTCTCATCTGGGTCAAGGTTGGCTACTGCAGTTTTGCTTGGAAACTTAGCCCTACATAGTCAAGAGAGTAGAAAAGCGCTGCTGCATTTGGAACGAAGTACGGTTGAAGGTGTTGTTGTAGATATTTTGCGATGGGCGATATATTCCAACGAAGATGGACATGCCAAAATAGAAGAATTCTCAAGTTTCAGTCAATCCGGTTTATCCGAGGAGATCGGAATCATCGAAGAAGAAAAAGAACCAGCAGCTAGAAAATGTGAAATATTTGACATTGTGGAATCGATGCTGATGCCGGCTGAATCCATCAGCAGTAGTTCCAGCTCCAAAAAAAGCTCTGGGAGGCTGAAAAGTAAACAAAACATGTCCAAGCAAAAGAGTTCCCGGGGAAACTGCAGAATGAGAGTTATGAAAGCTCTCGATGTAGAAGAGCATATGGAGTTTGATCACCAGCAATGGAATATGCAGCGATCTCAAGCCCATGAAGAAACTCTCCTATATTCAATGTGCGCCCTTTGGGGAGTGGCAGCTGCCTATAATACCGACAAAGAACTTAGCAACTATTATTCAAACCAGAGATACATTGGTGGGCAAATGGAAATCAATCAATGTCTTGTATCAGGGGTAGACAAAGAAAACTTTTGTAAAATGGTAGAAACAAGTAGTTTTGATCCTGATGCAGCCGACAGAATATTAAGCGGATTACTCAGTAGTGCTATTTGCTATCAAGAGGATCGTGCATTGGCTATCGGTGCTTTTTCAGCGTTAAATGCGATTGCTCACTCATCAAGCTGTGCTGCACGAGCAAAGATACTTCGAGTATATGAATTCTGTGTAAGCAATGCTGATATAGAGTTGGATAGACAGACTCAGATAGGATTCAACTGCATGAATACTTTGGTGCATGTACTTCAAGGCACTACAACGGAGCTGGTCCATGGCAAATCCACTGTTTTCATCACAGGGAGTTCCGACCCAATAAAAGATATTTACGGGCTCTCAGCTTTGTGTGGTCTACTGCAGACTTGTTCTATTTTGGATCTAAGTCCATTTGTTGCGATGCCTGCATTGGATATTACCAATCTTCTTGAAAAGTGTGCGGGAAACCAAACGCTTCGAGCTCGCATCGCCAGTGGGGCCATTCTACTGTGCACTAAAAATATCATCGAAGAAGCGTGGACGACCGCACAATGCAATCAGTTATGTGATGTAATTGCAAATCACAATGACTCCGGGCAAACTCTCGGACTCTTAGCAATGTCAGTGTGGCATCTTGTAAAGAACCGAAAATCATTTTGTCTGGAATCAAATTATCTGGATGTTTTGTCAAAAAAGATCACGGCAGAAATATCAGTTGTACTCATGTATAGAGATGCTAAGAGCGAATCCAGCACATCACGCATGCATCAGATCCTGCAAGGTGAAATGCTTGAACTCGGCATTTACAGTGGGCCACTAGAGTCGACATTCGACGACATTTTAGATACCCTGAACGCCTTGATAGGGTCGTTGTGGCAATTGATTAGCCATGATGCAGATATAGAACTGGTAAAAAAACACCAAAAGCCTATGATTCAGTCTCTTACGCATGCATTACCTCACTTGTTTCAATTGACCCACCTGGAATTTTCATCCAAACATACAACTTCGCTGGAAAAAGCACTTGGTCAATCACTCATGGTGCTTTGGACATTATTACATAATGATGTGGCAACCTCCTTGTTCTGCCAAAGCACTCTGCTGCAAGCGCTATTGGACATTGTGTATGATCCAAATACTTGTCCAAATAACCGTTCAATTGTCGCAAGTATATTTTTACTTGCTCGTCGAACGCCTCTCTTTGAAGCGGTTGCAACCATCCTTGGACGTTCTTTCATGGAAGAGATATTGCTTACGTTTTTAGCTGATGAAGATCAAGAGATACAAGGTGTGGGGGCCTCACTATTGTCTCAGCTCCCTTCAACAGACATCGGACAGGCAATGATGAGAGACGAGGGCGGTATTCTCAACATTCTGAGTTTATTAAGAAAAGATATTAACAGCAGCACCAAGTTAGCTGCATTAAAAGCACTGAGATATGTGAGTCTTGATGAGATTAGTCAGGAGTATTTGTGCCGCAAAGGGTTGAAAGAGTTGTTATGTCTTTGTCAACGAACCACTGATAAGGACCAGCTGCAAGTAATCGCCCAAACGTGTAGTCAGTTATCCGGCAATACACGCAATCGATCACTATTTTACAAGGCGGAATTGGCAGTTAGACAACCAAAGAAGCACAAAAAACCGCAACCTAAAAATGAAACCGCTTCAACCAAAACTCGCTTGAGAAAAGACGGAGTCAAAGATGAGTTTGAAACATGGCTTGACGTCTTGGGCAACACAATAGAAGAAAAGAATTGCTACCAAGCCATCATACCAAAAAAAAGTGGGTCTGCAGTCATAGACACATCCAGTGATGAAAGCTACGAAGAGCCACCTCCCGTGTTAAAACAAACCCTAAGTTCCTTTCTACTTAACTTCATGAACGAACAAAGCTGTGAATCGTCGATTGAAAGTGAAGAGAATCCTCCAATTCAAAAGCCGACTATGCACATCAAGATACCTGCACGACCAGCTTCCATTTCCAGTCCCAAGTCTCCACGCTCTGGTAGATTGCAATCTCCTTCTGGTTCATCAGAAGGGAACTTTTCTGCTCGCATGCGCTCCCCTACAAGATCCATTTGGGAAAGAAATGATGCTGTTTCTAATCGAGGATCAGAACGATGGAATCCTGATATAGAGAGTATCGACATTCGTACTGTGGATCAGCTTCATGGCGAGAAAGGCGGCGAGGAAGTAACAGTACGAATGCAATCCACCCGACCTTGCGCAAGCTATGTGTTTAAAAGCAAGAATGGGAAATTACTACCTGCCACTGCAACCAAGCAATCCAAAAACCATGATAGCAGTGAAAGAAGACAGGATATCAAACTTTACGGATTCGCTCATGTACCAGGAGCGCGAGTGTATGATACTATTCCAGTGTACGAAACTGGAGCTTCGAAACTTCATCTGTACCACCAAGGAGGTCCATTGTATGGACGTGATGCCTTAGAACACCTGTCGCCTCCTCCAAGCGTGCCGCAATTTCTTCTGGATTTACCCTTGACAGTTGCTGTTTCGGTTGCCAAAAACCTTGATATATTCAATCGACGAGTGATCCCAGCTGGAGTAGTCGGAGAAATTTGTACTGAAAGTGAAACGAGCGTGAAATCAGAGAGTGGCATTCAATGGACCATTGACGGTCAAGTTGCCGATGAGCCTCTGCCTATTCTAACAACAATCCAGAGTTCAGCTTCTGTAATGATGGTTGAAGAACCTCCAGAACCAAAATGGGCATTAGACAATTCAATATTCGCAATGAGGATCGCAAGTATGTTTAATGATAAAGGGGTTCGCAATCTTGCCTTTGAAAATGACTGGTTGCTTTGTGAACAGAAACGAACTTTCAGAGCTCTTCTCACAAGATCCGGGACAGTCGAAGACTTAAAAGTTAATATGCGTCAGCAATATGCAATGGTGTGCGATCTATTCCGTTATTATTCTGCGCACGACCCGATGAATCATGAAAACGTTTTTCAAATAGAGAAAGCTGAATATTCTGACTTTTGTACCGATGTCGGTGTACGCTTACCGGAAGGAATTTGTATGACGGTTTTCATTCAAGTGGTGAAAAACCCTTTGGATGAGCTTACAGTGGAGCAACAGGCTTTTGAGCTGGAAACATCTGTGTTTTCACTAAGTCATACTGTAGGATTAATGAGGTTCCAGTTTCTTGAATGCTTGATTCGGCTAGCTGAACACAAATACATTCATACAAATCAAGCAGATTGTTTATCAAAAGCTGTTAAGTTGCTTTTTACGGAAATGCAGGAGCTGCCGACAGTGAAATGCGTTGTTTCCAGTTTTGACACTTTCCGAGGCGACATCATGTATACCCAACAAGTCGACGAGGTCCTCCGTGGCAAGTTATCCTTTCTTAAACAAATATTTAAGAGGTTTGCTGGAAACGCTAGAAATAGTAAGCGTTTTGGGGGATTACGAGGTACGAGGATGACAAAACAAGAATGGGAGTCCATGCTTGTGGCTGGTGGAGTGTTTAATCCATACTTCACCATGAGAAGCTCCAATATTGCATTTAGAAGCGCATCTCTTGATCAAGAGGATGAGATCAAAGACTGGACCCGAGTAGCTGGTTTATGTTTTACTGATTTTCTGGAAGCTGTTGTAAGGTCTTCTAGCTGCCTTGTCATACCGACTCGGAACCAAATGGAAGAGGTTGGCGTTGAAACTCACATAGAATTCTACCGACTAATGGAATGCACTGGCTTATGGACAACGGTTCTAAAGCAGGAACATTCAAGTAAAGAAACAACGCGACTTCGTCTCATCATTGAGATGCTAGAAGACTCCAACGATCGCAACACAAGGCTTGACGTGGAGAAGCAATTATGGGTAAACCAAAACAAAGTCTCGAAACAACATATACTTGCAACATTTAAATCTGACAAGATGCAATCGTCATCTACATTGTCCACTGAAAACAGATCCGCATTGCAGCTTGCCGTTGAAGCCACGAGGCAAGGAATTCCAGTTGATCGTTTTGAAGTGCACGTAGCATCCACTCTGCATGATGTATGGAGGGAAAACAGAGGGCGTATTGACGAAATTCGATTCTCGCCTAGGATTAAAACGATTGATGATCAGGAATTTGATATAGCCAATCTCGGTTTTCGTCAACTTCCAGGACATTTTCAAATGGATAATTTGCTTGCCGCGTACGATGCATGCGAGTCTATTCGTCAAGAGTACGTTCGAGTGGTAAAACATGGAGGTCATACCACTGAACTATTTGATGTGCTAAGCTCCGAAGAATTTCTATCACAAGCAGCGCATTCTCAACATGATAATTGGCTTAAGAGAAACAAAAACAAAGAGTGGGTCTCTGAAGAGCAAAACGTTTCATTTGAAAGACTTGGTGATTCCGACAAAAAAAACAATATCAGTATTATCGAAACCGCAGTGTCTGTTTGGAAAGCCAATCATCTTAATCAATAACATTTATATTATTTCATTTTAGTACCATTAATTGAATTACATAATATTGCATACGGTAGATTTCTTGGATGGGGGTTCTGGAGTTAATAATACGACGACACAAGTGCAGTTATCTGTTGATCCTCTTGCAAGGGCCAATTCTACTACTGCTGTGCTAACCAGCTCACATTGATGAGCTTTGGAACATTTTTTGCCGTAAATGTCTCGCAGTTTTTGAAAACTAGATACGATGAAAGGTCCTATTTCTTTCTGCGTAAATACATTCCAAATACCATCACAGGCTAATACCAATGCCAAATCGAATTCTAAATTGATCTCTCGGTGTTGAATATCCGGTTTATTCAATACTAGATCTGCTACTATGGGAGACGCCTTCGTGCCCCAGTCTTGAACCCGAGGCAATTTGAAGTCAAAGTCACCAAGAGCTCGGGATACTGCAAGCGATCCAAGCACTCGCGCACACTCTGATCCAACACCACTTTGGGTTATAAATCCACCAGCTAGTTCTATTCGAATGGCCTCCTCTGGCTGCGAGGGAGAATGATCATAACTTAACGGAACACTCACTCCATCAGATTTGACAAGTACACACCTACTGTCTCCTACATTAGCACAAGTCACTGTTATAGTGTTGGTACTCAGTCGATGCTGAATCACCACGGTAACCCCTGTTGTGCCACTGGTGAACTCTTTAGTATTGCGATGATGCGCCTCTAAATGTGCATCCAACAACTCATCTGTCCGTACGTAACATTCTGACAGCGCGGTGTTTAAATCAGAATAGCGGGTAGAATGTGCTGAAATTAATTCTGGTAATGTATATGAAACGAATTTTGCTGACTCGCATCCCCCATGACCGTCAAATACTCCAAAAACTGCTTGGACACAGTCTGGTTCATCAACTGACTTCAGACAAGGCATCAGCAGCACTGCGTCCTCCATTGAAGCACGTGAACCGATTCGTTCGCATAAACCATACGCCCTGAATTCACCTACAGGAGAGTCTCGTGTCATGCCGGACTTCCAACTGGCTACCTAGCTGCTCCCTCGCACTTAAAACTTCAACGGATAAACTTTTACTCTTAAGTTCAGTGTTCGGGGGGCTAGCCCATAGCACACACCTGGTTTTCAAATTGGCTCCTGCATATTTAGCACTTACTATAGGAATTAACAACAGTTCAATTTTCGATATGATGTTTCGCCGTGAGTTGAATGGTAACGACTCGGATATTTTGGTGATCGCACTTATTGGTGCTATTAGTGTTGGGGTGACGGCAGGGTTGTCAGTTATTTTGTATACGTATTATTGTTCGAGTGGTAAACATGACGAAGAGCGCCAGAACCAGATCCTCAACCCCAACTCCCTGGTGCACAGGGTCCCAATAGATCATTATAACGGTAGTGCGACTGTCGAATCTATCAATGTGCAGCCTTCCATTCAAATGAAATCTCATCAAAGCGCATTTCCCACCGATATGACGATGAGCTCGGACAAGTTTCGGAACCAATTGGAGATGTATTATAGCAAGTGGACACAAGAATCCATGAGCATCAAGGAAATCGATATGGCCATGGATATGTATGCGCGTGATCAAACTGGTCGGGAATTTTTAGACAGAGAATTAAAACTTCAATTTGGTCAAAGTCTTAACGAGTTCTTTTTGGAGCCGAAGGACCATCGAAAGAGCACCAGAAGTAGCGTCAGAAGATTTAAAGGAGAATACCGTGAAATGAAGTTGGACGAGAAAGAAAGTTTGAGAGCAGCATTAGAAGGACGCGATATCGGACGGCTTTTTCCAATGTTGGAACAAAACGATGTTTGCTCCATTCAGCAACTTTGCGAACTTGACCGAGAGTATTTGGCTGCAATCTGTGATGACGAAGAAGAAATACAAGCGCTCACTCAATTGGCAGAGGCCTCTGAGCTGCTTTTGCATGCTGTGAATAATCCAAAAGTATAATTTACTCGATTTTACGCGCAGGCCAACACCCACACACACGACAAAATAAAGTTGTTTGGTTATACAGCTCAAAATGGCACCCAATGCAATTGTTCGAACCTCCGATTTCCCTTTTAGGAAGATTCGCAGGAGACAGTTTCTTGAAAACCATATAGTAATAATAATGTTCATGATCTCGGATCACAATGCTATCTTCTTCGAGTATTTTGCGCTGGACTGATAGGAACTCCTCATCAGGCAGTTTTACAATATTGTCCTTGAACCAGAATGGGCTTCGGAAAATTGTGGTCCCACTTCCTACTTCAATAGGATCTTTATGTCTCCAAGCAGCCAACGATTCAGGAAAAGCATCGCGAAGGGGAGTTTTACCAATAGCTCCATAACTCTTGACTCCATTTGGAACTTTCTCAAACTTTGCAGATGCGATACAATCGATCTTGTGCAAGTTTGAAATCGCCCAATTTGAAAACGACTCTGAAGTGAAAGGGCTTCTTATTTTCATATCCCCGATCGCCTTGCCAAGCACAGGAGCTGAAAAAAACCATTCTCGACACATGGCGTCCCTTTTCTCTGTCCATTCTGGTTCTTCCGATTTCCAAGTGAACGAGTACCCGCCCATTAACTCATCACTTCCATCTCCTGTCAGTAAACAACGTATTCCTTGCTTGTGCGCTTGCAAGATAGCAGCAGCAACAACCACACTATTTCGCAGCTCCATCGGATCGAACGACTTCAGGTGCTCAATACAAAACGCCAAAGGATCTCCAAGAAGTTCTTCCGCTGATAATTCAAGCTCTACATGTTCTATCCCAAATTTATTCGCTGCTGCTTGTGCATAAGGTCTATCCGTCGAGGGCGAATCTTTCATGTACACTGTGAATGCAACAGCGGGAAGTCTTTCTAATAAAGACAGCGCTTCTACCACGGCACAAGTATCCGTGCCCCCACTTAATAGAATTCCCCATGGCATGTCTCCTTCAGTATCCCATTCCAGCAGAATATCACGCACGCTAGCCACCAAGGCATCTCGACAATTCATCAAAAACGGAGGGGACCTTACCAGTTTGCAACGACGACTCTGGTCCTGAGAGTCATTAGGAAATGTTTTCTCGATTCATGTCGATGATTAGCAAGGAAGCAAATACATTGCTTGTGACAGGAGGAGCAATTTCAGCCGTGTTCTTCGGCGGAGGTCATTACTTCAGCCAGAAGGAAAGATATGAACGGGAAGTGGAAGCCTTGACTCTTCAACTGCGACATGAACGAGATATGAGGGAGGTTCACGAGTAGGTTTATTGATGCGTTTGTTGAATTTCGTTTATAACATAGTTTAGTGATTTAATGCTTCAGCGGTTGAACCATGAGCGCGACCAACAGGCATTAGCCATCCTTCACTTGCGTCGGGATCACGAGAACTTAATCAGAGGTGTGCAAAGGGAGCAGCAGAGGTTCTTGTTTGACTTGGTTTTTCATGGTGACTATGAAAAATATAGAGAAAAACTGGAATTAGAGATTAAACAGAGTCATTTTCTCGGCCGTATCGCGGAACGAGACATTGAAATGATGATGACAACAACCGATCAACAAGACGATAAATATATATCTATTTGTGTCAAGGATTCCATGGGGAAGTTATTAACTACCTTATCCGTTGAACGCCATGTTTCGCTAGGAGAATTTAAATATGCTTTGGAAGATCGTCTTCTAATACCTCCTCAAAAGATGAGGTTGTTCTTCAAAGGCAACAAGTTGAACGATGGTCCTTCGTTAGATGACTATGCTATCAGTGAAGGTGCTACAATTCATCTGCGGACTAGCACACGAGACGATGACATGAGGAATGTGGGAGAAAAGGATTCGATGGTGATCTTCAAGGTGAAGAGGTTTTTTCGGGAGCAAGGGCAAAAAGACGATAAGCATCTAGAGAAATTATTTGATGAGCTTGATGGAAATAGCGATGGCATTATTCCAGTTAACGTATTGAAAAAGTTGATTTATGCAAGAATTCCAAGTATCACGTCTGATGAACTCTCTGAATTAATGGATATACTTGACTCAAATAGGAGTGGATTTATTACAAAGGCCGAATGGCTTCAATTGACCAGCCTCATTTGACGTTGTCAGATTAAGTACGCTCTTGCCAACGAGAGCTGTCTTTTCAATTTTCTGTCCAACTCATTTCCTTTGAAAATCATTATTAATTAATAAAAGGATACATGAAAAGAAAGGACCTTCTTGAGGATCTACTAGGACTGCTAAAAATTCACTTCTCACCCGGAACCCGATCTATAATTCATTATCTACCAAAATGGTTGAACCTTTGTAGCGTGCTATCTAGTTTTAATAGGACCTGTCCAGTCATCATCATCTCTTTCCCTTTTACGCATACATAATGTATTTCACAGTTTTAGCATAGCCAGTAAGAAAAAAATGAACATAAAAATAAAAAAGTGTGAAAAAAAATACACACCTTCTGAAGTCGAAGTTGGCAGATGGCCACTCCAAGTGTCGAGACTCTCGATGTAGATACAAGTCGATCAATATACGAAGGAAACACTTCCGGCTTTGTATCTCTGTCTACGATATTCACCAGCGATGCCACCCCTGGAAAATACTTGAAGTGGACTGCAGGTGGATGGTCTCCTGATCAAGTCAGTTCATCGAAAACGAAATCGCTTCCCCTGAACTCCAATGGACTTATTGTGAGTGGTCCCGACTACAAACCCCCTGCATTCCTCTGGGACCCTAACGTTGAAATGAGAGATTGTCTCCGAGGACACTTTGATGCCAACGTGAAATCTCACGGTAGACGTCCGATGCTGAAAGGATTTTCGACACTAGGTAGATGCTGCTTCTCTATATTACCAAGTATCTCGGGTGGATATAAAATAACACAGGAAGCTATGCATGCCGACAAGAAACTAAAACAAGCATTCTTTCTCAATCTCAATAAGAGTCTATGGCGCGAGCGCATGGAGCTTGTAAAAGATATGAAATTCGAAATAGGAGGTTTTGGATCGCTGAAGATATTAGAAATCGGTGATTCAGAAAAGCATAGAACAGCTACAGGAGAGGTCGTCATGAATGCTGAACAGCGTCCAAAAAGCACAGGGAAACAAGTAACGTGGGGAAATACAACAGTTCGACAAGATGAAAAAAATCCACACTTAGATAGACAGTATTTAGATTATGAAATTAATTGTGAGTCTTGGGAGCAAGAAGACGGTCGCGAAGAATTCGCTCCAGTTCTTTTGATGTGCTTTGTTTCTGCTAGTGGAACTAAAAAGGAATTCAAATTTGATCCTTGGAAGGCAGATACATTTACCATAGGAGGAAACAAAAAATGTGATATGGTGCTAAAGAAATGTAAAGTTGATACTATAGCCTCGATAACAGCATTTGGATCTCGATTCACGCTGTCTGTAAGTGATCTATTAGTTCGACAATACCGCCAGGTAGACAGCAGATTACCGAAGGACCAGTTATTGTTTGAACTTCATTCTTCCGTGTACCTTCATTTGCTGCCTGAGAACTCTTTCTACTTGCAAGATGAAGATGTTCTGGTGGTCAAGAATGTCAATGGAGTGATTGTTGATATACATGTTAGTCTCACAGACCTCACGGAACGACATCGCAAGAAGCAGAACAGGAAAGTTGCTGAGAAACACGGCCTCAAAGGAGATATTAACCGCAGCAAGCAAGATTGGTACAGCAAAACTGGTATCCTCACAGAAGATATAGAGCTATCAGGGCATTCGTTGACCGATTTAATCTTGGAAGTGCGAGCACCGTCCCGCGTGCAGAAATGGAATGGGAGCACATCTTGGTCTTATGGCGAATCGGAATCGTTCCTAGTTAAGAATGCATTGTATGATACGTTTGAGATCGGGAGTAGCCCTAGTTGTGCGTTGTCCATTCCAGACTTTCATATGGGCAGATCCCACGCATGTGTGTTCATCAGAAAGAAAGAAAAGTTCTTCATCACCGGGCTGCGACCCTACGGCAAAAAGCCTGTTTACTCTTTAATTGCCGGGAGTCGTCCTGTTGGAATGGACGCCCCAAGTTCCCCTCCTCATTTGCTAATGACAAGCGAAGTATTCAGATGTGGTGCATCAGAGTTTAAGGTTGTTGGATATAGCGGAAATAGTCAACGAATCGGCACTCAAAGCTCAAGAATAGGTTCACATACACCTCCTCGTATTGGTTCACATAAGAAAAGCCCAAAAATTGAATCAGATGATTCTGACGAGGATGAGGAATTCATGGATCCGAGAGAAGATCTACAAGGATCTTTTCAAGATATTTCATTTGAAGACTTGAATATCGAGCTTAAATACCATTTGGATACATTTCATCACGGTGCTACCAGTGAGACTACAAACCTGACTCTGCCAGCAAACGTGGAGGAAGAGTTGCATAGGACTATCTCGCGAATGAGCCATGAAGAGGATCCACCAATGATGGAGACGCCTCCGCATCACGATATCACTGAAGAAGATACTCCGGCTCCTAATAAGACTGAACCTCGATGGGGTTTCGCCAGAGTGGACGAATTCAAAGATGTTGTCAAGGCTTTCGATATAGACACCGGTTCTGGTGAACCTTTTATGGTGATTCAGTGCATTAAAGGACCGCTACTGCGCCATTTTTTCAAGGTGGGAGAACAGGAATGCACAATCGGAAGCAGCTCGAAGTGCAGCATATGTGTGGGAGAGAAGGACTCTTTGATATCTCCGCTACATTGTCGCATCGTTTTTAATTCATTGGATTCCGGGTGGCGACTAATCGATTGTCACAGTGAGACAGGAAGTTTCCTGAGAGTTTGTGAAGGAGATGAACCGTTGATTCTTCAGCCTGGGCAGCAATTGCATTTAGGCAATACTCAGGTGAGGGTATTGGCGAAAATAAAGAAGAAGAAAAAGATATTTAATAACAGGCGTGGGTCAAAGTTTATGAGCAGGCATATTCAATCCATGTTCAATATTGGTAGTCAGACTAGACCTCCTGAACCCCCTGCAATTGTTAGAGAGGTGATACAGCAATCGGACGAAGAAGCAATAAGGAAAAAAGATAGCTGTTCAATCATGTAGGCTTCTTGAATCATCGTGATTTTGTTAAAGAGTTAATAAACCAATGAACAAACCAACAATGAGGTATAAAGATAATTGTTCACCCATGTAGACTTTTTGAATTCGATTTATAGTGACGAATTTCTTCTTCATTCAATTTAATAGTTGGCTTTTTATTAATTAATAATGTATGCAATTATTGTAGTTCTGCAACGCAATCAAGAAGAATACGCAATGCATATTTGCAAGCTAAGGGATGCATCCCTCTTTCCCTAGCATCCAAAGTAGAGTCTAAGGTTCTTAAAATATGTGCGCGCCCATAACGTTTCGTATCTTTACGCCACTTCAACGAGTTCGCAATGATCAAATACAACAACCTAATATAGTCAATCCTGAACTCATCCTCTTGAGGGAGATCTTCAACTTGCGCGATAATAGTATCTATAAGAATCTTCATATCATTCACTAAGAAGAAATCAGAACTTTGACTGCAAGCAAACAATGTTCGTAGCATGTAAAGTAACTGGCCTAAAAGTACTGGGTCCGTGTATGGATACCTCTGGTCGTTTAGCAGCTTCAACAAAGCTTCCCCGAAATATGTCTCCGCTTTTGGTTTTGCTTGTAACGCCTGCACTACAATATTAGGTGTACCTTGCGTATTCGCTGTCAAATCTTCGTCTCCAGTATCAAAGTAATCAATCTTTTTTGCATCCTCAGCGAAGCCAAAATGCGAATTAAAAGCTATTGTGGCAAAACATGCCATGAGGAATACATCTTCATCTTTACACTCGAAGCATGAAATCACTATATCGAGGGTTTTCCTATTAGGTAATGAGTCACGGTTCAAGTTAGGAATCTCCGTGAGTACTGTGTAGACGAGCGACAGCCACGCATACAGGACGACGTTGCTTGTACATTCTGACAACCCCAACGAGACATTCGCCATGAAATCGTCGACAGCAAAACCCCATTCTCCATTCACGATTCTGCGAACTAATGGTTTCTCCAGCGCGATAAAATGCTCCAGTAGTACACACACCAAACCTCTCACTTTGGTGGTACAGCCACCCCAATGCAGCAATACCTGCTTCACCAATTCACTATCATGATACTCAATACAGGCACTCCACTTTATTAAAGATTAAACATTTAAAAACTCAAATTCCAGGCACTTACCTCGATCATCGTTCCGGCATATTTGACTGCCAAAAGCATCTGTTCCAACCTCCGAGAACAGCTGTCATCTTCGTCATTACCGGTCATAAACATTTTCTCTCTATCTAGAGACATTTCATTCGAATTCAAACATCCAAGCTCTTCCAGAATCTGCATCACATTTTGATTTGGATCGAATGTCATTCTCGCGCTATCCTCGTGCCTTGTCGCTTCATCTTCTGATTCATAGTCAGTGGGGCGATCCCACTGAGTCTCCCCTGATTGCGTATTCAGGTAATAATGTTCAGAATCCGTGTCCGAACCAAACGTTGCAGTGCTTTTCTTAACCCACACCTTCTTCTTTTTCTTCTTAGGAATGAGGAGTTTTTTTTCTTCTAGTTGTTCATCTACGGCATCGTCTTCCTCAGTGATCACGAAACCATCAGGCCTATCCCATTGGGTCACCTTCTTGGCTCGGTTGTAATAGTACGGGCGTCCATCCTCAGTTTGCAACAGATGCCACACAGCCTGTGACATAAAATTGGAGTGGCGACGCACCCAAATGAATTCTGAACTGATTGGAGCGGGGACCGTATCACATTGATCGGTTGTGGCAACGATGTTAGTAAATATGGACGATGGAATGACCCGAGTCCATTTGGGATGTTGCGAAATCATTTTCTTGGGATGGAGTAGACCTGAACAATCTTTCTGATAAGTAAGTCAGAATTTCCGGTCCAGATTTTCTTGAGAATTCAAGCTGAGTGTTCTCAACGTTGGTTCATCATATCCGCTCCAAATCAATTCCTCTATTAGTTTTGTTTCACGTTGTTTCTGACCGATTAATGGCCAATATCATCGAGCAAATTTGAAGTGGTAGACCCATGGTAACCTCAAAGATTTGAAAATTAGCTATTGAATGAAATATAATTGAAGTTATTGTTCGAGACAACTTCCTGATCCGGGAGGCCCTTCTCTTGCAATTTTATTATTGAGTGGGGCTGATGGAACTCCTCTTCTCAGTAGCAGACATCTGAAAAATGCCATTCGCGTCGCGGCTGCATCTGCAACTGCAGTAGTCTTGTAATCAGACCAAAGCCGTTCCGCGATAGCAGCAGCACGAGGCCAAATTGTCTGCAGAATATCGCTGGGATCAACTGACTCTCCCCACATTTCCCCACCTCCTCCAAGTATTTTACTACATTGCGAATCGCTCAATGCATTACATGGATTTGCATTGTACATAAGCTTCCAATCATTGCCCAAGTAATCGAGGTACCAGAAAGAGTTCACACTGAATATTAACGAATATCCGGCATCCAGAAGGGGCGCTAATGAGTAGCTGTTTCTCCATGCATGTATGATCGTTCGTTTGTCCAATTTAGTGCCGAACGTGGTCCATATCTCATCCCATCCCACTGGACGTTTACCCAGGTCCAACACAATCCGCTGAGCTTCCTCGATGAATGTCATGTAAACATCATGAGAGGTTTTGTTGTTAGCCTTCATCCAAGCCGCAGTCTCGGTGTCATTATCCCATACCGAAAGATTCACTTCATCGCCTCCGAGGTGAAACAACGAATCTGGAAATATCGATGCGATATCTTCGAGTAGATCTTTCAACATAGGCAGGGTCTCACTGTGCGCAGGGCTAATGTATCGTCTATCAATGAATCCAGTGTCTGCAGTACATGATGCAGGGAATATTCTACAGATACTACCCGTGTGTCCTGGAATGTCAATTTCAGGTACCATTCGAATTCCTCGCAACCGAGCATATTCAACTATATACAGCAAGTCGTCACGAGTATAGAACTCTTCACGCGAATAGGTACTTTCGCATTTTGGATTCCATCGAAGATTGCAGTAGGAAAAACTCTGATCGTCGGCGATGTGCCAATGTACCGTGTTTAGTTTTGCATAGGCCATACTATCAAGCACCTGCTTCATTGAATTTACCGTTAGAAAATGGCGCGCCGAGTCAATTAATAGTTCCCTGTGCTGGAATCGTGGTTTATCAGAAATGTGAATTGGAGTCTTTGGAATGTAAACTGATTGATCAGTTATTTCAAAACGAGTCAATTGGCTCAATGTTTCTAGGGCATGATAAGCTCCATAGATGGTTTCGCTTGAAAGAAACACACCTGTGGAGTTGACAACCAAATCATAAGCTTCATTCACACCCAAAAATAATTCAGTGCTATCGCTGGAGATCGAAAAAATCAAGTTTCGAATACACGAGGCTTGGGCAGGTCGCGTGACATGAGCTGTGATACTCGATTTGAACCTCATCACAGCTTGCGATATTTCACTTTGGACTTTTTGAACAGATCCACTAATTTCTAGTTGCTCCATATTCAGACATACTTTACCACTTCCTGAATTCACGCTCCATGGTTTAGGGAGCACCATTAGGTCATCACCGGGAGGCGCTTCAGATGGGAGCACCATTAGGTCATCACCGGGAGGCGCTTCAGATGAGCTTGAGAAGTCGTCTTTGTAGAGAGGGGGCTTCTCATTGCTAAGTACTGAGTGACAGAATGGATCAACATATAACAGAAACAACGCAAATAAACTGCAGATAGCAACACGTCGAGGTTTCGACACAGGTTTCATTTCGTTTTCAAGAAGATACAACTGGCTTTCTTTTTTCTGGAATTTTTTTACCCGTTTTTTCGGTTTCATCATGTCAACACCGAAGCGAATCGTGAAGAAATCAGGCAGGCCAGTAAGGGAAGCGGACCAGTTCTCCATCGCGGTTGAAGAGGACATTGTGGTTGAACCTCCCGTGAAGGTCAAGAGAAAGGTCAAGAAGAAAAAAACAGTTCAATTGGATGCGCCTGCAATAGAACCCAGCATAACAGCAGCCTTAGATCTCGATGCCCCACCGTAAGTTTTAGAATAGTACCTATATGACTGATTTGCTCAAATTCGTTTAAGAAGAATAAAAATAGCACAAGAAATTCGCGATGAAATTCCGAAAGTAGAAAAACCGAAACGCATCAAAAAGAAGAAACCTTTGGATTTAGAACAACAAGAGAATCCACCTCCGAAAAAAGAATCCAAATCAGAAGAGAAGAAAAGTTGTGAAGATAATTACGAAGATGAAGAGTTTGAGAACTATGATGATGATTTCGAGGATGTGGTAGTAAAAAAAACCAAAGGTTCAAAAGTCAATGCGTTTGCTCCTGATCTAAGAAAGCCAAAGACTCCATTAGTTGAATCTAAAAAACAAGAAGCAGTTCATCCCGGTAAATTCACCTCTATGTATCCAACTCGAAAGGGTCAGAGCAGAAGCAATTTAGTGCAACAGGAAGTTGAAGATTTTGATGATGTGAAAGCAATTGGTATCGATGAAGGGAGTAAGAAGGGTGGAAATCAACGTTGCAAAGACATTCTTTCAAGGGTTAAGTTGCAAAGTAGTCGCATCGATTTGTTCGAACAGCATTCTTTGCCACCTTGGGAATGTTACATACGATCCATTGGAGCTGGTGGGCTAAAACGACAATCATTTACTCAAACCAATTCGGATGCTTGTGATATGGACATCCAAACTGATCCTATAGACACTAGTGAACTTTATTGTCAAGGACCGTTTTGTGGATTATTAACTGATGATAATGATGATTTGAATTTAAAGAATCTATCACAGCTCACAGACGAAATGGAAAAGGTTCTGGAGGAGAACATTTCCTTTTTATTTACCGGCGTTCAGGAATCCAAAATTTCTGAAGAGCCGACGGCGGTATTTGCTTCTCGCACCATCAACATAGACGATTTGGGCGATATGTCGGATAGGATGGTTAAGGATTTGCATTTCTCGCAGTCGAACTCAAACGTACTTGTGGCAGCCCTTGCTCCTTTTCCTGGTAGCACAGTATCATCCCGGCTACTTATGTGGGATGTTGGTAGTAAGACACCGCTGTTATTGGCTACACTGGTATGTGAAAGTAGAATCACGTGCTCCTTGATATCTCCTGTCACATCCAATATCGTTATTGCAGGCACTGAGGATGGATCTATATATATGTGGAATATCAAATTGTCTGCATCTGATCGAACATATCTTCCTATATGTTATACTGGGTTTGAAGATATACACCTTTCTTGTATAGTGGAGTTGGTACTATTGCCAAATGCCACAGCTTTTCAATTTGCCTCAATGGATGATACTTCAGTTGTCCATGTATGGAACGTGCTTGAATCAGATGAGCCTACTTTAAACTCCGATTTTAAATTGGTACACATTTCTGAGATTCCAACTACCCTCCTGCCGGGTGCCATGACTCTTCGTTTCCATCCCACAGACTCGAATCAATTATTTGTTGCCACTAGTACAGGCAGCATCTCTCACTGTACTCGACAGGGGCTTTTTGCATCTCCCAAGAAGTACACCCTCAACAAACCTTTAGATATGCGATACTCGATGGTAAACATGAATGCATGCGGTGTTATTGCTACGTCTATAGAATTCAACCCTGTTGCTCATGAGATTTTCGCAGCCGGATTCTCAGATGGAACTTTCGCGTTATTTCACTCAAAGCATGCAAGTCCATTGAAAACTTTCACCATGACCTCTGAAATGAGTACTAAATGTGGCTTTGGATTTTTGCCCATTGAAAGGGTTTGCTGGTCATCTTCTTCTGTTTTGTTCGTATATGATGCAGGGTTTAATATATATATTTGGGACTTTGCAGCTGATGTTGATGCTCCGATATTAACGTCCAAGAATGAAAATGTAAAATTAGAGCATGCGAAACCTATTGTTACATATTCTCCAGGGATGGGTAGCCTGTCCCGTATTGCAACCGTCACTTCCAATTCAAAAATTGAATTTCATTTGCTGAACCCCTCTACGAGTCCCCGCCAAATGAATGATGCAAATGAACTGGAACAACTATTCTTCAACATCTTTTAATTTCAAAATGAATTGTTATTATTTTTCAAATGAACCTCCGTAAATAGATTTGTCTTTCTCGTTTTGTTCTTTCTTCCACTTTGCATACTTGGTCTTCCATTCTTCAATAGCACTTCGAATCGCCTTGTTTCGAGGATCCAATTTTGCACTTATCAGTAAACATTCCTTGGACTTTTCAAATTCAGCAACAGCCATGTAAGCTAGGCCTTTTCGAAAGAACAACTTGGAATCGTTTGCATCAATCTCAATTGCTTTATCGCAGACTTGCAAAGCTTTATCAGGCTTTTCCAACCGAAGGTACGCCATCGCAAGGTTACTATAAACCTCCTTCTTCAGCTGGGCGATCTCTTGTTTCTCTTCTCCATCCACGTCCACTTTTCCGTATTGGGCCATTGAGTCACCTTCCGAAACGAGGCCATTCACAAAAGCAAACACAGTGCGGTACTTGACCACCGCCTTCTTCAGGTCACCAGATTTGAAGAGAGAATTACCTTCCATCTTCAGCTCTCGAGCTTTGGCAATCTTTTCAGCTGTGCTCAACATGTTTCAGTTTTTGAGGAAATTCGAATTTTTATTACACAACAATTTTTTTTTTTTTTTAAACAACAACAAAAAACGATTTTTTTAAAACTACTAGTAGTGGATAAAAGCCA
>Ga0105053_10003678_pt1 | contig 23130 bp, 23 predicted proteins | sample BON01_FD_78093 | JGI IMG/M metagenome (GOLD analysis project Ga0105053, IMG submission 78093) | Freshwater microbial communities from Lake Bonney liftoff mats and glacier meltwater in Antarctica - BON-01 | ecosystem: Environmental > Aquatic > Freshwater > Ice > Glacier meltwater | place: Lake...
ACGACGCGGGTGTTGCGGCGGGGGTAGGACGCGCGCGTGTATGAACAATCGTCAAGTGATATTGTAGTCGCTTAGCCAGTTGTCAAATATGTATTCAGGAATTTTACGAGCATCGCCAAATTGATTAAATGCTCGCGCTATGTCAAAATCAAAGTCATGTTTTATTGATGTTTTTGATTGTGATATGTAGCACCAAGTTGAGTAAAGAATTGCCAATTCGCGATCAAATCCTGCATTTCGTATTTTCTCACTATTGTACTGATTAATTCTATTTTCAGCCACACCAAAATAGGTAACTATTTCATCTTCTGATATTGAAGAATCAACCATTTTTTGGAACAACTTTGGTCGAATTACTCGGGTAATTATTAGGGTCACTATTGCCGTCGACCAGCCCCATAAATTCCCCTTGTTCAGCGCTGCTTCGGGCAGCAGCGACACAGTAGACATAATTCTACCCACATCTCTTATTGAGACTGGATTGCATTTGGAAACAATTATTAACTGTTCTTGGATTTTCTCCAAAATATGACGTGGCGTCTCCATAACCTTGCCCAGATGCGTTACATATCTAAGAATTGCAGGCGTGCGATCGTGATCGCCAATGTGATTGGGTAGGCTTAGCGAAAAGCTTACGAATTTTTGCAGATATGCGGTTGCGTCAATATCGGCTCCGTATCTGACCTTCACACTGTTTTCTAATGCTGAAAGGTTTACCCCCAACACAAAATGAACATGTGGGACCGCGAAGAAATGTTTGATGACCTCAAGAACTTCCAGTGCATAATCCGGCCTGCATCGGTCAAGCTCATCAATTACTATTACAAGCGGACGTTCCGGTTTGTCCTTACCTTGATCTGTAAGTTTTTCGATCGCTGCACGAAATTCATCCATTCCGACTTGACGGCCCTGCTCCTTTTCCCAAAAGGCGTCCATCGCTTTTGAGGCTTCGCCCTGCACTGCCTTAATCACTACATCGCCCGCCGCGCCGACAGCTTCTGTTCCACCGTAGGTCGCCACAGCCAAGCCAATTCGGGCAACAGGTTTGATAAACTTGGATGCCGCCTTCATAAGCCCCTTTTTCTTACCTTTTTCTTTGGCCGGGACTTTGGCTAAAAGCGCGCCAACCAGGGCAATTAGCGGGTCGGAATGATAATCATGCGCAAAGGCATCAAAATAGACGGTTAGAGCCCTGCCGCGGTTTTGTTTGGTATGCGCGCCAACCCATCTTTTCAGAAAATAGGTCTTACCTGTTCCCCATTGCCCATCGAGGGCGATGACGAGCGGATCTTCTATGCGCTCCAGAATACCTGACAGCCGCTCGCTGACCTTTTTCCGTCCGAGCAAATCGTCGTCAAAGACTGTGTTGTAGGGGTCAACATCATCATCTGGGGGTGAAAATCGCATTGCAAAACCTTTGTGAGTTGTCACTTGGGTTGTTATACATTTTTTAGCTGATCGAAAAAGCGTGCATTCCGCCTTGGGTGGTAAATACCGTTTGGCTTGCCCATCCTCCAAACAGCAAAAAACCCCGCCAATTAAGGCGGGGCTTGTGCGCCGTCAGTCAAAAATCGGTCGCTTAGAAGCCGCCAGCAGCTAGGCGACGGGAAACGTCGGCGATGGCGCCGCGGTCAAGGCCGATATCGCGCAGTTGAGCATCGCTCAATTTGCCAAGCGAAGCGCTTGTTGCGCGGGCGGTGCGCCAGTTGCGCAGCGTCTGAGCGGCATTGTCAAACATGTTGACAACGCGAAAAGTTGCGATTGAGCCCATTGGGGCTGCTTTGTTGTTTGCAAACATTGCCATTTTCATATTCCTTTAATTTGAGGTCACTGATCTTCAGCGGATGATTGTCAGTTAGGGTGTTCCTCGCAGTTGCACAATCGCAATTTTTGCATTCCCGGAATGCAGTTTTTGCATAGCTTCGGGGCAAAATGTCGGTTTTGAAGGGCGGAGCGTCGAATGGGTATGCTGCGCGTTTAGAACTGGATAATGTTCTCGTTTCGTGCTAATCGACGGTTAACGAAAAGAGCAGTAAAATAGGGGCGAATATGCGGGTGATCGGGATTGATCCGGGGTTGCGGCGCACCGGATGGGGCATAGTCGATATTGATGGCAACCGGATTACGCATGTCGCCAATGGATTATGCGAATCAACAGCCGGGCCGCTGGCCCCGCGTCTTTTGCAACTCTATGACCAATTGACGGCTGTTTTTGCCATCTACAAACCCAACCAAGCGGCGGTCGAGCTTACCTTTGTGAACAAAGATGCGGCGGGCACGCTCAAGCTAGGGCAGGCGCGTGCGATTGCCTTATTGGTGCCCGCGCAGGCTGGGTTGGATGTGGCGGAATATGCGCCAAATGCAGTGAAAAAGGTGGTGGTTGGCGTGGGGCATGCGCAAAAGGCGCAGGTGGAACATATGGTGCGGCTGCAATTGCCCAATGTGGATATTGTGAATGCCGACGCGGCGGATGCACTGGCCATTGCGCTATGCCATGCGCATCATGCCCGCTTTGGTGGGCGATTGGACGCAGCATTGGCAAAGGCGGGCGCATGATTGGCAAAATAACAGGGCGGCTGGATTATCGCAGCGCAGACCATGTGTTGGTCGATACCGGCGGGGTTGGCTATCTGATCTATTGTTCCGAGCGGACCTTGGCGATGATGCCGCAACCCGGCGGGATGGTGTCGCTATATACCGAATTACTGGTGCGCGAGGATTTGCTACAGCTATTTGGCTTTCCAACATTGGGCGAGCGTGAATGGCACCGATTGCTAACCACAGTGCAGGGGGTTGGCGCCAAGGCGGCGCTGGCCATTCTGGGCACCTTAGGGGCTGAAGGTGTTGGACGCGCAATAGCGCTGGGCGACCAAGCTGCCATCAAGGCCGCGCCGGGGGTGGGGCCAAAAATCGCGCAGCGCGTGGTGTTGGAGCTAAAGACAAAGGCGCCGGCCATCATGGCAATGGGTGGGCATGGGGCGCGGCGAGCCATGTCGGCTGGCCAGCCCGCTGACACCGTGCCGCAAACCACACAGGCCGGGGCGCAAACGCTACCGACGCCCAGCCTGCCACCTGACCTGCCCGATGGTGCGAATGACCAAGCAGATGCGCTCTCGGCATTGGTTAACCTTGGTTATGCGCCCGGTGAAGCGGCTGCCGCCGTGGCTACGGCTGCGGCGGGTGATGTGAACGGCAGCGCTGGGCTTATCCGCGCTGCGCTTCGCCTGCTGGCCCCACAGGTGAAATTATGAGCGAACCTGACCCCGACCTGCGCCCGGAACCGCGCCCCGCCGATGCTGACCGCGCCTTGCGCCCAACGTCGCTGGCGGAATTTGTCGGCCAGAAATCGGCGCGCGCCAATCTGGCGGTGTTTATCCAATCGGCCAAACAGCGCGTGCAAGCGATGGACCACACGCTTTTTTACGGCCCGCCCGGCCTTGGCAAAACCACGCTGGCCCAAATTATTGCACGCGAGTTGGGGGTGAATTTTCGGATGACCTCCGGCCCGGTGCTGGCCAAAGCAGGTGACCTCGCCGCCATTCTGACCAATTTGGACGAACGCGACGTGCTGTTCATTGACGAAATCCACCGTCTCAACCCGGCTGTGGAAGAGGTGCTTTACCCGGCACTGGAAGATTTTGCGCTGGATTTGGTGATTGGCGAAGGCCCCGCCGCGCGCACCGTGCGCATTGACCTGCCGCCCTTTACGCTGGTCGGGGCCACCACGCGGCTGGGCCTACTGACCACGCCCCTGCGCGACCGGTTCGGCATTCCCACCCGGTTGGAGTTTTATACGGTTGAGGAATTGGTGTTGATTGTCGAGCGCGCCGCGCGGCTGCTCAACGCCGATGCCAGCCCTGATGGCGCGCTTGAAATTGCCCGTCGCGCCCGCGGAACGCCCCGCATTGCGGGCCGCCTGCTGCGCCGGGTGGTTGATTTTGCGATTGTTGAGGGCAATGGCAAGGTGAACCGCGACATTGCCGATATGGCGCTAACCCGGCTGGGGGTGGATGACCTTGGGCTTGATAGCGCCGACCGGCGATATTTGCACCTGCTGGCCGAACATTACGGCGGCGGTCCGGTCGGGGTGGAAACCATCGCGGCGGCGCTGAGCGAGGCGCGCGACGCCATTGAAGAGGTGATCGAGCCGTATTTGCTGCAACAAGGCCTGCTACAACGCACCCCGCGCGGGCGCATGCTGGGGCCAAGAGCCTGGACACATTTAGGCCTACGCGCCCCAAAACCCGCGCCGGGTGATTTGTTCGGGGGGAAATGATGCCAGCATGGATGGGGCGAAAGCTGGCGGATTTTGGGGCGCTGTGGCCAGCGGAAAAGCGGGTTGCGGATGAGATGTGGGATGGGCGGGTAGTAGTGATCGGCGAGGATGTGCCGTCCGATGATGCGCCCAAAGAAGTTCACCTGCGCGCCAGCTTTGTGCGCTATCTGGCGTTAGGAGGGTGTGACCGGCTGAAGCCGCCCGATGGGGGGGTGGCAATTTGGGGAGCTTATATCCATGGAGATGGACCCGAAGAGGCAATTACACAGGGTTTGCATTTGGATGGCGCAAGATTGTGTGCAGACATGTATTTATCCCATTGTCGGTTTCCAGATCGTATTACGTTAGCAGGTAGCAGCTGTGGCAAGATCAGTTTTACAGGCTCGGTTTTGTCCAAAGGTCTGAACGGTGAAAGCGCTAATATCAAAGGGAGTGTCGACTTAAGCAACACCAAGTGTTCGGGACAAGTGCGGTTTGGAGGCGCTAACATAGATGGTCAGTTGGTTTGTGATGGAACCAAAATTGACGGCGGAGTTAGTATAGTTGCATTGAACTTGCAGGATGCCAAAATTCGGACAAGTTTCATTCTTAGAAATGGTGCTAATCTTAGTTTGGGAATCAATCTATCTCACGCCGAAATTGGTAGTATTGTTGATGAGCTTGATTGTTGGCCCAAAGGGGCACTTATTAATCTAAGTCAATGCAATTATAGTTCATTTGCTGGTTCGAGTATTAACGCCAAATATCGACTTGATTGGTTGAATAGGCAAATACCAGTTAGGGATTATGGTTTTGATCCTCAGCCCTACGAACAATGCGCCAAGGTTATGCGGTCGATGGGTTATGCCGCTGATGCGCTGGTGGTGTTGATAGAGAAGGAGCGGTTGCAACGGCGGGCACGGCGGCTCAGACTGCCGAAGCTTGTGCGCCCATTTTGGTGGCTCAAAGATCAGGCGCTCAATCTTTCGGTTCGTTATGGACGGCGGCCGTTATTGGCATTCGCTTGGCTAATGTTGTTCTGGGGTATCGGGTGGGGCATGTTTGAGTTTTCGGCGCGCCATGATGCCGTAAAACCCAATGCCGTTTATGTTCTGCGCGCGCCAGAATGGGTGCGCTGCGGGTATACGCGCGGTGAGTTGCGGGAAACTGCGGTCCCCGGTGCTTTGCAATCGGGGTTAGCTGGGGCGGGGCAATCGCAGCTTAATTGCTATCTGTCACGCGATGAGGCGCAGAACTATCCAGTGTTTACGCCATGGGTTTATTCCGCCGACACGTTGCTACCAATCGTTGATCTGGAAATGCAGTCCTATTGGATTCCAGATGAATCTAAGCCATTCGGCAAATATGCCCGCTGGTATCTCTGGTTCCAAATCTTCGCGGGCTGGGCGCTGTCTTTGCTCGCCGTTGCCGGGTTCTCTGGCCTGATCAAAACGGATAACACCACATGACCCACACCCACCACTTGCGGGTTTATTATGAGGATACCGACCTTGCAGGGATTGTGTATTACGCCAATTACCTGCGGTTTATTGAACGCGGGCGGAGCGAGGCGGTGCGGGCGCTGGGCATTGACCAAGCGCGCCTGAAGGCTGATACCGGGATTGTGTTTGCCGTGCGCCGGATGGAGGCGGATTACCTGCTGCCCGCCAAATTTGACGATGAATTGCAGGTGCAAACCGACATCACCGCGCTAAAAGGTGCGACGATTGAAATGAACCAGCGGGTGCTGCGGGGTGATACACTGTTATTCACCGCCAAGCTGCGGTTGGTTTGCCTTGGGCCGGGGGATAAGGCGGTGCGCATTCCGGCGGATATCCGCCAGATGCTTGGTGCGGCTGAGGGCTAAGCGCCCGTTCACTAGACAGTGTTGCGATTTTTCGTCACAACACGGAAAATCTGCGCTAGTGTATCGACACCCGTAGCATAAGCGGGATAATGGCGCGTAAGCGACAGTTAACAAAGAGCAGGCATATGGAATCCGAAGTACTTAACGCTGCGCAGCAGCTCGATTTTTCATTGATGGCCTTGTTCCTAAAGGCCACCATCACCGTCAAGATTGTTATGGTGATCTTGCTGCTGGCCTCGTTCTGGTCATGGTCGATCATCATTCAGAAATTCATCAATTACCGCCGCGCGCGCCGCGATGCGCTGATGTTTGAAGATGCGTTTTGGTCGGGTGAGCCGCTGGATGAGCTATATATCCGGCTTGGCAATTCACCACGATCCGCGTTGGAGCGGATATTTTTTGCGGGCATGTCAGAATGGCGGCGGAGCCACCGCAGCGATGGGGCGATGTTTGGCGGATCACAGGCGCGGATAGACCGGGCGATGAACGTAGCCCTTGGCCGGGCCGCGGATGAGCTGAATGCCGGGCTGACGTTTTTGGCCACCGTCGGGGCAATTGCGCCATTCGTGGGGCTGTTCGGCACGGTTTGGGGTATTAAACATAGCTTTGAGATGATTGCGATTAGCCAAAGCACCAACTTGGCTGTAGTGGCACCGGGTATCGCCGAGGCTTTGCTCGCCACAGCGCTTGGCCTGCTGGCAGCGATTCCGGCAGTTATTTTTTATAACAAGCTTTCGGGCGATGCCGATAAGATGACCAGCGAGCAAGAAGCGTTTGCTGATGAATTCTCGTTGATTTTATCGCGCCAATTGGACCGGAGCACGTAATGGGGGCTGGGGCGCTCCAGGGCGGTGGGCGGCGGCGCGGGCGGACCAATCGTGTTTCGCGCCGGGCCATGTCCGAAATTAACGTAACGCCCTTTGTGGATGTTATGTTGGTGCTGCTGATCATTTTTATGGTGGCAGCCCCGTTGCTAAACCCCGGCGTGCCTGTGAAATTGCCTGAAACCGCCGCCAACCCTTTGCCGAGCGAAAATGAACCACCGCTAACGCTGGCCATAGATGTGGACGGCACGGTAACCTTGCAAAGCGAGACTGTGGCGCGCGAAAACCTGATTGGTACGTTGCGTGCCGTTATGGCTGAACGCAATGATGACCGCGTTTATTTGCGGGCCGATGGGCGCAATTCATATGAGACTGTGATGCAAATCATGGGCGCGTTGAATGCGGCTGGGTTTAACAATATTGGGTTGGTAACAGAGTCCGGCGGACCGACGCTGGACGGCACCGGGCAGTAGCGCGATGCAGCCCGGCCAAATCATATCCGGCGCGCTGCACGGGGTGTTTGTTGCGCTGGTTGCGATTGGTGCGATAGATACAACCCCGCGCCCGCTTGAAACTAGGGCTGTGGCTGATGTGACGATGATTTCGGCTGAAATGTTGGATGCGCAGGCCTCGGCCCCGCCCCAATTTATGGAATCCCCTGAAGCGCAGGCTGCACCGGATGCTACGGTTGACCAGCCGCAACCCCCCAGCGCTGATACTGCGCCCGAGGCAAATATCGCCGAAACGGTGGAAGACCCGCAAACCCCAGACCAGGCGGCTGATCTGACACCGGTGCGCCGCCAACCTACCGTGCAAACCCCAGTCAGCATGGATACGCCCGCTTTTGAGCAGCCCCAAGACGAAGTTGCGCCAACCATGCCGCGCGTTAGTTTTGATGGGAATGAGCGCAACACAACGGTTACTTCGCTAACCCCGCCACCGCCCCGGGCCGCCCCGCGGATTGATACAACCCCCGCCATTGCACCGCCGCCAGCCGCCGAAATTGCGCCCGAACTGAACCCGGAAACCGCGCCCGACTCGATGTCAACCGCTGAGCCGCTGCCCGAAGAGCCGGTGACCGCCCCCGCCGAGGCCACGTCGCAAATTCAACCCGAAGCCCAGCCGGATGCTGAAATTTCTGCGCAAGCGCCAGAATTGGCGGCTGTACCTGTACGCCGACCGCGTAATATGGCTGCCGCTGCCCAAGCCGTAGAGGCCGCCGCCGAGGTTTCGCGCCGTGTGGCCGAAGAGGCCCGCGTTGCTGCTGCGCGTGCAAGCCAAGAGGCTGCAATTGCAGATGAGGCCGCAGCAATTGAAGCCGCCTTGTTGGCGGCACAAGCTGAAGTGGCGGCTGAAAGCAGCCAAAACGCAACGCTGAGCGGGCCTGAAGTTGGGGCCATTGCGGCCGCCGTTTCGGCGAATTGGAACAAACAGCTGATTTTGGAACAGCCGGAATATGAACAATATGTCGTGCGGGTCGCCGTTTCGATAGATAGTTTTGGCAATGTCGAAACCGTTGAGCCTTTTGAGCCAAGCGCACCAAGCGGCTATTTCCTTGTGGCGTATGATTCAGCCGAAAGGGCTATTCGGGCCGCCGGGCGGCTTCCGCTGCCAACGGATCGCTTTCCGGACGGTGTTACGTTAATACTCAGGTTCGACCCCCTGCGTGGGATCGGCTTCAATTGATAGGAACTGTCATGAAAATACGTCTGACATCACTTTTCGCCCTTGTTATTGCTCTGCTCGCAGCGCCCCTATTCGCGCAAGAACGCCCCGTGATTGAACTTGATATCAATGGTGGGATGATCGAGCCGATGAATATTGCGCTGGCCAGTTTCATACCTGAAACCGATGGCGCAGGCGATTATGCGGCAAATATTGCCTCGGTTATTGCGTCAGACCTGACGGGCACGGGCCTGTTTCGTGAAATTCCCAGTACAGCGCATATTGCGCGGGTGGATTCAATCGATGCCAGCATTGAGTTTGGCGATTGGCGCGCGATCAATGCGCAGCTTTTGGTCATTGGCGCAGTGGCAACCGGTTCGAACGGCGAACTGACGGTCAAATTTCGCTTATATGACGCGGTAACACAGCGCGAAATTGGCAGCGACGTGCAATTGGCTGGCAGCCAAGGCCAATGGCGGCGCATGGCGCATAAGCTTGCCGATACGATATACACACGGCTTACCGGGCAGGGCGGGTATTTTGACAGCCGCGTTGTATTTGTTGCTGAAAGCGGGCCGAAAGATGCGCGCCTAAAACGGCTTGCGGTTATGGATTATGACGGCGCAAATCTGCAATATTTAACCGATGATGCGGCCCTTGTGCTGGCGCCTCGCTTTGCGCCCAATGGGCGCGAAATTCTGTATACATCTTATGAAAATGGCTTACCGCAGGTGTTTTTGCTGGATGTTGATACCGGCCAGCGCGAAGTGCTTTTGGCTGATGCGCAAAATATGAGCTTTGCACCGCGCTTTGCACCTGATGGCCTTAGCGTTGTGATGTCATCAAGTGATGGCGGCAATACCGATATTTACCGCGTGGACCTTGCCAGCCGTGCCACCACGCGGCTGACCAATGATGGCAGCATTGATACTGCGCCAAGTTTTTCACCGGATGGCAGCCAGATCGTGTTTGAAAGTGACCGTGGGGGCAGCCAGCAGTTATACGTGATGCCTGCAAATGGGGGCGAAGCTGTGCGCATTTCATTTGGCGAAGGGCGCTATGCAACGCCGGTATGGTCACCACGTGGCGACCTAATTGCCTTTACAAAAATTATGGGCGGGCGGTTTCATATTGGCGTGATGCGCCCTGATGGAAGTGGGGAACGCCTGCTCACCGAAAGCTTTTTGGATGAGGCTCCGACATGGGCACCAAATGGCCGCGTGCTGATGTTCTTTCGCGAGACATCTGGTGAAAACGGTGCACCACAAATCTATTCGGTCGATCTTTCGGGCCGCACATTGCGGATGGTTCCAACGGCTGGAAGCTTTGCCTCAGACCCGGCTTGGTCAGGCCTTTTGCGCTAGTCTCCGCCGATAATCCAATCTAGGCTTCAATGCTGCGCCAAACATGATAGAATTGCCGCAAATCAACTCGAGCAGAGGCAAAAAATGAATGTGATTAAATCGGCGATGCTGGCGCTAAGCGTGCTGGCAATGGCGGCCTGTCAGAATGGCGGGCCTTTTGGCAATCGTGGTGGGGCCGATGGCGCTGATGGTGCTGCTGGTGCCAATGGCGCGATTGAAGAAAGCAGCCTTGAATATTTCAACGAGCGGATCGGCGACACGATCCAGTTTCAAGTTGACCAATCAACCGTAACTGACGCTGGCCAAACAGTGTTGGACGCCCAGATTGCGTGGTTGCGCCAATATCCTGACCGGATGATTTTGATTGAAGGCCATGCCGATGAGCAAGGCACGCGCGAGTATAACCTTGCATTGGGTGCACGCCGCGCAGCCTCGGTTCGCAATTACATGGTGAGCCAAGGTATTTTGGAAAGCCGGATCTCGGTTGTTTCCTATGGCAAAGAACGCCCGCTTGCTGTGTGTTCAACCGAAGAATGCTGGTCGCGTAATCGCCGGGCAGTAACGGTTGTCTCTGGCGGCATGGGCGCTTAGTTTTATGCGCGGCGGCCCCTTTCTTGGTGTCATAGGCCTTTGCCTTAGCCTTGCAACCGGCGCCGCCGCGCAAGATACAACCCTATCGGATATGCGTAACGAACTTGCGGGTTTGGCGACGGAGCTTGAGAGCTTGCGCGCTGAAGTGAGCACGCCTGACCATTCTGGGCTAACTGCGAGCGATGCAGGCGGCGTTTTGGTACGGCTGGACAGTTTGGCCCAAGATCTGCGCCAGATGACCGGTAAGATTGAAGCTGCTGAAAACCGTATTTTGCGCATTGCCGAAGATGGCGCGCGGCGGTTGCGGGATATTGAAGTTCGGATCACCACACTTGAAGGTGGTGATGTAGCGCTGCTGTCAACTGAACCGAACCCATTGGGTACTGCCGAACCCAGTGAAACAATGCATGGTGAGCAACCCGATTTTGAAGCCGCACGCGCCGCGTTTGATGCGGGTGATATGGAAATGGCTGCCCGATTGATGGCTGAATTCATTTCCAGCTATCCTGATGGCACGCGCGCGGGTGAGGCGCGGCTGTATCAGGGGCGCGCGCTTTCAGCGATGGGAGAGCATCAAGAGGCGGCGCGGACATTTCTGAAAAGCTTTTCTGGCGCACCCGATGCACCAAGCGCCCCTTATGCGCTTGTAGGGTTGGCCATTAGTCTTGAACATTTGAACCAACATGAACAGGCTTGCCTGACTTTGGCCGAGGTGCTGATCCGCTATCCCAATATTACAGACGAGCTATTGCAAAGCGTTGCAACGCAGAAGGCGGAACTGGGCTGCGAATGAGCCTTGAAGCCGCGTTATTGGTGCAAATAGCGCCCTATCTGTCGAAATTTCCAAATGGAAAAATTGGGGTCGCCGTGTCCGGCGGCGGCGATTCAATGGCGTTGTTGCGGCTATTACATAAATGGGAGCAGCGTGAAATTGTTGTGGCCAGCGTAGACCACGGGCTACGCGCAACTGCCGCCGATGAAGCGCAATCCGTTGCCACCTTATGTGCAACGCTAGGCATTACGCATGAGGTGCTGGAATGGCGTGGCTGGGACAAGCAGGGGAATTTGCAAGATGCGGCCCGGCAGGCGCGCTATGGTTTATTAGGTGATTGGGCCACAGCGCGCGGGCTTGCGGGTGTGGCGCTAGGCCATACCGCCGATGACCAAGCCGAAACCTTTTTGATGCGCTTGGCGCGGGGTTCGGGGGTGGACGGTTTGGCCGCCATGCAAGCGCAACGCCAACATAATAGCCTAGTTTGGTTGCGCCCGATGCTGGGGATTAACCGCGCGGATTTGCGCCTGTATTTGGCCGAAATCGGCCAAAGCTGGATTGATGATCCGAGCAATGATGATTCGCAATTCACACGTATCCGTTTGCGAAAATCGGCCGGTATGCTGGCGGATTTGGGGCTTGGCCCGGATGTGTTGACTGCCACAGCCACGCAAATGGCAAGGGCGCGCACGGCGCTGGAATATGCGACGCGACAGTTGGCAGAAACGGTGGCCATGGCCGGTTCAATTGGCATGCTAAGCCTGCGTCGCCATGATTATTCTGCCGCGCCAGATGAACTGCGTTTGCGGCTTTTAGCCGGCGCAATCGGCTGGATCAACGGTGCGCCATACCGACCGCGACTGGATTCGCTCACCGCGCTCGATACACATATTTGCCAGCCCGACGCACCAGGCCGCTGCCTTGGTGGTGTGCAAACACAGGCTGAAGGCGAAAATGTGTTGCTAATGCGCGAATTGGCGGCCTGCGCGACTACGGTGCTTGCTGAGGGTTGTGAAGGCATGATTTGGGATCGCCGCTGGCAATTGCTGGGAGATTTGCGCGCGGGTGATGAAATAGGGCCGCTTGGTGCTGCTGGGCTGGCGGGTTGCAGTGACTGGCGCGAAAGCGGTTGGCCGCGTGCTGCCCTTATGGCCACGCCCGGGCAATGGCGCGACGGGCGCTTGATCGCCGCTCCTATGGTGGTTTTGCAGCCAAATCTACGCTGTGCGCTTGTCGGCAGCTCAAAAGGCTTTTATGAGGCGCTGATAACACGTTGAAAGCCGCGCATAAGAACCTATGTTAGACACAAGGTCAGCGCGCCGCCCGATCCGGGCGCTGCGTGCATGGCGATTGAATAAGGAGAATTGCCAATGGGCAATACGCGCGGACTGGCATTTTGGGGCATCCTAATCGTTCTGGTATTCGCCCTATACAGTGCATTTAACGGCGCCAATAACGCCAATACCCAACCAACCTATTCTGATTTTCTAGATCAGGTTGAGGCGGGGGATGTTGTGAGTGCTGTGTTGGATGGCGAGGTGGTTACCTATCGCTCGCGAACATCGGCGCAAGAACAGCGCACAATTCAGCCCTTCGATTCCAACCTTGTTGAGATTTTGACAGCCGCAGAAGTGGATGTGAGGGCGGTGCCGCAGCAACAGTCGGGCTTTTTATCTCTGATTTCGCTTATGCTGCCTGCGGTGCTACTGATCGGGTTTTGGGTGTTCTACATGAATCGCATGCAGGGCGGTGGGCGCGGCGGCGCGATGGGGTTTGGCAAATCCAAGGCTAAGTTGCTGACCGAACGCCAAGGCAAAATTACCTTTAACGATGTCGCGGGCATTGATGAAGCTAAAGAAGAGCTGGAAGAAATTGTTGAATTCCTGCGTGATCCGCAGAAATTTAGCCGCCTTGGTGGTAAAATCCCCAAAGGTGCGCTGCTTGTTGGCCCGCCGGGCACAGGTAAAACCTTGCTAGCCCGCGCCATTGCTGGCGAAGCTGGCGTGCCGTTCTTTAGCATCTCGGGTTCAGATTTTGTTGAAATGTTCGTGGGCGTTGGCGCAAGCCGCGTGCGCGATATGTTCGAACAGGCCAAGAAAAATGCGCCCTGCATTGTGTTTATTGACGAAATTGATGCCGTTGGCCGTTCACGCGGTGTGGGCATGGGCGGTGGTAATGATGAGCGTGAGCAAACGCTTAACCAATTGCTTGTTGAAATGGACGGGTTTGAGGCGAATGAAGGCGTAATTATTATCGCCGCCACCAACCGCAAAGACGTGCTGGACCCTGCGCTTCTGCGCCCCGGCCGGTTTGACCGCACGGTGCATGTGCCAAACCCAGACATTAAGGGCCGTGACAAAATTTTGGCTGTGCATGCCCGCAAAGTGCCACTTGGCCCGGATGTGGATCTGCGGATCATTGCGCGCGGCACGCCCGGTTTTTCGGGTGCGGACCTTGCAAACCTTGTGAACGAGGCGGCGCTTATGGCAGCGCGTACCGGCAAGCGTTTTGTAACCATGTTTGATTTTGAGTTTGCCAAAGACAAAGTCATGATGGGGGCCGAGCGGCGCAGCATGGTGATGACCGCCGACCAAAAAGAAATGACCGCCTATCATGAGGCAGGCCATGCGATTGTGGGCATGAAACTACCAAAATGTGACCCGGTTTACAAAGCCACGATCATTCCGCGTGGCGGCGCCTTGGGTATGGTTGTAAGCCTGCCTGAAATGGACCGGCTGAACATGCATAAGGATGAGGCCAAGCAGCGTATCACCATGACAATGGCGGGTAAGGCTGCGGAAATCATCAAATATGGTGAAGACCGCGTGTCCAACGGCCCATCGGGCGATATCCAGCAAGCCTCGGGCATTGCGCGGGCTATGGTTATGCGCTGGGGCATGTCTGATGTGGTGGGCAATATTGACTATTCCGAGGCACATCAGGGCTATTCTGGTACCACGGGTGGTTTCTCGGTGTCAGCCCATACCAAAGAGTTGATCGAAAAAGAGGTCAAAGACCTGATCGCGGCGGGCTATGACGGGGCGCGCCAACTTATTTTGGACAATGCGGATGAGTTTGAGCGCTTGGCGCAGGGCCTGTTGGAATATGAAACCCTGACCGGCGCAGAAATTCAGCGTGTGATGGATGGCAAGCCACCGCAGCCGGGCGCGGATGAGCCGGCCGAAAAGGTCGCGGCTGCCAAGCCAAGCCTAACCGCGCTACCCAAGGCTGGTAAAAAGCCAAAAGGCGATGGGGAGATGGCCCCCGAGCCAACAAGCTAAGCCAAATACAAATGATAATAACGGCCCCAGACCCAATCTGGGGCCGCTTTTTAATAGTGGACCTTTATTTAGCTTGGCGGCATGCTGCGCGCCATAGCCCAAAAACCGCAAATGCCCATTTTGAACCCCACCGAACTCTACGGCACAATCACCTTTTTAGGTGTGGTCCCCGACCGCGCTGCAAGCCTGCGCGCCGAATCGCGTAAAACGCTAACACTTCATTTTGAAGGCGTTGTCGGTGAAAGCCATTCAGGCATAACCCGCCCAAGCTGCGTGCGTGTTACCAGCCAATACCCCAAAGGCACCGAAATTCGCAATGTGCGCCAGCTAAGCATTTTATCGGCTGAAGAACTCGCCTTGATGGCAGCGGATATGGGGATGGACAGGCTACCGCCAGAATATTTGGGCGCAACGCTGGTGCTTTCAGGTATTCCCGACCTGACCCTGCTACCCCCCAATAGCCGCCTGATATCGGAAAATGGCACGTCTATTACCGTTGATATGGAAAACGGTCCCTGCCAATTTCCTGCCTGCGAAATTGAAATGGATTTCCCCGGCAAGGGCCAAGGATTTATGCCCGCCGCGCGCAACCGGCGTGGGGTTATGGCATGGGTGGAACGCCCGGGCAGCCTAACGATTGGCGACAAGATGCGCCTGCATGTGCCGCCGCAACGAGTCTATCTGCCGCTGGCCTAGCCAATTTAGAAACTGTGGCCGGTATCAGAAACATCGAAAGTCGAATTAAACCTGCGATATGTCGCAAAAATCATTGTGCGACCTTCGCATTTGGCACCTTATGCCCGCAAATGCGCAATCACCCAACAGGAACCAAAATTCATGGCCTATAAATCAGATATCGAAATCGCACGCGAAGCCAATAAACGCCCAATTCAAGAAATTGGCGCCAAGCTCGGCATCCCAACAGATGACCTGCTGCCCTTTGGCCATGATAAAGCGAAAGTGTCTGAGACATTTATCAAGTCGCTAGAAGGCCGTCCGAACGGCAAGTTGATACTGGTAACAGCCATCAACCCTACCCCGGCTGGTGAAGGCAAAACCACCACGACCGTGGGCCTTGGCGATGGGTTGAATGCGATTGGCAAAAAGGCTGTCGTTTGTATCCGCGAAGCCAGCCTCGGGCCGAATTTTGGTATGAAGGGTGGGGCCGCTGGTGGTGGCCTGTCACAGGTTGTGCCGATGGAAGAAATGAACCTTCATTTCACCGGCGATTTTCACGCCATCACCTCGGCGCATAACCTGCTTAGCGCGATGATTGATAACCATATCTATTGGGGCAATGAGCTGGAAATTGACGCGCGCCGTATTACCTGGCGCCGCGTGATGGACATGAACGACCGCGCGCTGCGCGATACCGTTGTAAACCTTGGTGGCGTGTCCAACGGCTTCCCCCGCCAAACCGGTTTTGACATTACAGTTGCGTCTGAAGTTATGGCGATTTTGTGCCTGTCCAAAGATTTGGCCGACCTGAAACAGCGCCTTGGTGATATTATCGTCGCCTCGCGCCGTGATAAATCACCTGTTTATTGCCGCGATATCAAGGCCGATGGTGCGATGACTGTGCTGTTGCAACAGGCTATGCAGCCAAACCTTGTGCAGACGCTGGAAAATAACCCAGCCTTCGTGCATGGCGGCCCATTTGCCAATATCGCGCATGGCTGTAATTCGGTTATCGCAACAACTACCGCGCTGAAATTGGCCGATTTTGTGGTGACCGAAGCTGGCTTTGGTGCCGATTTGGGTGCCGAAAAATTCATGAATATCAAATGCCGCAAAGCGGGCCTAGCGCCTGATTGTGTGGTACTTGTTGCCACAGTGCGCGCTATGAAAATGAATGGTGGCGTGAAAAAAGACGACCTTGGTAATGAAAATGTTGAGGCCGTTAAGAAAGGTTGTGCCAACCTTGGCCGCCATATTGAAAACCTAAAAAGTTTTGGTGTGCCGGTTGTGGTTGGTATCAACCATTTCGTATCGGATACAGATGCCGAAATCGCAGCCGTACAAGCCTATGTTGAGGCGCAGGGTTCAGAAGCGATTTTGTGCAAACATTGGGCGCAGGGTTCAGCCGGGATTAAAGAATTGGCAACACGGGTTGCGGAAATTGCTGAAAGCGGTGCCAGCCAGTTTGCCCCGCTTTACCCCGATGACATGTCATTGTTTGAAAAAATCGAAACTGTCGCCAAGCGTATTTACCGCGCTGATGAAGTGCTGGCCGATAAATCCATCCGTGATCAGCTAAAAACATGGGAAGAGGCGGGCTATGGCCATTTGCCGGTCTGCATGGCTAAAACCCAGTATTCCTTCACAACCGACCCGAACCGCCGTGGCGCGCCTACGGGCCACAGCTTGCCAGTGCGTGAAGTGCGCCTGTCAGCCGGGGCTGGGTTTGTTGTGGTGATCTGCGGTGAGATCATGACAATGCCGGGCCTACCGCGCCATCCTGCTGCCGAAACAATCGGCATCAACGCGGCTGGGCAGATTGACGGCTTGTTCTAAAGCGGTTCGGGTTGCGGGTGGCTGCATTGCGTCCTACATAGACGCTGATCAGCCACCTAAGGACCAGCCGTGACCCGCCGTGATAAAGACCCAAGTGATTGCCATTCAATGCCAGAACTGCGTGATGCGATTGACGCGCTTGACCACGAGCTTGTGAGCCTATTGGCCGCACGGGCTGCGATGATTGACCGCGCGATTACATTGAAAACGACCAATGGTATGCCAGCGCGGATTGATAGCCGCGTTGAAGAGGTGGTGAAAAAAGTGCGCGCCAGTGCCGATGCGCTGGGCTATGACGCGGACTTGGCAGAAAACCTGTGGCGGACCATCGTCAACTGGTCAATCGCGCGTGAAGAAGCGGTTTTGGGTGGAACGCCGCGCCAAGATTAGGCAACGACCCAAGACGAACCAAACAGGACGCAGAAACTATCAGCGCCCGAAATGAAATAGACGGGAGAGCGTGAATGACCGCAGCAATGATCGACGGCAAAGCCTTTGCAGCCACAGTGCGCGAAAAGGTGGCAGCCCATGTGGCACGCCTAAAGGCTGACCATAACATCGTGCCCGGCCTTGCCGTGGTGCTGGTGGGCGAAGACCCGGCCTCGGAAGTTTATGTCCGCTCAAAAGGCAAGCTGACGGTTGAGGTTGGCATGAATTCATATGAGCATAAACTTGATGCTGCAACGGCTGAGGCGGATTTGCTGGCGCTGATTGGCAAGCTGAACGCTGACCCTGCGGTGCATGGTATTCTGGTGCAACTACCGTTGCCCGGCCATTTGAACGAAGACCTTGTGATCAACTCGATTGACCCGGCTAAAGATGTCGACGGGTTCCATATTTCCAATGTGGGGCTGTTGAGCACAGGGCAAAAATCTATGGTGCCCTGCACGCCGCTTGGCTGTTTGATGATGCTGCGCAACCATCATGGCAGCCTTTCGGGGCTGAACGCGGTTGTGGTGGGGCGATCAAACATTGTGGGTAAGCCAATGGCGAACCTATTGTTGAAAGATAGCTGCACGGTCACAATCGCGCATTCGCGCACCAAAGATTTGAAAGCCGTCTGCCGTGGGGCTGATATATTGGTGGCTGCCGTAGGCCGGGCTGAAATGATTACGGGTGACTACGTGAAACCCGGTGCCACGGTGATTGATGTTGGCATTAACCGGATAGAGCGTGACGGTAAAACCAAATTGGTTGGCGATGTGGAATTTGCCAGCGCGGCAGCTGTGGCTGGGGCCATTACCCCGGTGCCCGGCGGCGTTGGCCCGATGACCATTGCCTGCCTATTGGCCAATACCCTAACCGCCACCTGCCGCGCCAATGGCTTGGCTGAGCCCGAAGGCCTGACCGCCTAAAACCCAAGGATAACGGCGGTCATGATGCGACCCGGCAAAAACGAAAGTATGCCGGCAATGCCAAGTCCGCCGATTGTCATGCCGACCATGGCGTTGCGATGGGCGCGTATGTTGCGGTGTTTGCGAATGGCGCGGATACCGGCGACAATCCCGCAAAAAACATAGATCGAGATGATGTGAATGGGGCTAAAACCGCCGCCCTGCTCAATAGATTGGATAAAGAAGCTTGACCCGGCGGCCAAGGCCATGCCGACAACCCACACCCAGCCAAATATGCGATGTTGGGCCGAACGGCGTGCGCGAGCGAATATAAGCAGCGTCGCTATGAGCGCGGTGATGATGCCGATCATATGGAAATGAATGGCGGGGCTGGCGTTCAGCAAGGGGGTCAGGTTCATGTAAGCTCCTATTAATGTTGCGTGGCCTACCTTTGCCAAACCGCCGCAACCGCCCCAAGTTGGCTTGCATGAATCAACCCATTTTCTTTGACAATGGCAGAAAGGCCCGTTCACGATGCGTGAAATGCTAACCCCGCGCCGCCGCATGCTATTGGCTGTTTGGCTATTGGCTACGATCAGCGCGGCGTTAACCGGGCTTTTTGGCACCTAGGATGCGCTGGGCTTGGCGGGGCGCTTGCCTTATTGCGCTTTGGTGACGGGCGGTTCTGTTTTGCTATGCAAGTGCATCGCGGCCATTGGGTTGCGCGCCGGGCCATGCATGGGCTGCGCCGTGAAAATGGCCGCTTGTGGTTGCTGCTACAAGGCGGCTTTGAAGTGCCGGTTTCACGCGCCTATCAGGCTGCAATACGCGCATTAGATTTACCCTAGCGTGGGCATACAATGGCGCTGGCACCGGTTAACACGGCACGGGCATCGGTCGCGAGTAACGCGTCAAACACCGGGTCGCGCGCAGACATGCCGCCTGTATAAGTGCCGAATGCTGGCATGATGATCCGCGCACTGTCATACAAAAAACACGGGCGCGCGCGGCCCGCTGCCAAGCGCAGCTTGGGGTGGTAATGGCCCGAAACCTCGGCCTGTGCGCCCGCTTGCGCAATATGGCGAAAAACCACGCCATCAATCCGGCGCTCAGCCAAATGGCTGCCCGGCACCGAAACCGGCCCGGCATCATGATTGCCCTCAATCCATGTCCAAACCCGGCCAGCCGATAGCCGCTTAAGCTCGGCAAAATCGGGTTCTTCCAATGCCTCAACCGCGGCAAGATCATCAAAGCTGTCACCAAGGCAGATGACTTCGGCGGGGTCGAGCGTCTCAACAATATCGGTCAGCCTCGACAGGGTTTCGAGCACTTCATAAGGGGGTAGCAGCGCGCCGCCTCGCCGGGCAATGCGCTCAGACTTACCCAAATGTAAATCAGAGACGACAAGCAGGTTTTGCGCCGGCCAATGCAATGCGCCGCTGGCCATGGCCAACAGTTCTGTGCCCTGAAATTCAAACTGATACCCACTCATGACGGGCAGTTTCCAGAAACAGCGAGATTATTCAAGCCCTGCTTCGGCCATAAGGCGCGCGGCTTCAGCCACCACCAACCGCTCTGCCCCCGCCCCGGCAATGGGCACTTTGCCGTATTCGAGCAATAGTGGCGCGGCGAGCGGGGTTACATGGGGTGCGCGGATATGGTCAATCCGGCCCGCCACCTTAGCCAACATGGTTTCGATGCGCTCAAAATCCACCATGCCGCGCATGGCTTGGTCGCGGGTGATGCGCAGCAATAGGTGTTCGGGGTTATATTTGCGCAATGTGTCATACAGGATATCAGAGGAAAATGTTGCCTGCCTGCCGGTTTTGCGCAGGCCGGGCAGGTTGCGTTCTATCAACCCGGCAATGGTGGCGATGTTACGAAAGGCGCGTTTCATCACCGCATTATCACCCATCCAGCGATCCAAACCATCGCGCAACCCGGTAATATCAAGCAGCGCTGTGGGGTCGGCCACGGGTTGGAGGCTCCAAATCAGCAGGGCATAGTCATTGGTGACAAAGCCAAGCGGCTCCAGCCCCTCCGCCTCCATGCGCTTGGTTAGTAGCAGGCCCAGTGTTTGATGCGCGGCGCGGCCCGCAAAGGCGTAAAGGCACAGAAATTCCTGATCGGCACGCCAAAATGTTTCGGCCATCAGGCGGCCGGGGCGGGGAAGGGCAGAAATTTCGCTTTGCTGGTGCAACCATTGGGCGGTGTGGCTGGGCAGGCAAGCCCAACAGGCGCGGTCGTCAATAATTTCTTGCACACGGCGGTTAAGCAAAGTCGAGGTTGAAAATGTGCTACCGGAAAACACCGCCACACGGGGTTTACGGCTGGACCGACGACTTACTTCAACAGCCATATCACGCAGGCCTTCAAAGCAAACAATTTCGCCGCCCATCAAAAATGTGTCACCCGGCACCAGTTGGGCGGCAAAACTTTCCTCGACCTCACCTAAAGCGGCACCGCGCCCGCGAAGGCGCACCTTGAGCATTTCAATGCCAACAATCGTGCCGATATTCATGCGCAGGGCGCGGGTGGTGCGGGGGTCGCGCAATTGCCAAAGCCCGTTTTGCAGCACAAGCCGCTGCCACCGATCATAGGCGCGCAGGGCATAGCCGCCCGTGGCTGCGAATTCTAAACATTCATCAAACTCCGCCCGGCCAAGACCGCGGTAGGGGCCAGCGCCTTTAACCTCAGCAAATAGCCTGTCAGCATCCAGTGGGCCGGCGCAGGCGCAGAGTAAAATATGCTGGCACAGCACATCGAGCGGGCCGGACCCACGGGGTTCGCCGTCTAAATCATGCGCAGCAACGGCGTCGAGCGCGGCTTGGCATTCCAACACCTCAAACCGGTTGGCAGGCACCAGCAGGGCGCGCGACGGCGTATTATAGCGGTGGTTGGCGCGGCCAATGCGCTGCACCAGACGTTTTACATTTTTGGGCGCACCGATCTGGATAACCAAATCGACATCGCCCCAATCAATGCCCAAATCAAGGCTTCCGGTGCAGACGATCGCCCGCAAGCCGCCGGTGGTCATCGCCTGTTCCACCCGCGTGCGTGCCTCGCGCGATAGGCTGCCATGGTGTAGCCCAATGGGTAGGTTTTCGTCATTCACCGCCCAAAGGGCTTGGTAAAACAGTTCTGCAAGGGCGCGGGTATTGATGAAAATTAGCGTTGTGCGGGCTTGTTTGACCTGTTCCAATATTTCGGCAGCCGCCCAACGGCCACCACCGCCCGCCCATGGTGGCGGGGTGGTCGTGGCCAAAAAGCCGATATCGGCGTCGGGGCCGGGTGGGGCCATGATTATGCGGCAAGGGGCATTTGCGGGCGCCATAAAATCAGCCAATGCCGCCGGGTCTTCGACTGTGGCTGAAAGGCCCACGCGCCGCGCATGCGGGGCGAGCGTTGCCAGTCGTGATAGGCCAAGCATCAACTGATCACCGCGTTTGCTTTCGGCCAAAGCATGAATTTCATCGACCACGATCCGCTTGAGACCGGCAAAAATTTTTGGGGCTTCCGGGTAGGATAGCAGCAAGGCCAATGATTCGGGCGTCGTTAACAAAATATGCGGCGGATCTACCCGTTGGCGCGCGCGCTGGCTTTGCTTGGTGTCGCCAGTGCGGTCTTCAATGCGTATATCTAGTGATAAATCGGCCACGGGCCGGGCAAGGTTGCGGGCAATATCGGTGGTAAGCGCCTTGAGCGGCGAGATGTACAGCGTGTGGAGCCCGATATGGGGACGATCGGCCAAATCGACCAATGTCGGTAAAAAACCTGCCAATGTTTTGCCGCCGCCTGTAGGGACGATCAGCAGGAGCGCGGCATCCTCAGCGGCCAGTAATGCCAATTGATGCGGATGCGCCTGCCAGCCGCGCGTGGCAAACCAGGCCGCAAAGGCTGGGGGTAGCAGGTTATTCCCCGTCGCGAATGAACAAATGCTCCCAAGCGGCATCAACCAGCGGAATGGACATGCGCGCCGGTTCTCCGTGATAGGTGCAGGACGCGATCATCTGTTCAATGAGGAAAGGCGCGTGGAAGGCGGCATATTCATTATCCACGGTGGGGTATTTCTTGGCGAGCAGATGCATCAGCACATCTTCGCTAAACTCAATCGGGTAACGTTTGGCGGTGGACACGAATATTTTGACGAAAATATCCCGCCCCGGATTGCCGACATAGATTTTGTAATAAATACGCCGCAGCGCAGCTTTGTCAAAAATCTTACTGGGGGGGAAGTTGGTGGAAAACACGACCTTCGTGTCAAACGGCACGGTAAATTTTTGCCCTGATTGCAGTGTCAGAATGTCATAGCCATGTTCCATCGGCACAATCCAACGATTTACCAATGCTTGCGGGCTGGCAACCTGACGGCCAAGGTCGTCAACAATAAACACCCCGCCAGCTGATTTGAGCTGCAAAGGCGCCTGATAGGTGCGGCTAACCGGATTGTAAGATAGATCAAGCATGTCGAGCGTCAGTTCACCCCCAGTTATGACCGTGGGGCGATAGCATCGCACATAACGCGGGTCATGGGTGGCGGAGGTGAGGCGCAGCGTGCCGGTATCTTCGTGCTTTTCTTTGATTTTACGATGAATAAGCGGGTCATAAACCGCGATGACGTTGCCGCTATATTCGAGAAAATGCGGTACATAAACCACATCGT
>Ga0105053_10003689_pt1 | contig 23062 bp, 22 predicted proteins | sample BON01_FD_78093 | JGI IMG/M metagenome (GOLD analysis project Ga0105053, IMG submission 78093) | Freshwater microbial communities from Lake Bonney liftoff mats and glacier meltwater in Antarctica - BON-01 | ecosystem: Environmental > Aquatic > Freshwater > Ice > Glacier meltwater | place: Lake...
CTGTCGGCAATGGTCGGTCAGACCCTGCCCTATGATACGCTGGACGCCCTGCGTGCGAAGCTGATGGCGGATTGCCCGACGTTCGGACGGATCGACTATCTGCCGGCACCCGCGGCGTTCGATGTCGGTGCACTGGGCAAGAAGGGCGACCTGGGCGACGTGGCCTTCACCTCGGCCGTGCGCGACCCCTATCTGAACAATCCGATCACGCGCGCCAGCGCGACGATGGCTGAACTGTCCGCCCTGCGGATCGCCCCGGTCGCGATGGCGGCGGAGTAGGGCGATGACAGACGTCGTGACCCACCGTTCGAACCCGCTGGAGAAGGTCTTCCTGTCGCTCGTTGGGCTGGTTGTCGCCGGCGGCCTCGCCTTCGGGGCCGTCTGGCTCTGGGACCAGATTCCACCGACCTTCTGGGACAGCCCGGCGGGATGGTTTCTGATCACCACCGGCGGCATCCTGCTGGTCACCGTCGGTATCCTGATCTCGCTGGCCTTCCTGCTTCTGGCCGATCGCAAGATCTGGGCGAGCGTGCAGATGCGCAAGGGACCGAATGTGGTCGGGCCGTTCGGCCTGCTGCAGTCTTTCGCCGACTTCTTGAAATTCGTGCTCAAGGAAATCATCGTCCCGGCCGGGGCCGACAAGGTGGTGTTCCTGCTGGCGCCGCTGCTGACCTTTGTGCTGGCCTTCATCGCCTGGGCGGCCATTCCGTTCGCGCCGGGCTGGGTCATCTCCGACCTGAACGTCGGCATCCTGTATATTTTCGCCATCAGTTCGCTGGGCGTATACGGCATCATCATGGGCGGCTGGGCTTCGAACTCGAAGTATCCGTTCCTCGGCTCGCTGCGGTCGGCGGCGCAGATGGTGTCCTATGAAGTCTCCATCGGTCTGGTGATCATCAATGTCATCCTGCTGGCCGGGACGATGAACCTGACCTCGATCGTGACCCAGCAGCAGGGTATGTTCTGGAACTGGTTCGCCTTTGGCGGCGGGACCGGGACCTGGCCGACCATCATCGTGATGATCCCGATGGCGGTGATCTTCTTCGTCTCCGCCCTGGCCGAGACCAACCGCCCGCCGTTCGACCTGCCCGAGGCCGAGTCCGAACTGGTGGCCGGCTATCAGGTCGAATATTCGTCGACCCCGTACCTGCTGTTCATGATCGGCGAATACGCTAACATCGTCTTCATGTGTGCCCTGATCACCCTGCTGTTCTTCGGCGGGTGGAATCCGGGCGTGCCACAGTACTGGCTGGACTCCCTGCCGGGCTGGCTGGAGCAGGCCGTCTATCTGGTCACCTTCCTCGGCAAGACCGTGTTCTGGTTCTGCATGATCGCCCTGGTGAAGGCCTTTGTGCCCCGCTACCGCTATGACCAGTTGATGCGGCTGGGCTGGAAGATCTTCCTGCCGACCTCGCTGGTCTGTGTCGTCGTGGTCTCCGCCTGGCGCGTGTTCGCGGTGGGCGCATGATCCGCGCCCTCGCCCTGTTTCTGGCCACCTCGGCGCTTAGCGCCTGCGCCCCCTATGAGCCTGAGCCTGTCTCGCCCTATCAGTGGCAGCAGCGTCAGGAACGTATCGAGCGGCAGGAGGCCGAGCGCCTGCGCCGCTGTGAGACCATGGACCAGCAGAGCGAGCGTTTCGCCCGCGAGTGCCTGCGTACCGGAGCCAGCCAGTAATGTTCAACCGTCTCGTCCAGGCCACCAAAGGCGCGATGATGCTGGACATCATCGGTGCCATCGGTCTGTCGCTGAAATACATGGCGCGGCCCAAGGCCACGGTGAACTATCCGTTCGAGCGCAATCCTCAGTCGCCGCGGTTTCGGGGTGAACACGCCTTGCGCCGCTATGCCAACGGCGAGGAACGCTGCATCGCCTGCAAGCTGTGCGAGGCCATCTGCCCGGCCCAGGCTATCACCATCGAGGCGGAGCCGCGTGCCGACGGCAGCCGCCGCACCACCCGCTACGACATCGACATGGTCAAATGCATCTATTGTGGTCTCTGTGAGGAGGCCTGCCCGGTGGACGCCATCGTCGAGGGGCCGAACTCGGAGTTCACCACCGAGACGCGGGAGGAGCTGCTTTATGACAAGGACCGGCTGCTCGCCAACGGCGACCGCTGGGAACGACTGATCGCGAAGAATCTGGAACTCGACGCGCCTTACCGTTAAGGCGCACACGCTCACCGGGCCGCGATTCCAGACGGGATCGACGCTCACAGACCGAAAGGGGCCGAGGCCTCTTATGTTGCAAGGCATAGCCTTCTATCTGCTGGCCTCGGTGGCCGTGCTGGGCGCCCTGATGGTCGTGACGGCGAAGAACCCCGTGCACAGCGTGCTGTGGCTGATCCTCGCCTTCTTTTCGTCGGCGGGGCTGTTCGTCCTGCTGGGGGCCGAGTTCCTGGCCATGCTGCTGGTGGTCGTCTACGTCGGCGCCGTCGCGGTGCTGTTCCTGTTCGTGGTCATGATGCTGGACGTGGACTTTGTGAAGCTGCGCGGGGGCTATGCGCGCTATCTGCCGCTGGCGATGATCGTGGCAGGCATATTGCTGGCCGAGATGATCATTATTTCGCTGGCCGTGGTCAGCGGCGGAGCCGCCGCCAATGCGGTCGGGCCGGTCGCGGCGACGCCCGACATGACCAATGTCGAGGCCATCGGCCGGGTGCTCTACACCGACTATGTCTACATCTTCCAGGCGTCGGGGATCGTGCTGCTGATCGCCATGATCGGGGCCATCGTCCTGACCCTGCGCCACAAGCCCAACATCAAACGCCAGGACGTCAGCCGCCAGGTTGGCCGCGACGCGAAGAAGGCCATGGAGGTCAAGTCCGTGGCCACCGGTGCCGGCGTTACCCCCGAGGATCTGGTCTGATGGAAATCACCCTTCAGCACTACCTCACGGTCGGTGCCATGCTGTTCACCATCGGGGTCTTCGGCATCTTTGTGAACCGCAAGAACGTGATCATCATCCTGATGTCGATCGAACTGATCCTGCTGGCCGTGAACATCAATTTCGTCGCCTTCTCGGCCTATCTGAACGATGTGCAGGGGCAGATCATGGCTATGTTCGTCCTGACCGTGGCCGCGGCCGAGGCCGCCATCGGTCTGGCCATTCTGGTGACCTTCTTCCGCAACCGCGGCGACATCGCGGTTGACGACGCCTCCGTGATGAAGGGCTGACCGTGGATCTCGTTCTTCTCGTCACCCTCGGCGTCTTCGCCCCCCTGCTCGGCGCGGTCATCGTCGGCCTGAGCGGTCGGCGGCTGGGCAATCTGGTGTCCCAGTCGATCACCACGGGCCTGCTGTTCTTCTCCTGCGTCGTCTCCTGGATCGTGTTCAGCCAGTGGACCTGGGGCGGCCTCGAGGCCTTCACGGTCGAGCTGTTCCCCTTCATCAATGTCGGCGATTTCCAGTCGGTCTGGTCGATCCGCATCGATGCCCTGTCGGCGGTCATGCTGGTCGTGGTCACCAGCGTGTCGTCGCTCGTCCACCTCTATTCGTGGGGGTATATGGCCGAGGACCCCGACAAGCCGCGCTTTTTTGCCTATCTGTCGCTGTTCACCTTCGCCATGCTGGCCCTGGTCACTGCCGCCGACTTCATGCAGCTGTTCTTCGGCTGGGAAGGAGTGGGTCTGGCCTCCTACCTGCTGATCGGCTTCTGGTACAAGAAGTCCACCGCCAGCGCCGCCGCCATCAAGGCCTTCGTGGTCAACCGGGTCGGCGATTTCGGCTTTGCGCTCGGCATCCTGACGGTGTTCTGGATGTTCGGCACCATCCAGTTCGCCGAACTGTTCCCGATGATCGCCATCAAGGCCGGTACAGGCTGGGAATTCCTCGGCCACACCTGGTCGGCGCTGGACCTCGCGGGAGCCCTGCTGTTCGTCGGAGCCATGGGCAAGTCGGCCCAGTTCTTCCTGCACACCTGGCTGCCCGACGCCATGGAGGGTCCGACTCCGGTCTCGGCCCTGATCCACGCGGCGACCATGGTCACCGCCGGCGTCTATATGGTCTGCCTGCTGTCGCCGCTGTATGAATACGCCCCGGTCGCCTCGGCCATCATCGCCCTGGTCGGGGCGGTGACCGCCCTGTTCGCGGCGACGGTTGGCCTGGCCCAGAACGACATCAAGCGCGTCATCGCCTATTCGACCTGTTCGCAGCTCGGCTACATGTTCTTCGCGGCGGGCGTCGGGGCCTATCAGGCCGCCATGTTCCACCTTTTCACCCACGCCTTCTTCAAGGCCCTGCTGTTCCTGGGCGCCGGTTCTGTGATCCACGGCATGCACCACGAGCAGGACATGCGGAAGATGGGCGGGCTGTGGAAGCTGCTGCCGGTGACCTATGCGGTGATGACCATCGGCACCATCGCCATCACCGGCCTGGGCATCCCCGGCGTCGGGGGTCTGGCCGGCTTCTATTCCAAGGATTCGATCATCGAGAGCGCCTACGCCTCGTTCACCAACGGCCATTCGGCACTGGGGCTGTTCGCCTTCTTCGTCGGTATCCTCGCGGCGGGCCTGACCGCCTATTATTCGTGGCGGCTGGTGTTCATGACCTTCCACAACAAGCCGGTGTGGAAAGACGCGCATCATGATGATCACGCGCACGACGACCAAGCGCACGACGACCATGCGCATCACGGCCCGCTTAAGCCGCACGAGAGCCCGTGGGTGATGCTGGTGCCCCTGCTGCTGCTGGCGGTCGGGGCGATCGCGGCGGGCTTCGTCTTCGCTCCCTGGTTCATCGGCGACCATGAACATCATTTCTGGCGCGGCGCGATCTTTGTGGCTGAGGCCAACCATGTCCTGCACGACAGCCACTATGTCCCGACCTGGGTGAAATGGTCGCCGTTGATCCTGACGCTGATCGGGACCTTTGCCGCCTTATGGCTCTATGTGATGAAGGAAGGCATGGCGCGCCGGATGGCCGGGCGGGGCGGGGTCGTCCACGCCTTCCTCACCAACAAATGGTATTTTGACGAGACCTATGACGTCGTGTTCGTGAAGGGCACCCGAGCGGTCGGCGACCTGTTCTGGAAGGTCGGCGATGTGAAGATCATCGACGGCGGCGGCCCGAACGGGGTGGCCTGGCTGTCGCGGAAATTCGCCGGTGGCCTGGCGCGGTTCCAGAGCGGCTATGTCTATTTCTACGCCTTCGTGATGCTGCTCGGCCTGGCCGGTTTCCTCGCCTTTGCCATCTATACGTGGGGAGCCTGATCTTGCCCCAGATCCCCTTCATCCTCAGCGTCGTCACCTTCCTGCCGCTGGTCGGCGCGGGACTGATCCTGCTCGCCCGCCTGCTCAACAAGGGCGGGGCGGACGCCTCGGCGCGCTGGATCGCCCTGCTGGCGACCGTGGCCACCCTGGCCGTGTCCGCCGTGCTGGTGGCCACCTTCGACCCGTCCAGCGCCGCCTATCAGTTCGTCGAATACTATGTCTGGTTCGCCGGGGCCCAGTATCACATGGGCGTGGACGGTATCTCGATCCTGTTCGTGCTGCTGACCGCCTTCCTGATGCCGATCTGCATCCTGGCCAGCTGGAACACGATCAAGGACCGTGTGGTCGATTATATGATCGCCTTCCTGGTGCTGGAGACGCTGGTCATCGGGGTGTTCACCTCGCTGGACCTGTTCCTGTTCTACATCTTTTTCGAAGGCACCCTGGTGCCAATGTTCATCATCATCGGGGTTTGGGGCGGGGCGAACCGGATCTACGCCTCGTACAAATTCTTCCTCTACACCCTGCTGGGGTCGGTACTGATGCTGCTGGCCATGCTGTGGATGGCGGCCGAGACGGGCACCACCAGTATTCCTGCGCTCAAGGAATACACCTTCAGCGCGGCAGCGCAGCCCTTGCTGTGGCTGGCCTTCTTCGCCTCGTTTGCGGTCAAGATGCCGATGTGGCCGGTCCATACCTGGCTGCCCGATGCCCACGTCCAGGCCCCGACGGCCGGCTCGGTCATCCTGGCCGGCATCCTGCTGAAACTGGGCGGTTACGGCTTCCTGCTGTTCAACCTGCCCATGTTCCCGCAGGCCTCGGAGATGTTCGCACCCCTTGTCTTCGCCCTGTCGGCGATCGCCATCGTCTATACCTCACTGGTCGCCTTCCGGCAGACCGACATGAAGAAGCTGATCGCCTATTCGTCTGTCGCACACATGGGCTTCGTCACCATGGGTATCTTCGCCGGCAACGATCAGGGCGTGCAGGGTGCGGTGTTCCAGATGCTGAGCCACGGCCTGATTTCGGCCGCGCTCTTCCTCTGTGTCGGCGTGGTCTATGACCGGATGCACACCCGCGAGATTGCCCTGTACGGCGGTCTGACGGCGCGCATGCCCTGGTTCGCGGCCATCTTCATGCTGTTCACCATGGCCAATGTCGGCCTGCCCGGCACCTCGGGTTTCATCGGCGAGATCCTGACCCTGGTCGGCGTCTATGAGGTCTCGACCTGGACCGCGCTGTTCGCGGCCTCGGGCGTGATCCTCTCGGCGGTCTATGCCCTGACGCTGTACCGCAACGTCATGTTCGGCGAGATCACCAATCCGGCGATGAAGGCCATCACCGACGTCGACAAGCGTGAACTGCTGATCTTCGCCCCGCTGATCCTCGGCACCCTCTGGCTGGGCTTCCAGCCCGGTCTGGTGCTGGATTACACCGCCGCCTCGGTCGAGGCCCTGACGACCACCTATCGCGCCGCGATCGGCGGGTGAGACGATGATGCCTGACCTTATCTCCGCCCTTCACCTGTCGGCCCCGGAAGCGACCCTCGCGGTCGGCGCACTGGTGTTGCTGATGCTCGGTGCCTTCATGGGCGACAAGAGCACGCGGCTCATCTCCGTCCTGTCCGTCGGCCTGCTGGTCGCCGCCACCGCCGTGACCGTGACCGGCCCGCTGGGCCAGGCCTTCAACGGTGCCTATGTGGCCGATCCTCTGGCGGTTTACGGCAAGGCCCTGATCTTCCTGTCGAGCGCCGTGGCAATTGTGCTGGGCGGCGGCTGGATGGAGCGAACCCGGCTCGTCCGGTTCGAATATCCGATCCTGATCGTGCTGGCCTCGGTCGGTATGGGGATGATGGCCTCGTCGGGCGATCTGATCTCGCTCTATGTCGGCATCGAACTGCATTCTCTGGCCCTCTATGTGCTGGCCGCCTTCCATCGCAATGACCTGAAGGCGTCGGAGGCCGGACTGAAATATTTCGTGCTGGGGGCCCTGTCGTCTGGCCTGCTGCTCTATGGGGCCAGCCTGATCTATGGCTTCACCGGCTCCATGCGGTTCGACGAGATCGCCGCCTATGCCGCCACCAATCCGTCGACCGGCCTGATCTTCGGCCTGGTGTTCCTGATCTGCGGCCTGGCCTTCAAGGTCTCGGCTGCGCCGTTCCACATGTGGACGCCCGACGTCTATGAGGGCGCGCCGACGCCGGTGGTGGCCCTGTTCGCCACCGCGCCCAAGGTTGCCGCCATGGTGCTGATCGCGCGGACTCTGGAAGGTGCCTTCGCCGGGTCGCATGACCAGTGGGCCCAGGTGCTGATCCTGATTTCCCTGATCAGCTTCGCGGTCGGGGCGTTCGGCGGTCTGGTGCAGAAGGACCTGCAACGGCTGCTGGCCTATTCCTCGATCGCCAACATCGGCTACGCCCTGCTGGGTATCGCCGTGGGCACCACGGCCGGGATCCAGGCCATGCTGGTGTTCATGACCCTGTATGTCCTCGACCAGTTCGGCTTCTTTGCCATCCTGCTGTCGCTGTCGCGCGGCGGCCGGCCGGTCCGCAAGATCGCCGACCTCGCCGGTTTGCGGACAGACAAGCCGGTGACGGCCATGGCCCTGACCGTGCTCTGTCTGTCGGTGCTGGGGATGCCGCCGTTCGCGGGCTTCTGGGGCAAATTCTACGTCTTCGGTGCGGCCGCTGACGCGGGCTACTGGATGGTCGGCGCTGCCGGCCTGGTCGCCTCGGTGGTGGCCGGTTTCTATTATCTGCGCATCATCAAACTGATGTGGTTCGATGCGACCCCCGAGGGTCTGGAGCCGACCGATGCGTCGCCGATCGGGGCGAGGACTATCGCCTGGGCCTCGGCCGCCTTCGCCTTCCCGCTGGTGATCATCGCCATCGGCTGGATCGACCGCGCCGCCTTGACCGCCGCAGCCGGCTTTGGAGCCGGGTAGGGGCGGATGCCCGCTGCGCCGATCCTGCTGCTCGACCAGACCGACTCGACCAATGCGGAGGCCCGCCGACGTGCGGACGCCGGCGAGACCGGCCCCTTGTGGATCGTTGCGCGTCGCCAGACCAACGGCCGCGGACGCCGGGGGCGGGCGTGGGAAAGCGACACGGGCAATCTGTTCGCCACGCTTCTGGTGGTGACGCAGCGCCCGCCGGTCGAGGCGGCGCAGGTGACCTTCATCGCGGCCCTGGCGGTCGCCGACCTGCTGGACAGCTGGGCCCCGGCGTCGCTGGTGACGATCAAATGGCCCAATGATGTGATGCTGGCGGGCGAGAAGGCCGCGGGCGTGCTGGTCGAGTCAGGGGGGCATGCGGCGGGTGGGCTGTGGCTGGCGGTCGGGATCGGCGTCAACCTGGCCCATGCACCGGTCGGGACCGAACGGCCCGCGACGGCCCTGGTCCACCATCTGCGCGGTGACGTGACCGCCCCGCCGAGCGTCGAGGCCGCCGCAGCCCGGCTGGCCGAGGCCTTCGAGGTCTGGATGACCCGCTGGGAGACATTGGGTTTCCAGCCGATCCTCGACGCCTGGCGGGCGCGGACGCCGGGGCTGGACGGACCCGCTGTGGCCCGGTTGGGTCGCGAAACGGTCGAGGGCGTGGCCGAGGGTGTGGCCCCGGACGGGGCGCTTAAATTGAGACTGGCGGACGGGAGCCTGCGGTTGATCTCGGCCGGTGATGTGTTTTTCGGGGAGGCTGCGTGACCTCGATCCTTACCTCATCCGTCATCGTCAGGCTTGGCCCGAGGATCAGAGGTGGTGTCGAGCACGGTGTGAACCGGCTCGCACTGAACGACGGAACGTCTGGCCCTCGGGTCAAGCCCGAGGGTGACGCTTGTGAGAAGGAGGCCGCGTGATGCTGCTGGCGATCGAACAGGGCAACACCAATACGCTGTTTGCGGTGCATGACGGCAGCGACTGGATCGCCCAGTGGCGTACGGCGACCGAGAGCAGCCGTACCGCCGATGAATATGCGGTCTGGCTAAGCCAATTGCTGGCCATGCGGGGCCTGTCGATCGGCCAGCTGAATGGCTGCATCATATCCAGCGTGGTGCCGCAGTCGATCTTTAACCTCCGCAACCTGTCGCGGCGCTATCTGTCGGTCGAGCCACTGGTGATCGGTGACAATGTCGACCTGGGTATGACCGCGCGGATCGCCAAGCCTGGTGAAGCCGGGGCGGATCGGCTGGTTAACGCCATCGGCGCGCATCTGCTGTATCCCGGCGATCTGATCGTCATCGACAGCGGCACGGCCACGACCTTTGACGTCGTCGCCGCGGACGGAGCCTTCGAGGGCGGTGCCATCGCCCCGGGGATTAATCTGAGCCTTCAGGCCCTGCACGAGGCGGCGGCCATGTTGCCGCGCATCGCCATCCAGCGACCCGACCGGGTGATCGGCAAGGACACCGTCACCAATATGCAGTCCGGGGTCTTCTGGGGCTATGTCGCCCTGATCGAAGGCATGGTCACGCGTATCAAGGCGGAGTGGGGCAAGCCCATGACGGTCATCGGCACCGGCGGCGTTGCCTCCCTGTTCGAAGGCGCGACAGAGTCTATCGACCGGTTCGATCCGGACCTGACGATTCGCGGCCTCCTCGAAATCTGGCGGCGGAACACTATCTAACTGGCGACATCGGTTTGGCCCGACACGGGACTGAGCCCGGATATTCGCCCACTAGCAGGACGCATGAAAAAGAAAACCAACGACGAATTCGTCTTCCTGCCGCTGGGCGGGTCGGGCGAAATCGGTATGAACCTGAACCTCTACGGCTATGGCCCCGAGGCAAACCGCGAGTGGATCGTGGTCGATGTGGGGGTGACCTTCGGCGACCTGTCGACCCCCGGCGTCGACGTGATCGTGCCCGATCCCGCCTTTCTGGAGGGCGAGACCATCCGCGGCATCGTCCTGACCCACGCCCACGAGGACCACATCGGTGCTCTCGGCTGGCTGTGGAGCCGGATGAAGGCCCCGCTGTATGCCACGCCCTTCACCGCCTTTCTGATCCGCGAGAAGCTGCGCGAGGCGGGTATTCTGGACCAGGTCCAGCTGATCGAGGTTCCGCTGGGCGGAACGGTCGACCTGGGGCCGTTCGACGTCACCTTCGTGACCATGACCCATTCGATCGCCGAGCCCAACGGCCTGGCCATCAAGACCCCGCTGGGCACGGTGCTGCACACCGGCGACTGGAAGATCGACGACGATCCCATCATCGGCGGCATTACCGACTCGGGAGCCATCAACCGCCTCGGCGACGACGGCGTCCTGGCCATGGTCTGCGATTCCACCAATGTCTTCGTCGAAGGGTCGGCGGGGTCGGAAGGCGGGGTGCGCGACGCGCTGGCGGACCTGATCGGCGGTCTTAAAGGCCGGATCGCGGTCGGCTGTTTCGCCTCCAATGTCGCCCGTATGGACAGTGTCATCCGGGCCGCTGAGGCCGCGGGTCGGCGCGTGTCGCTGGCGGGTCGGTCGATGCACCGGATTACCTCGGCCGCCAAACACGTGGGTATGCTGAGCGATATCAAGCCGTTCCTGACCGATGCGGAGGCTCGGGTCTGGCCTGCAGACCAGATCCTGTATCTGTGCACCGGCAGTCAGGGCGAGGCCCGCGCAGCCCTGTCGCGCGTTGCCGAGGGCACCCATCCCTATATCAAGCTGAGCAAGGGGGACCACTGCATCTTCTCGTCACGGGTCATCCCCGGCAATGAGCTGTCGATCGGTCGCCTTCAGGACAAGCTCGCCGACCGCGGGGTGCGCCTCTACACCGAGAAGGACCACCCCGGCATCCACGTCTCCGGCCACCCGTGCCGAGAGGAACTGCGCCAGATGTACCGCTGGGCACGACCGCAGATCGCCGTGCCGACCCACGGTATGCGCCGCCACTTGGCAGAGCACGCCAATCTGGCCAAGGACATGGGGGTGCCCGAGACCGTCACGCCGAGGAATGGCGACATGGTGCGTCTGGCCCCCGGGCCTGCGGCCATCATCGACGAAGTCCCCAACGGCCGGCTCTATGTCGATGGCGGGCGTCTGGTCACCGAACAGGGCGAGGCCCTGCACGAACGGCGTCACGCCTCGACCAATGGTGTGCTGATCGTCAGCTTCGCCATGGACAAGCGTGGCAAGATCGTCAGTGATATCGATGTGCGCGCCATCGGCCTGCCGGGCGACGCGGGATCGCCGCTGGGCGACGCCCTCGATGACCTGGCCGAACGCGCCGAGGCGGCGGTGATGAAGCTGAAAGGCGCGGCCCTCGAGGACGAGATGGTCATCGAACAGGCCGTCTCGCGCGCTCTCAAGAAGGCCAGTCAGCAGATCTGGGATAGACGGCCCATCGTCGAGACGATCATTCTGAGGCTTTGAAGCGGGTGGCGGGCTTCCTATAAGAGGCCGCATCCGCGTCTGCCCCGAGGACCACCCATGCCCGACGTCCCGCCCGAGTTTCTCTACAAGCGCGTCCTGCTCAAGGTGTCGGGCGAGGTGCTGATGGGTGATCAGGCCTACGGCATCGACATGAAGACGGTAGCGACCGTGGCCGAGTCCGTCGCGCAGGTGGCTCGTGAAGGTGTCGAGATCTGCCTGGTCATCGGCGGCGGCAACATCTTCCGGGGACTGTCCAAGGCTGCGGGCGACATGGAACGCGCCACCGCCGACTATATGGGCATGCTGGCCACGGTGATGAACGCCCTGGCCATGCAGGCGGCGCTGGAGAAGATCGGGGTCCAGACCCGTGTGCAGAGCGCCCTGACCATGAACGCCGTGGCCGAGCCCTATGTGCGCCGCCGGGCCCTGCGGCATCTCGAAAAGGGCCGGGTGGTGATCTTTGCGGCCGGCGTCGGCGCGCCCTTCTTCACCACGGATTCCGGGGCTGCACTGCGGGCCGCCGAGATGGGCTGCGACGCCCTGTTGAAGGGTACCAGCGTGGACGGCGTCTATACCGCCGATCCCAAGAAGGACCCGACCGCCACCCGCTACGAGACCCTGACCTATCACGATGTGCTGGCCCGGGACCTGAAGGTCATGGACGCCTCGGCCATCGCCCTGATGCGTGACTCGGGCATTCCGATCGTGGTCTTCTCGATCCGCGAGGACAATTCCCTGCGTCGGACCCTGACAGGGGAGGGGACCTTTACGGTCATCTCTTCCAACACGGCCGTCTGACCCCACTATCTGAGCCGCCAAAGACAAGAAAACGCGAGAGAAACGAACATGGCCAAGCCCGATCTGAAGACCTACCGCGACCGGATGGACAAGTCCGTCTCAGCCCTGAAGGAAGAGTTCAACGGCCTGCGGACGGGCCGGGCCAATGTCGGGCTGCTGGATCCGGTTCAGGTGCAGGCCTACGGCTCCAATGCCCCGCTGAACTCAGTGGCGGCGATCAGCGTGCCGGAACCGCGGATGATCTCGGTCAATGTCTGGGACAAGTCGATGGTCGGCCCGGTCGAAAAGGCCATCCGCTCTGCCGGCCTGGGGCTGAACCCGATCGTGGACGGTCAGACCCTGCGCATCCCCGTGCCGCCGCTGACCGAGGAGCGCCGCAAGGACCTCGCCAAACTGGCCGGAAAATACACGGAGCAACAGAAGATCGCCGTCCGCAACGTCCGCCGCGACGCCAACGAAGACCTCAAGAAGGCCGAGAAGGCCGGCGAGATCAGTCAGGACGAGCAGAAAAAGATGGAGGCCGAGGTTCAGAAGGACACCGACGCAGCCATCAAGCGAATCGACGAGGCCTTGAGGAGCAAGGAAGTCGAGATCATGCAGGTTTGATGGCGCGAATTGCACTAGGATACGCCGGATATGCCCGCCGAACCTTTTCTTGCCGAGCTGACTGACGGGCCGCGACACGTCGCCCTGATCATGGACGGCAACGGGCGCTGGGCCGCAGCGCGCGGTCTGCCTCGGGCGATGGGTCATCGCGAGGGCGTCCAGGCGCTGAAGCGTACGGTTGAGGCCGCGCCCCGACTCGGCATCCGATGCCTGACCGTGTTCGGCTTTTCGACCGAGAACTGGAGACGACCGGCCGAAGAGGTATCAGACCTGATGGGACTGATGCGTACCTATGTCTCCAGCGACCTCAGGCGACTGGAGCGCGCGGGCGTAAGGATCCGGGTGCTCGGCCGGCGCGCAGGCCTGCCGGAAGACATCGCCGCCCTCATCAAACGGGCAGAAACCACGACGGCGCACAACGAGAAATTCCTGCTACAGGTCGCGTTCAACTATGGCGGCCGGGCCGACATCGTCGATGCGGCACAGCGCCATGTCGACGATGTGCTGGCCGGACGGGTAACGGGACCGTTGGACGAGGAAGCTCTGGGTCTGGGCCTGTCCACTGCGGGGGCACCGCCGGTCGATGTGATCGTCCGCACCTCGGGCGAGCAGCGGCTATCGAACTTCCTGCTGTGGGAGGCCGCCTATGCGGAACTGGTCTATCAGAACGTGTTGTGGCCGGACTATGGGGCCGAAGGGCTGGCTGACGTGATCGAACAGTACCGTAACCGCGACCGCCGCTTCGGCGGCCGGACGGTCTCCGCCGAGGCACACGCGCCCGTCCTGACAGCCAACTGATGGCGTTCAAGGCCCGCGACATAGGCCTGAGGGCCGCATCGACGATCGTTCTGGCACCTGCCGCGGTGCTGGCCATCTGGGCCGGCGGCCTGTGGTTCCTTGGCCTGATGCTGCTGGCCTGCGCCTTGCTGGCGGTCGAATGGGCCATGATGAGTGCGGCCAAGGCCTGGCGCGTAATGGCAGGGGCGGTGGCCTTTGGTCTTGTCGCCGGGGTGGTGGCGGCGCACGCAGGCCAGCTTTCGCTGGCCTTTGTCATGCTGGTCTTCGGTGCCGGGGCGGCGGGCCTCTTCGCCCGAAATCGCGGTCAACAGGCGTTGGATGCGGCCTATGGGGTGCTCTACCTTGGTTGGCCGGCAGTTCTCCTGATCTGGCTGAGGGACGTCGATGGCCAGAACGGTCTGGCCTGGACCGTGTCGGCCTTTGCCATCGCCTGGGCGTCCGACATCATGGCCTTTCTGGTCGGCAGTCTGGTCGGTGGACCCAAGCTGTGGCCGCGCTTCTCGCCCAACAAGACCTGGTCGGGCTTTATCGGCGGTCTGACGGCCGGCACTATCGCAGGTGCTGCATTGGGGACGTTTCTCGACATGGGTCTCGGCCCCTGGTGGGGCGCGGCCCTCGGTTTGGCGGCCGCCCTGGCCACCATGGCCGGTGACCTGTGGGAGTCGGCGCTCAAGCGTCGCTATGGCGTCAAGGACGCCGGCACGCTGATTCCCGGCCACGGCGGCCTGCTCGACAGGGTCGACGGGCTGATGTTCGCGGTTGTGGTCGTGGCCTGTGGACGGTTGATCGTCGGCCTGACGGGCGGGATCGCATGATCCGGCGACGGGTGACGGTGCTGGGTTCGACCGGCTCGGTCGGCTGTTCGACGCTGGACCTGATGGATCAGGCTGAAACCGCCGGGACCGGCGCGTTCGAGGTCGAGGCCCTGAGCGGCGGAGCCAATATCGCCCGGCTGGCCGAACAGGCGCGGCGCTGGAAACCCCGACTGGCCGTCACTGCTGAACCCGCGCGGCTGAATGACCTGCGTGAGGCGCTGGCCGGAACCGGGATCACGACCGCTGCGGGCGATCAGGCGGTGATCGAGGCCGCAGCGCGGCCGGTCGACTGGATCATGGCGGCCATAGTCGGGGCGGCGGGACTGCGCTCAGCCTGGGCGGCGGCGGCGACAGGGGCGACCCTGGCCCTGGCCAACAAGGAGAGTCTGGTCTGCTGCGGCCCGGCCCTGATCGAGCGCGTGCGGCGCTCGGGCGGGCGCTTGCTGCCCGTCGACTCGGAACATTCCGCCATCCATCAGGTCTTTCCGCATGACGCGCCGGAGCGGGTCGCGAAGCTGGTGCTGACGGCGTCGGGCGGGCCCTTCCGGACCACGCCGCGTGAAGCGCTCGGCGCTGTCACCCCCGAACAGGCCGTGGCCCATCCTAACTGGAGCATGGGTGCCAAGATATCGGTCGATAGCGCCACCATGGCCAACAAGGGCCTTGAGACGATCGAGGCGGCCTATCTGTTCGATATGCCTGTCGAGCGGATCGATGTGGTGGTTCATCCCGAGTCCATCATCCACAGTCTGGTGGAATATATCGACGGCTCGACCCTGGCTCAGATGGGGCCGCCGGATATGAAGACGCCGATAGCCTACGCCCTGGCCTGGCCCGATCGGATTGCCTGGAACGCGCCGCAGCTGGACCTCGCCAGCCTTGGCCGGTTGACGTTCGAGGCCCCCGACGATGATCGATTCCCGGCCCTGAAACTCGCGCGACAGGCGTTACAGGCGGGCGGCGCCGCGCCGATCGTGTTCAATGCCGCCAATGAGGTCGCGGCCCGAGCCTTTCTTGACCGTCGACTGGGCTTTCTCAATATTGCCGCAGTCGTCGCCGACACACTGTCGCGCGTGACGGCCTCGGGGGTAGTTTCCGGTTCCGACGACGCCTGCGACGCGGCTCTGGCCGTGGATGCCCAGGCGCGGCGGATGGCGGACTCAATCATCTGCGGCATCGCGGCGGCAGCCTGAATGGCGGAGAGACCAATATCGGCATGACGGAATTCCTCGGTCAGGCGCTGCTCTACATCGTACCCTTTCTGCTGGTGCTGACCTTTATCGTCACCATCCATGAACTGGGCCATTTCCTCGTCGCGCGTGCCTTTGGCGTAAAGGTCGACCGATTTTCCGTCGGCTTCGGCAGGACCATCGTCGCCCGCACCGACAAGCACGGGACCGAGTGGCGGCTGGCTTGGTTGCCACTGGGTGGTTACGTCAAATTCGCGGGCGATCTCGATGCGGCCAGCGTGCCGGACCAGGCCGGGCTGGCCGAGCTCAAACAACGGGTGATCGCTGAGGACGGCCCGGGTGCCGAGCGCGACTATTTCTATTTCAAGCCGATCTGGCAGCGGGCGTTGATCGTCGCAGCGGGGCCGGCGGCCAATTTCGTCCTAGCCCTTGTGCTTTTCACTGTCCTGTTCACGGCCGTCGGGGAACAGGTGTCCCGGCCCCGGGTCTTTGAGATCGCGCCGGGCTCGCCCGCCGAGGCTGCAGGGTTTCAACCACGCGACCTGATCAAGTCCATCAATGGGCGGGCTATAGAGGCAAGCGCCCAGGTGGAGACGACCGTCATCATGAGCGCCGGCGATCCGCTGACATTTGTGGTTGATCGGGCGGGGCGTGACGTGACCCTGATCGCCACGCCGACCCGCCGCTTTGAGGACAATGAACTGGCGGGGCGTATCCGGGTCGCGCGGATCGGGCTGGTCATGGCACCGTTGCAGTCAGACCTGAGCTTCCGACGCCTCAACCCGCTGGAGGCCGCAGGCAAGGGCGTGGACACGATCGGCACGACCGTGGGCACGACCGCTACCTATATCGGCCGCATCTTTACCGGCAAGGAATCGGGCGATTTGCTCAACGGCCCCATCGGAATCGCCAGAGCGGCCGGGGGGGTCACTCAGCAGGCCGTCGCTGCCAATCCGAACCCCGGGTGGATGGCCGCCAACCTCGCCCTGACATTTCTTAGCTTCGCCGCCATAGTTTCGATCGGAATTGGCATTGTTAATCTGCTGCCGATCCCGGTTCTGGATGGAGGACATCTGCTGTTCTATGCGTATGAAGCTGTGGCCCGCAGGCCAGTCCCCGCTCGTGTTCAGGATGTCGGCTACCGCGTCGGTCTTGCTTTGCTGGCGGGATTGATGTTGTTCGCGACCTGGAACGACCTGCAGAAGCTCAGCCTGTTCAAATTCTTCGGCGGGCTCGTATGATGAGCCGACGCCAGCCCCCGATGGTTTCCCGTATGATCCGACTAGATGCGTCCGCACTTCATTTTGCCAGGGCCGTGAGCCCCAGCCTGCTGGTCCTTGCGGCCGCTGCGGGGCTGGCCGGTCCGGCCATGGCTCAAAGTCAGGCTTCGGCTGTTCCCGGTGTTGTGCCGGCCCCGGCTGACGCCCCGTCCGTTGCGGCCCAGCCTGCCGCGCCGCAGGAGGAACGGTTCACGATCAACCGCATTCTGGTGCGGGGCAATCAGCGCATCGACCAGACTACGGTGCTGTCCTATCTGCCGATCCAGCCCGGCGACGTGGTCGATGCGGCTGTGCTGGACGTCGCCGTCCGTACCCTGACCCGGACCCAGTTGTTCGCTGACGTCCAGCTGGGGGTGCTAAACGGCGATCTGATCGTTGAAATCGTCGAGAACCCGATCATCAACCAGGTCGTGTTCGAGGGCAACGGTGCGGTCAGTGAGGACAAGCTACGCGAGGAGGTGACCCTCAGGCCGCGTGGCATCTATACCCGCGCCCGCATCCAGGAAGATGTCGGCAAGATCGTTGAACTGTACCGCCTGTCGGGCCGGATCTCCGCCACGGTCACGCCCAAGATCGTCCAGCTGGAGCAGAACCGCGTCGATGTAGTGTTCGAGATCAATGAGGGTCCCGAGACCGGCGTGCGCGCGATCACTTTCCTGGGCAATTCGGCCTATTCGGACAGTGACCTGCGCGAGATCATGGTGACGCAGCAGTCGGCCTGGTACCGCCTGTTCACCACCAACGACAACTATGATCCGAACCGTCTGGACTACGACCGCGAGCAGCTTCGGAAATTCTACACCAATCGCGGCTACTACGACTTCCGGGTGCTGTCGGCGATTTCTGAGCTGGCACCGGACGACAGCGCCTTCAGTATCACCCTGACCGTGGACGAAGGCGACCGCTATAATTTCGGTACGGTCGATGTGGTCACCGAGAACGACCGTCTGAATCCCGACTTCCTCAAACGGCTGTTGCCGATCCGTACCGGCGATCTTTACGAGAGTGACAGGATCGAGTCGGCGGTTGATGCCCTGACCTTCGCGGCGGGCTCGGCGGGCTATGCCTTCGTCGAGATCGAGCCGAACTTTCGTGCCAACCCCGAGACCGACACCGTCGATATCACCTTCAATATCAAGGAAGGCCAGCGCGTCTACGTCGACCGGATCAATGTGATCGGCAACACCCGCACCCTGGACAACGTCGTTCGTCGCGAAATGATGCTGACTGAAGGCGACGCCTTTAACCGCACCCTGCTCGAGCGCTCGCGCAACAATCTGCGGGCCCTGGGGTTTTTCAAGGACGTCACCGTTGGGGAGGCCCGAGGCACGGCCCCCGACCGGTCGGTGGTCAATGTCACCGTCGAGGAACAGCCGACTGGCGAGCTTTCGGTAGGTGCGGGCTTCAGTTCGGTCGACTCCTTCGTGGTCAACCTGGGTATTACCGAGCGGAATTTCCGCGGTCGGGGCCAGAACGTGGTTGCCCGTGTTGAATGGGGCTCGCTGCGCCAGCAGATCGACTTCCGTTTCACCGAGCCCAAATTCCTCGGCCGTGACCTGCGTGCGGGCTTCGATGCCTTCCACTCACGCTATGACCTCAGCGAATTTTCTTCCTATGACTACCGCTCGACGGGGGGCGGCCTGCGCCTGTCCTATCCGCTGAATGGTTACACCTTGCTCAGCACACGTTATTTCCTGAAGAGCGACGAAATCATCGTTCCGCAAGGCTTTTGCAGTGGTATCAGCGGGGCCAATGCCTTGTGCGACCAGGTCGGCTCATTCCTGAACTCTTCGGCGGGCTATACCCTTCTGGTTGATCGCCGCAATGATCCGGTTCGCCCGACCCGCGGCTGGAGCGGCACCCTGCGCCAGGATTTCGCCGGCATCGGCGGTGACGTGAATTACATCAAGACCGAAGCAGACGTTGCGGCCTATTGGGGGATTACGCCTTCCTGGATCGTCACGGCTACGGCCTCTATGGGATATATCGCGGGCTGGGGCGGCGATCCGATCCGGATCAACGACCGCTTCTTCAAGGGCGGCAACAGCTTCCGCGGCTTTGAGACTGCCGGCATCGGTCCGCGTGACCTGACCCCGGGCACCAACAGGGATGCTCTTGGCGGCAATTTCTATGCCGTCGGCACGCTGGAGATGACTGTCCCCAACGGCCTGCCTGAAGAGTACGGTATCCGCACCTCGATCTTCACCGACGTCGGCACCCTGGGAGTCCTCGATAGCCGTTACACCACCACGGCTGGTGGTGTGCTGAACCCCAATATCGTTGATGAGCTGGCCTTGCGAGCCTCGGCCGGTGTCAGCATCCATTGGCGCTCGCCAATGGGTCCGATCCGTTTCGACCTGAGCCAGATCATCGGTCAGCAAGAGTACGACAAAACAGAAACCTTCCGCTTCTCGACCTCCACCCAGTTCTAGCGCGGACGATTTTCCGCATCAAAGGTTCACGATGAAACTGTTCGCAATCGGCGCTTTCGCCCTCGCGTCACTCGCCGCTGGCTCCGCTGCGGCCCAGGCCCAGGCTCCTGCCAATCCAGGTCCGGTTCTGCCTGGCGTCTGCGTCTTCCATAACGACCGCCTGCTGGCCCAGTCCACCGCCGGTCGCTCGGTTCAGACAGGCATGCAGCGCCTTGTTACAGAAGTGCAGGGCGAACTGGCTCCCTATGGTGCCAGCCTGCAGACAGAGGCCCAGGCCCTGCAACAGGGCGGCCAGGCAGCCGATCCAGACGGCTTGCGCGCACGGGCCTTCCAGGCCCGCGCCCAGGAAGCCCAGCAGCTGGAGCAGACCCGTCAGCAGGAGTTGCAATATACCCAGCAGACGCAGGTTCGCGCCATCGCCCAAGCCGCCGATCCAATTCTGATTGCCGTCTATCAGGAGCGCGGTTGCGGCCTGCTTCTGGACCGTTCGGCGGTCTATATCTTCAATCCGGCCATGGATGTGACCGACGTGGTCATTCAGCGCCTGAACACGGCGCTGCCTTCACTCAGTTTCAACCGGCTGCCGGTTCCGGTTGACGCACAACAGTAGGGCGACCATGCCCGATCCGCGCTTCTTCGTCAGTTTTCCGGCGTTGAGCGTCGGAGAATTGGCCGGACGGATCGGGGGCGAAATGCTCAGGGGCGGAGACCGAAAGGTCTCCGCCGTTGCACCCCTGGAAACCGCCAGTGACCGCGACGTCGCCTTTATGGGGGATCGCAAATACGCCGCAGCCCTGAGTCAGACCCGGGCCGGCTGCGTGATCCTTCCCGCCCGTGCGGTTGAGTTCGCGCCCGCTGAAGTCGCCATCATCGTGACGGACGAGCCCCAGGCCGCCTGGGCGCGGGCGTCCTCAGCTTTCCACCGGGCTATCCCGCTTTCCGATACTGACCGGAACGAGGCCGCCGAGGACGATACGGTCGTGTTCGAGCCTGGCGTCGTCGTCGGCCCGGGTGCGTGTATCGGCCGGGGCACGCGCATCGGTGCCAACAGTGTCATCGGTCCCGGCGTCCAGATCGGCCGCAATTGTGTCATCGGATATAATGTCAGCGTCGGTTTCGCCCTGATCGGTGACCGTGTGAATCTGATGTCGGGCGTGCGTATCGGCGAACCCGGGTTCGGCGCGGCATGGTCCAGGACCGGTCCCGTCGATGTGCCCCAGTTGGGGCGGGTGATCCTGCAGGATGGCGTCACCGTCGGCGCGAATTCCTGCATCGACCGCGGGGCCTATGAAGACACCGTCGTCGGCGAGAACACCAAGATCGATAACCTGGTCATGATCGCCCATAACTGTGTCATCGGTCGTAACTGTCTGCTGGCCGCGCATGCCGGTATCTCAGGTTCCTGCATCGTCGGTGACAATGTCATCTTCGGCGGTCAGGCGGGCATCGGCGACCATATCAATATCGGCGAAGGGGCCCGCGTGGCGGGGGGTGCCGGGGTGCTGGCGGATATTCCTGCGGGCGAGACCTGGTCGGGCTATCCTGCCAAACCGATCCGGCAGTCCTTGCGCGAAGCGGTCTGGCTCGCCAAACAGGCGACAGCAAGGTCGCGGTCCAAAGCCTGATCGTTTGAGGTGGAACCGCTTCGCGGTTCCGCTGAAAGCGTGAATCAGGCTCTTAATGCTGCTGGACCATTTTTTGGGTTCAGGTCGAAGCGACCTGAAACAAAAATGGTCTAGAGCCGCCGGCGAGGAAGGCCGCAGAATGAGTGACGTCGGCAAGATCGACTACGCCGAGGTGATGCGGCGGCTGCCGCACCGCTATCCCTTCCTGTTGGTCGACAAGGCCGAGGATTTCGTGGCCAATACCTCGATCACCGGCATCAAGAACGTCACCCACAACGAGCCCTATTTCCCGGGACATTTCCCGATCGACCCGGTCATGCCCGGGGTGATGATCGTCGAGGCCATGGCCCAGACTGGGGCCCTGCTGATGTCCAAATCGATGGATGTCTCCGTCGAGGGCAAGGTGATCATGTTCATGTCCATCGACGGCGTCCGCTTCCGCAAGCCCGTCCGCCCGGGTGACCAGCTTCGTATGCAGGTGGTGGTCACCAAGGTGCGGGGGGACATCTTCAAATTCCGCGGCGAGACATTCATCGACGGCAAACTGGCCTCCGAGGCCGATTTTGCGGCCATGATGGTCACCATCGACAAGTCGGCGGCGTCGTGAGTCGCATCCATCCTACAGCCCTGGTCGACAGCGGTGCCGTCCTGGCCGACGGGGTCGAGATCGGCCCCTGGTGCGTCGTCGGTCCCGGCGTGTCTCTGGCCGAGAACGTTCGACTGCTCAGCCATGTCGTGGTTCAGCAGGACACGACCGTAGGTGCGCGGACCATCGTACATCCGTTTTCGGTGATCGGTGGCGACCCGCAGCATGGTGGATACATGGGTGAGCCGGTACGGCTTGAGGTCGGGTGTGACAACGTCATTCGAGAGCACTGCACTTTCAATCGCGGCACGCCCGGTGACCGCCAGCTGACGACGGTCGGTTCCAATGGCCTGTTCATGACCGGTGCCCATATCGGTCATGACGCGATCGTCGGCGATCGGGTGACCATGGCCAATCACGCGACCCTCGGCGGACATTCCCGCGTCGGCGACCGGGTCTTCCTCGGCGGTCTCTGCGCCGTTCATCAGTTCGGCCGGGTGGGGCAGGGTGCCATCGTCGGCGGACTGGCAGCCGTGACGCGCGACGTCATCCCCTATGGCTCGGCCTGGGGCAATCATGCGCGGTTGCATGGACTCAATCTGATCGGGCTGAAGCGCAAGGGTTATGACAAGGCGTCCATTCGTCGGCTGCTGGCCGCCTTCCGCGAACTGTTCGAAGGTCAGGGGACGTTCGCGGAACGGCTCGAGTCGGTCGATGCCGGCTACGCCGACCTGCCCGAGATCATGGAGATCGTTGCCTTCATCCGTGAGGACGGCAAACGTCCTCTGTGCCTTCCTGGCGAGTGAGAGGGCCGGGCGTATGAGCATGCGGCGCGAATGAACAAACTGGGTTTGATCTCCGGAGGTGGGGCCTTGCCGGTCTCTGTCGCGGCGCGCTGCGAGGCCGAGGGCCGACCGGTGTTCGTGGTCCGGCTGGCCGGATTCGCTGACGCCCATCTGACCCGCTATCCGGGGATCGAGGCCGGCGTCGCCGAGTTCGGCAAGATCCTGGCGGCCCTGAAACAGGCCGGCTGCACTGGCGTCTGTTTCGCGGGCACGGTCAGCCGCCCGGATTTCAAGACCCTGAAGCCGGATATGAAGGGGGCGACCCTTCTGCCGGGGATCATCGCGGCTGCGACCCAAGGGGACGACGCCCTGTTGCGCAAGATCCTGTCGGTGTTCGAGGGCGAGGGCTATGTCATTGAAGGGGCAGACGATGTTCTAGGTGGCGACACCTTGCCAGGCGGGGCCCTGGGGGCAGTGCAACCGACGGAATTGCAGCTATATGATCTAAGAAAAGCGCTTTATGTCGCAGGAAAAACAGGAGAACTTGATATCGGTCAGGGTGCGGTTGTTTGTGACGGTCTGGTGC
>Ga0105053_10003696_pt1 | contig 23026 bp, 21 predicted proteins | sample BON01_FD_78093 | JGI IMG/M metagenome (GOLD analysis project Ga0105053, IMG submission 78093) | Freshwater microbial communities from Lake Bonney liftoff mats and glacier meltwater in Antarctica - BON-01 | ecosystem: Environmental > Aquatic > Freshwater > Ice > Glacier meltwater | place: Lake...
AAATACCGTCAAAGAGAAAATAGTATGGCACTACAAATCACTTTGGGACTGGAACCAAGCATCCATGCGGGTTGGCGGGCGGTTCGGGCCAGAAATGGGCTAAAAGTTGACAAACTTGGGCTAACCCAACAAGTTGGTGAACTGATCGTTTGCCAAGACCAATTTCGCGGATCTCCCGATCGCGCTTCTCCACCAGGCCCGAAGATCTGCCCTCGGGCCTTTTTTATGGGCGCGCACCAGCCAACAGCCCACCCGTTCGGCTGTACCAATGGCGCGTTTCGCATCGTAAAATGTCGATTCACAAAACGAAGGCTCGGGTCAGTGCCTTGCAAGCAACTCAGGCGAACACTTGTACGTCCGAGGCGCGAGCGCCCACCGGTTTGGTACCAGTCCCCACAACACCCCTGCCGTTTCACCGCCAACACACACGAGAGACAGCGAGAGAACCCATGAGCCAACAGCAACCCACCATCATCTACACGCTGACCGACGAGGCGCCGCTGCTGGCGACCCGCGCTTTTCTGCCCGTGATCCAGGCGTTCACTGCGCCGGTGGGCATCCGCGTGGAAACCAGCGACATTTCGGTCGCCGCTCGGGTGTTGAGCGCGTTTCCCGAGGCACTCAGCGAGACGCAACGGGTACCCGATAACCTGGCAGCGCTGGGGCAGCTTGCTCTGAGTCCCGATGCCAACATCATCAAACTGCCCAACATCAGCGCCTCGGTGGGTCAGCTGATCGCGGCGATCAAGGAATTGCAGGCCAAGGGCTACGCGCTGCCCGATTTCCCGGAAGTACCCAAAACGGAAGGAGAGAAGGCCATTCGCGCCCGCTATGCCAAGTGCATCGGTAGCGCAGTCAATCCGGTACTGCGCGAAGGCAACTCGGACCGCCGCGCGCCGCGCGCGGTGAAGGAATATGCCCGCAAGTACCCCCACAGCATGGCCGATTGGAGCCAGGCCTCGCGCAGCCACGTCTCTCACATGCACCAAGGCGATTTCTATCATGGCGAAAAGTCGATGACGCTGGACAAAGCTTGTGATGTGCGCATGGAGCTGGTGGGCGCCAGCGGCAAGACGCTGGTGCTCAAGTCCAAGGTGTCGTTGCAGGCTGGCGAGGTGGTCGACAGCATGTTCATGAGCAAGAAAGCCCTTGAGACTTTCTATGAAAGAGAAATTCAAGACGCCTTCGAAACCGGCATGATGTTTTCGCTGCACGTCAAGGCCACGATGATGAAGGTATCGCATCCAATCGTGTTTGGCCACTGCGTGCGCATTTTCTACAAGAACGCTTTCGAGAAGCACGCCAAGCTGTTCGATGGGCTCGGCGTGAACGTCAACAACGGCATGGTTAACCTCTATGACAAGTTGGCTACGCTGCCGCAGTCGCAGCGTGAAGAGGTGATTGCCGATCTGCATGCCTGTCACGAGGGCCGTCCCGAGCTGGCCATGGTCGATTCCGCAAAAGGCATCACCAACTTCCACTCGCCCAACGACGTCATTGTTGACGCCTCCATGCCGGCCATGATCCGCAACGGCGGCAAGATGTGGGGCGCCGATGGCCGCCTGAAAGACGTGAAAGCGGTGATGCCCGAGAGCACCTTCGCCCGCATCTACCAGGAGATGATCAACTTCTGCAAGTGGCACGGCAATTTCGATCCCAAGACCATGGGCACCGTGCCCAACGTGGGGCTGATGGCGCAGCAGGCCGAGGAATACGGCTCGCACGACAAAACCTTCGAGGCGCCCGAAGCGGGTGCGGCCAACATCGTCGACCTCGCCACCGGCGAGGTGCTACTGACCCAGAGCGTGGAGGCCGGTGACATCTGGCGCATGTGTCTGGTGAAGGACGCGCCGATCCGCGACTGGGTAAAGCTGGCGGTGAGCCGCGCCCGCAACTCCGGCATGCCGGCGGTGTTCTGGCTCGACCCGTACCGCCCGCACGAAAACGAGCTGATCAAAAAGGTCAAGCAGTACCTGAAAGAGCACGACACCACCGGGCTGGACATTCAGATCATGAGCCAGGTGCGCGCCATGCGCTTCACGCTGGAGCGCGTGGGGCGCGGGCTTGACACCATCAGCGTGACCGGAAATATCCTGCGCGACTACTTGACCGACCTGTTCCCCATCATGGAGCTGGGCACCAGCGCCAAGATGCTGTCAATCGTGCCGCTGATGGCAGGCGGCGGCATGTACGAGACGGGGGCCGGTGGTTCGGCACCCAAGCACGTGCAGCAACTGGTGGAGGAAAACCACCTGCGCTGGGACTCGCTGGGCGAGTTCCTGGCGCTGGCGGTGTCGTTGGAAGACCTGGGTTTGAAGACCGGCAATGTCAAAGCCAAGATCCTGGCGCAAACGCTGGATATGGCCACTGGCCAGCTGCTGGATACCAACAAAAACCCATCACCCAAGACAGGCCAGCTCGACAACCGCGGCAGCCAGTTCTACCTGGCAATGTACTGGGCTCAGGCGCTGGCAGTCCAGACGGGAGACGCCCAGCTTGCGGCCCAGTTCGCGCCCCTGGCCCAACGCTTGGCCGACAACGAGAAGACCATTCTGGCCGAGCTGCTGGCGGTACAGGGCAAGCCGGTTGACATCGGCGGCTACTACCTGCCCGATCTGGTCAAACTCGATGCGGTGATGCGTCCCAGCCCCACGCTCAACGCGGTGCTGGCTGCCGCGCACTGACGTGCGGTACAGCCGAGGCTGTGGTACTCAACGCGTGAAAGCGGACCCGCTCAGGCGGCTGCCCGCTTTTACGCCGCGCTTAGCAAACCAGCCCTGGTTCATTTCCAGCACAAAGCGCACCGGCTCGGTCGAGCAGTGCGAATCCGTGGTCTGCGGCTGCATGTCCACCAGGTTCACCACTCGGCCGTCGTCGGCCACAAACGCCGCTGTCAGCGCCAGCAGGGTGTTCTTCATCCAGAAACATTGGGTGGCGGGCTGTTCAAAGACAAACAGCATGCCTTCAATAGCGGGCATTTCGCGGCGGTGCATCAGCCCCATGGCGCGCTGCTCTGGCGTCTGCGCCACCTGGGCGTCGATCAAATGCAAGCCAGCAGAAATCGGGATACGTGGCAGGTTCAGCTGAGGCTGTCCCAGGGATGGCGCCTGCGCAGCGGCCAGTCCGGTGAAGATTAGGAACAGCGTGGCGAGGCACTGGGCTGCATGGTGTCTGGTGCATGGCAGAAGGCCAGAGATTGAGGAAAAGTGTGGCATTGGCAAGCAGCAGAAAGCAAGGGCTAGAATAATTTTTTCCGGGTAGCGAGCGAAAAGGGCCGCCGGAAAATACAGCATCCATCCTATCGAAATTGGAGACAGGCTTTTATGTATCAACACATTCGGGTGCCCGAACAAGGCCAGAAAATCACCGTCAATGCCGACATGTCGCTCGCTGTGCCGGACGAGCCCATCGTGCCGTTCATCGAGGGCGATGGCACCGGCATCGACATCACGCCAGTGATGCTAAAAGTGGTGGATGCCGCTGTGGCCAAGGCCTACGGGGGCATGAAAAAAATCCACTGGATGGAGGTCTACGCTGGTGAAAAGTCAACCCAGGTTTATGGCCCCGATGTCTGGTTGCCCGAGGAAACGCTGGCGGCGCTGCGCGAATACGTCGTGTCGATCAAAGGCCCGCTGACCACGCCAGTGGGTGGCGGCATTCGCTCGCTCAACGTGGCGCTGCGCCAGGAACTGGATCTGTATGTTTGCCTGCGCCCGGTGCAGTACTTCAAGGGCGTTCCATCGCCGGTGAAAGAGCCGCAAAAGGTGAACATGGTGATTTTCCGGGAGAACTCGGAAGACATCTACGCGGGCATCGAGTACGAGGCCGAGTCGGACAAGGCCAAGAAGCTCATCAAGTTCCTCCAGGACGAGCTGGGGGTCACCAAGATTCGCTTCCCCAACACCTCGGGCATCGGCATCAAGCCGGTCAGCCGTGAAGGCACCGAGCGTCTGGTGCGCAAGGCGATTCAGTACACGATCGACAACGACAAGCCCAGCATGACCATCGTGCACAAGGGCAACATCATGAAATACACCGAGGGTGGCTTTCGCGACTGGGCCTACGCGCTGGCGCAAAAAGAATTTGGCGCTGAGCTGGTGGATGGCGGCCCGTGGTGCAAATTCAAGAATCCCAAGACCGGCAACGAGATCACCGTCAAAGACAGCATCGCCGACGCCTTCTTGCAGCAGATCCTGCTGCGCCCAGCCGAGTACTCGGTGATCGCCACGCTTAACCTGAATGGCGACTACATCTCCGACGCGCTGGCCGCGCAGGTGGGCGGCATCGGCATTGCACCAGGCGCCAATCTGTCCGACTCGGTTGCTTGCTTCGAAGCCACCCATGGCACCGCGCCCAAGTACGCGGGCAAAGACTACGTGAACCCAGGCTCTGAAATCCTTTCAGCCGAGATGATGCTGCGCCACATGGGTTGGACAGAGGCCGCCGACCTGATCATCAACTCGATGGAAAAAGCGATTGCCAGCAAGCAGGTCACCTACGACTTCGCCCGCTTGATGGACGGTGCCACCCAGGTCAGCTGTTCGGGGTTTGGTCAGGTGATGATCGACCACATGTGACGCGTTCTGTCTGAAGCGGCGCTAAACCGCATGGACTGACCTCCCAAAGCCCCGCAAGGTCTGACACCTGTGGGGGTTTTTGCTTCAGCTCGCGACCGCGAGGATGATGTCTGAGGCTTTCACCAGTACCGTTACCGAAGAACCTGGCGCCAGTCCAAGATCGGCGACAGTGCTCTGAGCCACGGTGGCCACCACCGCAAGACCTGCTGCTGTGTCCATCACCACCTCGGCATTCACTGCCCCCGGCGTGACCGAGCGCACCTGGCATTCCAGGCGGTTGCGCGCCGACAGCCTGGCATCACCCAGCTCGGTGGCCAGCATCACCGACGACGACTTCACCAGCGCAATCACCGTTTGTCGCGGTTGCAGCGCCAGCGCCTCAGTGCTTTCGCGGGTGACGATCGCCAACAGCCGAGCGCCGCCCGCCAAAGTCAGCTCCACCTCATCGTTCACCGCCCCGGCGCGAATCGCGCTGACCAAGCCCACCCACTGGTTTCGCGCACTCGTTTTCATGTTCAGCACCTTTAGAAGTGAAAACTCTTGCGTCAGGTCCATGGCTCCCTGGTCCAGCAGCTCTAAGAACCGCTGGTGCACCGCGTCGATATGCCCATAACGCTCGACCAGGCGGCGGCCTTGCTCGGTGAGCTGGGTCGAGCCGCCGCCGCGTCCGCCGACCACGCGCTCTACCAGCGGCGTGCCAGAGAGCTCGTTCATGGTGTTGATGGCGGTCCAGGCCGCCTTGTAGCCCATGCCAAAGGCCTTGGCGGCCTGGGTGATAGAGCCGTGCTCGGCCACCGAGCGCAACAGGGCGATGCGCCCGTGGCCGCCCATGCTCTCGCTGCCTGAGGCGAGCCATAGCGAGCCCTTGATCGTCAAGGGCAGCGGCTTTTTGCGGCGGCTGGGGGTCATTGGGCAGGTACATCCTGGCTTGTAACGGCGGGCGAACAGCAGCCGGCTCGGCGGGTGCGGCAGATGTCGCGTGACATTAGTCGGTCGTGGCCAGCGGGCTGTCCAGCGCCTGGACTTGGTGCAACGGCAACCCGGTCACGTGACCCGCCTCCAGATACACCACCTCCTCGGCCAGGCACGCAATGTCGTCCTCGTCGTGGGTGATCAGCAGCAGCGGCAGCTGCAGCTCGGCTTGCAGTTCCTTGAGTTCATGGCGCAGGGACTGGCGCAGGGGTTTGTCCAGCGCAGCAAAGGGCTCGTCGAGCAGCAGGGCGGCAGGCTGGGTGACCAGCGCACGGGCCAGGGCAGTGCGCTGGCGCTGACCACCCGAGATCTGGTGCGGGTAGTGGCTGGCATGGGCTTGGAGCCGAAAGCTGCGCAGCCAGTGGTCGACCCGAGGGTCTTGTGCCGTGCGCGACGGGTTGCGCCAACCAGCGCTCAGGGCAAACGCAATGTTCTGCCGCACCGTGAGGTGTGGGAAAAGGGCATAGTCTTGGAACATATAGGCGAGGCGGCGCTGTTGTGGCGACAGCGCCAGAGCGGCGCTGGTGTCGCACAACACGCGGCCGGCCACGGCCACGCGGCCCGCGTCGGGCGCGGTGATGCCAGCGATCATGCGCAGCGTCTGGGTTTTGCCGGCGCCGGAGGGCCCGTGCAGCACCACGCGCTGCGCCGCGCTGGTGAAGCGCACGTCGAGCGCAAAGTGGGTGTCGCTGTGGCGCAGCAGTTTGCACAGCGCGATATCCCAAGCGGCGGAAGGCGTCATGGCGTCTTGCTCAGCCACGGGTCAGCACCCGACCCGGCACCAGCCGGCCAGCGCTCAGCAGCACCGCGATGCAGGTGATGGAGGTGATCGCCACCAGGAAGTTGGCGGTGTCGTCTTGCCCCGCCTGCACCGCCTCGTAGACCGCGATCGAGAGTGTTTGGGTTTTGCCCGCAATGCTACCGGCCACCATCAGCGTGGCGCCGAATTCGCCCAGGGCACGCGCGAAGGCCAGCAGCAGGCCAGCGAGAATGCCGCGCCAGGCCAGCGGCAGCGAGACGCGGAAAAACACCGCCAGCTCGCGGATGCCCAGCGTGCGCGCAGCCTCTTCCAGCTGCGGATCCACTGTTTCAAACGCCGCGCGTGCAGCCTTGAAAACCAGCGGAAAGGAGACGATGGTGGCCGCGATCACAGCCGCCTGCCAGGTGAAGATAAGCCGGATGCCGAAATGCTCCAGCAACCAGGCGCCCACCACGCCCTGGCTGCCGATGACCACCAGCAGGTAGTAGCCGAGCACCGTGGGCGGCATCACCATGGGCAGCGTGAGCACGGCATCGACCAGGTCGCGGCCGGGAAAGCGCCAGCGCGCCAGCGCGTAGCCCACACCCACACCCAGCAGCAGGTTGATTGCGGTGGCCCAGCCTGCCACCTTGAGCGAGAGCGTGAGCGCAATCCAGGCGGCGTCCATGGCGAGCGGTTTCCGGGTGGCCTGGCTTTAGGGCTTGCCGAAGCCGTACTTTGCCAACACGGACTGGGCTGGCGGCGTGAACAGGAAATCAACGAATTTGGTGGCGGCGTCAGCGTTGGGCGCGCCGGTCAGCGGTGCCACCGGGTACCGGATGGACTGCGCGGTAGGCACGCTGAAGGCCACCTTAACCTTGCTGGCCATCAGCGCGGCGTCGGTCGCGTAGACGAAGCCGGCGTCGACCTCGGCGCGGGCCACGTAGTCCAGCGCCTGGCGCACGCTGTTGGCGCCAATCGTCTTAGGTTCGATTGCGCCCCACAGCTTGGCCGCTTCGAGCACGTCCCTGCTGTAACGCCCCACCGGCACGCTTGCCGGCAAGCCGATGGCAATGCGCGCGAAGGCCGGCTTGATGAGGTCGCTCAGCGCCCCCGGCGCCACGCTGGCCCTGTTGGGGACGATGACCACAAGCGCGTTGGACACGAAGTTGCGCCGCTGTCCGGTCTTGATCAGCCCCTTGGCCTGCGCCTGGTTCATGGTCTCCTGGTCGGCGCTGGCGAAAACGTCGGCTGGCGCGCCTTTGGCGATTTGCTGCAACAGAGCGCCCGAGGCACCGAAATTCAACTGCAGCTGGGTGCCGGGGTGGGCGGCTTCGAAGAGTGGCGCAATGTCGCGCAGGGCGTTGGTCAGGCTGGACGCAGCCGAGACGGTGAGGTTGGCGGCCTGGGCTGACAGGCCGATAAAAGCAGCGGCAAGGGAGGTGAAGAACCGGGCTGTGTGTGATGTCATGTCAGACCTGTATTGCGCATCGCAGTGGTTGATCATACATAGCGAAAAACACGGTGTTTTGAATAAGTTTTTATTTTTCGTCACGAATTCGCTCCTGTTTTCAACATCTCGCAACACCCGATATGTTTTAGTGGTTGTTGCGGTAAATCCCATGTTGGGCGCGGCCACAGCAAGCGCAAAGTTCAGAGCGCCAGGGACACGGCTTCACGCGCTGTGGCGAGATCAAACGCGCAAGCCACAGCCGGTGTTCTTGCGCTTCGAAAGCCCGCGCTGGGCTGTCCGGCAACCAGGCCACCCGCGCCACCGGTGGAGCAGGCACCAACGCACAGCCTTGTGATGCAAGCGAAAGGGCAAGCACCACGACCGAGGCCTTTGCCCTGCGCGCAGCTGTGATCGTGGACGAAGCAGCTGCGATGTAGATGCGCTGCTTGCCGAGGTGGTGCGCCCAGCACAGCAGGCTAGGCGACGCCGTGGCGCAGGTCGATCTGCACCTGCAGCAGAGATGCTGGGTTCTGCAGCCGCTGGGACGTGATTCCAGCGCCTGCCGGGCCGAGACCCGAGGGGGGTCGTGCCGGCCAGCCAGGGGCGCGGCCCAAGACTTGCCCTATCTGGGGGCGAGCAAACGGTTTGGTGGGCTGCAAGCCGCCGCTGGCGGCTTTTTCGCCGAGCTGCCCGACATGCTGGCTCAGGACTTGATGCTGCTGACTCGGCAGCGACTCGGCACGTGGCCGACTGGCGGTGCATTGCCGGTGTGGCCCTCGCGCGGCGTGCAGAGGCGGCGTTTGGTAGCCAGACACTTTGCCGGACACCAGCCCAGAACCCGGCATTGCCGCCATTTGCAATTCACCCCGAGCGTTCGCGTTGGTGTGCAAGCGTATTTAGATTTCACCCGGCAACCGAATGGTTGAAGAACCGGAGGGAAAAGAGCCTGCTTCTGGCTTGCCGATGGGGCGACAGCTGCACAATCACGTTTGTGTGTTTAGGTCACGAAAAACAACGGTTTGCGGTGCTCCGAGCGCTGTTGACTGCGGGCCCAGCCAGGGTTTGTTGGTGAGTCAGGCGAAGGCCCACCTGGACCGCTAAAATGATTTTTATGTCTACCAAGAACCCGAAAAAGCCCGACCTACCTGCCGCACTACCCGGTTTGGGAAATAACGATTCGGTTGTGCTGGAACGGCGCACCCAGAAGACCAAGCCGCCTCAGATGTACCAGGTGGCGCTTCTCAACGACGATTTCACGCCGATGGAATTCGTGGTCTATGCGATCCAGGAATTTTTCAGCAAAGACCGCGAAACAGCGACCCAGATCATGCTCAAGATCCATTTGGAAGGCAAAGGTATTTGCGGCGTTTTTAGCCGTGATGTCGCCGGCACCAAGGTGGATCAGGTGACCCAGGCGTCCCGCGAAGCGGGGCATCCGTTGCAATGTGTGAGCGAGCCGGTTGAATAAAACAAAAAGCGCCCTATGTAGCCTTTTCCCCTAAACGCACAGGCATAGGCCCAACGTTTCAGTTTACCCCTAGTCCCAAGGAAGCGATCATGATTGCCCAAGAACTTGAAGTCAGCCTGCATATGGCCTTTGTCGAGGCCCGGCAGCAGCGTCACGAATTCATCACCGTCGAGCACCTGTTGCTCGCGCTGCTCGACAACCCAAGTGCCGCTGAGGTGCTTCGCGCCTGCTCGGCCAACGTGGACGACTTGCGCAAGTCGCTCACCAATTTCATCAAAGACAACACGCCCCAGGTAGCCGGTAGCGACGAGGTTGACACGCAGCCCACGCTGGGCTTTCAGCGCGTGATTCAGCGCGCCATCATGCATGTGCAGTCCACTGGCAACGGCAAAAAAGAAGTCACTGGAGCCAATGTGCTGGTGGCGATCTTTGGCGAGAAAGACTCGCACGCTGTTTACTATTTGCACCAGCAAGGTGTGACGCGTTTGGATGTGGTGAACTTCATTGCCCATGGCATCCGCAAGAGCGACCCGCCAGAGTCCAGCAAGCCGGGCGAAAGCGCGGCCGAAAATGATGAGCAGGGTGCCGAAGGCAAGGCCAACGAAAAGGCCTCGCCACTGGAGCAGTTCACGCAAAACCTCAACCAGCTTGCCAAAGACGGCAAGATCGATCCGCTGATCGGGCGCGAGTACGAGGTTGAGCGCACCATCCAAATTTTGTGCCGTCGCCGCAAAAACAACCCGCTGTTGGTGGGCGAAGCCGGGGTGGGCAAAACCGCGATTGCCGAGGGCCTGGCCTGGCGCATCACGCAGGGCGACGTGCCCGAGATTTTGAGTGAGGGCGTTGTCTATTCACTTGACATGGGCGCGCTGCTGGCAGGCACTAAGTACCGTGGCGATTTTGAGCAGCGCCTGAAGGGTGTGCTCAAGTCGCTGAAAGACAAGCCGAACGGCATTCTTTTCATCGACGAAATTCATACCCTGATCGGTGCTGGCGCTGCCTCTGGCGGCACGCTAGACGCGTCCAATCTTCTAAAGCCAGCGCTGTCCAGCGGCCAGCTCAAGTGCATCGGCGCGACAACATTCACCGAGTACCGCGGCATTTTTGAGAAAGACGCTGCGCTATCGCGCCGCTTCCAGAAAGTGGACGTGGTTGAGCCGACCGTGCAGGAAACAGTGGATATCTTGAAAGGTCTGAAGTCGCGGTTCGAGGAGCACCATGGCGTTAAGTACGCGCTGGCGGCTTTGCAGGCTGCAGCTGAGCTCAGCGCCAAGTACATCAACGACCGTCATTTGCCCGACAAGGCGATCGACGTGATCGACGAGGCGGGCGCTGCCCAGCGAATTCTGCCGGTGTCAAAGCGCAAGAAGACCATCACCAAGACCGAGGTCGAGGAAATTGTGGCGAAGATTGCGCGCATTCCCCCAGCCAATGTGTCCAACGATGACCGCGGCAAGTTGCAAACGCTGGAGCGAGATCTGAAGAGCGTGGTTTTTGGCCAAGACAAGGCGTTAGAGGTGTTGGCCGCAAGTGTCAAGATGGCGCGCTCCGGTCTCGGTCGGGCCGACAAGCCGATTGGCGCTTTCCTGTTCAGCGGCCCCACAGGCGTTGGCAAGACTGAAGCTGCCAAGCAGCTGGCCTACATCATGGGCATCGACCTGATTCGCTTCGACATGTCGGAGTACATGGAGCGCCATGCAGTGAGCCGCCTCATCGGTGCGCCCCCAGGCTACGTGGGCTTCGACCAAGGCGGCTTGCTGACAGAGGCGGTCACCAAGAAGCCGCATTGTGTGCTGCTGCTCGACGAGATCGAGAAGGCGCATCCAGACATCTTCAACGTTTTGTTGCAGGTGATGGACCACGGCACGCTGACCGACAACAACGGGCGCAAGGCCGACTTCCGCAACGTCATCTTTGTCATGACGACCAACGCGGGAGCCGAGACCATGAACAAGGCCACCATTGGCTTCACCAATCCGCGCGAAGCAGGTGACGAGATGGCCGATATCAAGCGTCTGTTCTCGCCGGAGTTCCGCAACCGGCTCGACGCCATGGTCAGTTTCAAGTCGCTGGATGAGAACGTGATCATGCGGGTGGTTGATAAATTCTTGTTGCAGCTCGAGGGTCAGTTGACAGAGAAGAAGGTTGACGTCACCTTCACCGACGCGCTGCGCAAGCATCTGGCCAAGAAGGGTTTCGACCCGCTCATGGGCGCGCGCCCGATGCAGCGCCTGATTCAAGACACCATCCGTCGCGCGTTGGCTGATGAGTTGCTGTTTGGTCGTCTGACCGACGGCGGTCGCCTGACGGTCGACGTGGAGATGAAGGTAGACGACAAAGGGGTGGAGAACGCCGAGGTCAAGCTCGACATCAAACCACTGCCCAAAAAGGAGGGGCGATCCAAGCCGGCAGCCGAGGAAGCGGCGGCAACCGACTGATCTCGTGGCTTGTTGCCTAAATGAAAAAAGCCCGGCGTGCCGGGCTTTTTCTTTTGGTGATCCAGGTGAGTGCAGGTGCGCGAGTCACCCCTGAGTTACGCAGCTGCCAAGCTCAATTTAGGGGTTTGTGGCTGCGGTGGCTACGGTGCAAACTTTCTGGCTGCGCCTTGGTCCTTCGCAAGGTCGTGTGGGAATCTGTTTCACACAGATTTTGTTGCTTGTGGTTCGGGCAGTGTCACGCGCTCTTGGTGCGTACCCGTCTATTCAGCCTTGGCGCGCTTTTGCGAAAACACAGAACGTCACCCGAAGGAGACCTCCATCCGCAGAATTTATTTTTGCGCGCCCACCGTGGTACCGGGCCGCTTCATCGTCGACGAGCTGCTGCCGGTCCGCGTCGAGCAGCGCCAAATTCAAATCGTTGCGTACGAAGAAACAGCGCTGCAAGACCTGCCCGCCTGCTGTCGTGGCAGCGCAGAGCAGCGATCTGTTTCGCGCCTTGCAACATGGTTGTGGCATCTGGCGGTTTCACTGGGTGACTTGCTGGCCTCCTGGCCACGAGCCTTCCACCCGTTAGCCTGGGTATTGAAGGGGGTGCGTTGCGGGTTTTGGTGTGCAGGGTGCTGGCTTCGGTGCCTGGATATCGAGTGTGGTGGGCTTCGATATCCCCAGCAGCCGCCTGCGGGCCATGGGAAAGCCATGTAGGGTGCTGAGTTGCTGATGACGATCGACGCACCCCGCTTGCGCTAGGAAGCGGCTGAAGCCGTTGTGACCCGGCACTACCAACCCTGCGGTCTAGCTCAAATGTGTGGACCCGAACACGCCGCTATTTCCCTGACCCTAGTCGCCACCGGCGTCATGCGATTGAGCAGTCCAGATGTTGTGCCCTGCCCACCAGCGTGCTCGGTGGTGTGTTGTTTGCTGTCGATGTCGCCCTGCGCACGGGCCGCTGCGCATCAGGCTGGGCAGACCCTTGGTGGTCTAAACGATGTCGTTCGTGTGAAAGCGAAACTGGCCAGCGCGACGGTCGGCAAAGTAGTGTTCCAGCGTTTCCTTGACAGTGCGAAAGGCGATCTCTTCCCACGGTATTTCGGCTTCGGTGAAGAGTCGGGCCTCGATGGTCTCAAAGCCTGGATTGAAGCGATCGCTGAGCAGCTGCGCGTGGTAGTACATGTGTACCTGGCCCACACGCGGCACGTTCGTGAGTGTGAACAGCTCGCCCATCACCACCTGAGCACCCGACTCTTCGTCGGTCTCGCGCAGCGCGCCCTCGGCCGTGGTCTCGCCCAGCTCCATGAAGCCGGCCGGTAACGTCCACTTGCCAAAGCGCGGTTCTATGTTGCGTTTGCACAGCAGCACCTGCTCGCCGCTGTCGCCCCAGACTGGCACCGTACCCACCACATTGATCGGATTTTCGTAGTGAACGGTGGCGCAGGCTGTGCACACAGCGCGTGGCTTGGTATCGCCATCGTCGGGCAGGCGGTATTGAATGGCGGCGCCGCATTCGCGGCAGTGTTTGATGGGGCTTCGCTGCATAGGATCGAGTTTAGGGGGAAAACAAAAGAAGACTCCCGAGAGAGTAATTTGTGCGGCTCTATCTGGTCGTCTGCTCTGTGCTTTTGCCGTCTGGCTCGGTCAGGCCTTGGTGGTCTTGCCGTGTTTGGCGATCAGGTCGCGCGCAGTGTCCAGCAGCTGCTTGCCGTTAAAACCGCGCTTGTCCATGTCCTGCATCCACTCCACCTCGACAAGGCGCGCCTTGCGCTTGAATTCCTGCGCCTCGCCCGCTGGCACGGTGTAGATGCTGTTGCCCAGCTTGCTGGCCGACTCACGGCCGGCGACGTCACCGGCTTGCTGGGTTTTGCCGAGCCAGGCCGATGTCTCCATGCCTGAATGCTTGTCGATCGCCGCCTTGAGGTCGGGCGCGAGTGATGCGTATTTGGCCTTGTTCATCGCCATCACGAAGGCGGTGGTGTACAGCGCACCGCCGGCTGGGTCGAACTCGCTGTGGAACTTGGCCAGCTCATTCACCTTGACCGATGGCACCACCTCCCAGGGAATCACACAGCCGTCGATCACACCCTTGGAGAGCGAGTCGGTGATGGCTGGCAGCGGCATGCCCACTGGTGTGGCGCCGAGCAGACCGAGCATCTTGGTGATCTGGCGGGTGGGGCCGCGCACCTTGGAGCCCACCAGGTCGGCAGCGGTTTTCACCAACTTGTTGCGCATGTGGATCACGCCCGGGCCGTGTACCTGCAGGGCGATCAGATGCACGTCGCGGAACTCGTCCTTGGCAACTGTCTGCACGTATTCCCAGTAGGCCTTGGAGGTGGCTTGTGCGTTGTTCATCATGAACGGCAGCTCGAAGGCCTCAATGCGCGGAAAGCGGCCCGGTGTGTTGCCCGGCAGCGTCCACACCACATCCACCACGCCGTCTTTGGCCTGGTCGTACAGCTGGACCGGCGAGCCGCCCAATTGCATGGCTGGATAGGCCTCGAACTTGATGCGGCCTTGGGATTCAGCGGTGACCTTGTCCATCCAGGCTTTGTGCATGTTGAGCCACACGTTGGACTGTGGCGACATGAAGGTGTGGAACTTGAGCGTGACGCTTTGCTGAGCAAAGCCCACCAGCGCGGGGGCGCCAAGGCCGAGCAAGGCACCAGACTGGATCAGTTTTCTGCGTTGGATCATGTGGCGGTCTTCTGTTGGGATGGAAAGAGGGGTGGTGAAAATTGCAACGCTACAGGATTTGCGGCTGGTCGCGCTTCAGGTCAAACCCGGGTACGGGCGAGTCGGTCAAGCAACACGCACTGCAATCGGCACCAGTCCATCGACGCCAGCGGTCATGGTGTCGCCACCGACCGCCACCCCCACCGCCACCGCCACCGCCACCGCCACCGCCACACCCTGGGGCGTGCCGGTGTAGAAGAGGTCGCCCGGCTGCAATTCCCAGGCGGTGCACGGCTGTTCGATGATTTCGCCAGCGCAGCCGTTGACCCGCACCCAAAGCACTGCACCTGTGATGTCGCGCGGCTGGTCTGCTGGCGTGATGGGACCGATGGGAGCCGACTGGTCGTGGGCCTTGCCGATGCACCACGGGCGGCCTTGTTTTTTCATCTCGGACTGCAGGTCGCGGCGCGTCATGTCTAGGCCGACCGCGTAGCCGTAAATGTGTTGCTGCGCGTTGGCGGCGAGGATGTTTTTGCCGCCGCGCCCAATCGCCGCCACCAGCTCCACCTGGTGGTGCAGGTTGCGGGTCAGGCTGGGGTAGGCAAGGGAGGCTGCCTGGCCAGTTTCGGCGACCACGGTAGCGTCAGTCGGTTTCAGAAAAAACACGGCGGTTCCAGGCCTGTGAAGCCCATTTTTTTGCGTGTTCTTCGTGGTTGCGGCCAACACAGTCAATCCGTTGCACTGGAAAACGCTCGTCGGTGCCCACCACAGGCTAGGTGACAGTGGACGGTGGCGAGAAGGCAAAGCGCATCGGCGTCTTTCGAGGACCGAAAACCGCCCATGTGAGAAGTGCCAGTGGGCGGGTCTGGTTGGGCAGTCGCCAGTGCTCAGTATTGGCTGGCGGGCAGGCGCACCTGCAGACCATCGAGGTCGGGCGTGAGGGCGATCTGGCAGCTCAGGCGGCTGCCGGGCACCAGTGGACTGGCGGCGAAGTCCAGCATGTCGCGCTCGTCGGCCACCGGTGGGGGCAGACAATCGGCCCAGGGGGCGTCGATCATCACATGGCAGGTGGCGCAGCTGAGTGAGCCGCCGCAGTCGGCCTCAATGCCCCTCACGCCGGCGTCAACAGCGGCTTTCATAAGGCTTTGCCCGAGTGGGGCCTGGATATCTTGAACCGACTGGTCGGCAGCGATAAATTGGATGTGGATCATGGGCATGGGCATGGGTGGGGTGGTGGTGGTCACGTGCGACTGAAGTATTCACGGCGCTCGAAATTTTGCGGATCTTTGGCCTGTGCGTAGCGGTTGATTTCGCTCTGTTTGACCTGGCAGAAGTAAGGCACAAATCCCATTCCCAGACCAGCGCTAAGTTCGGCGTCGTCGTGCAATGCTGCCAGGGCATCGCCGAGCGAGCTGGGCAGGTGCTCGCCACCCTCGGCGTAGGGTGCCTCGCTGCCAGGCGGTGGCGTGAGGCCGCGCGCAAGGCCATCGAGCCCAGCGTGGATTTGCGCCGCCATATAAAGGTAGGGGTTGGCTGCCGGCTCGCCGACGCGGTTTTCGATGCGCGTGGCCGGGTCGCCCGGGGCGCCCACCACCCGCAGCATGGCGCCACGGTTGTCTTGGCCCCAACGCACCGCCGAGGGCGCGAGCGCGTTGGGCTGGAAGCGACCGTAGCCGTTGACGGTAGGGGTGCACAAGGCAGTCATGCCGCGCGCGTGCGCCAGCAGGCCAGCCAGCCAGTGGGCGCCAGTGTCTGACAGGCAGTGGCGCGCGTTGGACGGGGTGCTGCCCTCGACAGGCGCGCCGCGCACAAAGGCGTTGGCACCGGTCTGAAGATCAACCAGCGACTGGTGCAAATGCCAGCCGCTGGACATGATGTGTGGGAACGGAGGGCGGCACATGAAGCTGGCGTGGTAGCCAGCGCGCCTCAGCGCTTGGCGCACGCCGTTGCGAAACAAAACCATCTGATCAGCGGCGGTCAGCGCGTCGGTGGCGTCAAACACGGCCTCCACTTGGCTGGGCCCGAACTCGATCTCCAGCGATTGCAGCGGCAGGCCGAGCGCCTGCGCGGTGCGGCGCACGATGGCCAGCGGTTCATGGGCCATGTCCAGATAGCTCTCGGCGTGCAGCTGGTAACCGGGGTGGATCATGGCCACGCGCGGTGGATCGCCCGGCCAAGCGGCGCGCTCAGGGTCAAGCTGGGGTGTGTCGTCGGTGATGCGGTAGATGTGGAATTCCACCTCCAGCCCGGTCTTCAGGCCATAGCCCGCGCCAGCCAGCCGCACCAGTGCGGTTTGCAGCACGCGCCGCGTATCCAGACCAACAGGGGTGCCGTCGGCAAACCAGGGCTGGGCGCGCAGCCAGCCGGCGCGCGGCGCCCAGGGCAATTGAGTGAAGCTGAACGGGTCCGGTAGCAGCAGCAGGTTGGCTGCACCAGCAAAGCCCGGCAGCGCGGCAGTAGCGCCAGGCTCGAACACGTTCCAGGCCGTACGGTCGCTGCTATCTTTGAGCAGCAAGGTGCTCACCATGCCCACCCCCTCGTGCAGCGCGCGGATGGCGGCGCACGCCATCAGCTCCTTGCCGCGCAACTGGCCGTGCAGGTCGCACCAGCCCACGCGCAGCGTCTCCAAGCCGCTGGCCTCGATCACACGCGCCAGGTGCTGGCAGGCCGCATCGCGTACAGCATTGTGGGCACCGCAGTGCTGCGCGAAGCTGGCGCGCGTTGTCACCTGGGGCGCGATGCTCATGCTGAGCGGGGCGCGTTGTCGGCGGTTGCGCTTGCCTGCCGCGGATGCCAGGGCGCGCATTTGCGTTTGGCGCGCACCGCGTCCTGCCACCAGGCCTGCCAGCCCTCGGCGGGTGCGATGCCGTCGACCGTGTCGGGGCCGCTGATGGCGCTGTGCAGAGCGGCGTCGGCGATACCGGGTGGCGTGCCACCTTGCTCGACCGTGTCGATGGCTTGCTGCAGCAGGCGGCGGTTGGCCATGATGACCTTGTCGGTTGTGCCCAGGTGCTCGCGGGTTCGGTCCTGGATCGCGCCCATGCTCTCGCAGGCCCACTGGTCGTGTACGTTGATGTCGTCTTCTCCCATGCCGAGATAGGTGCTCTTGTTTTGCTCTTCGGCGTTGAAGCCCCAGTGGTTGTGGCGGCCCGATTTGGGTATGTAGTCGGGCAGGGTGGTGCCAGTCAGACGCTGCTGGCGCATGGTGTGCTTGTCCACCGGCGCGTCGAAGCTGGTGAAGAACGCAAACCAGTGGTTGTGGGTGTCGTCCACCGGCACATGCATTTGCGTGATGGTCATGGTTTCCGACAACGGGATCACGAAGGTCTGCGGAAACACCGCATTGGTCACGCGCACATGGGCCAGCGCTTCGTTCATCTTGCGCAGCGCGGTGAGCTGAAAGCCGTAGGGTTGGGGGGTGAACGAAATCTCGGGCTGGCCGAACTCGCGCATCACCCGGGTCATGGGCCAGCGCTCGCCACCCACTTCGCCGGCGCTTGCGCCCCGGAACTGCTTGCCGTAGCTGTCGTCCAGCGAGGCGTCGTTGAAAAACCGGTGCAGATAGGACGCGTGGGCTGGGTCGATGCCCACCTCGAACGACTGCAGCCAGTTGCAGTGCCACAGGCCTTTGAACACAAAGCTGTGACTGGTGGGCGCCTCGAAGCAGTCGAGCGCGGGAAAGGGCGGTGGCGTGCCGCCCTCGGCACCGAACCAGCCGAACAGCACGCCGGCTTTTTCCACCAACGGATAGCTGCGCTGGCGAATGCGGGTGCACAAGCGGCTGCTGACAGGTTCGCCAGGCGTCTCAAGGCACTGGCCGCTGATGTCGAACTTCCAGCCGTGAAACGGGCAGCGCAGGCCGTCGCCCTCGTTACGGCCAAACGCCAGGTCGGCCCCGCGGTGGGGGCAGTCGCGGTCCAGCAGGCCGAAAGCGCCCTCTGCGTTGCGAAATAGCACGAAGTCCTGCCCCAACACCCGCACCGCTTTCACCGGACGAACCGCCATTGCGGGGTCGAGCGCCGGGTCGAACTCGTCCAGCAGGGCCACGGGTTGCCAATAGTGACGCAACAGCGCGCCGCCGGGGGTGGCAGGACCGACTTGGGTGAGGCGTTGGTTGAGGTCGGCTTTCATAGCGCTCCATAAACTGGGATACCGTTTAGATAAATTAGTGTACAGTTTGCAATATGAATCTGCAAGACACGGTGTTGATGCAACTGCGCGACCTGATCTTGAGTGGCGCGTTCGAGCCCGGCCACCACCTGGCCGAGCAGCAGCTCGCCGAACGCCTGGGTGCTTCGCGCACCCCCGTACGCGCCGCGCTGGTGACGCTGGAACAGGAAGGGCTGGTGGAGGCGAACGACACCGGTAAGTACCAGGTACGCCAGTTCACCGCGCAGGAAGTCACCGATGCGATCGCGGTGCGTGGGCATCTTGAGGGCATGGCGGCGCGGCTGGTGGCCGAGCACGGCGTGTCGCGCCAGTTGCAGGGCGACCTGCAAGCCTGTTTAGACGAAGGCGATCGCCTGCTCGCCCGCAACCCGCTTGATCTCGTCAGCTACGTCGCTTATGCCGCGATGAACGACCGCTTCCACGCGCTGCTCCTGTCGGCCTGCGGCAACCGGGCGCTGCAGCGTGCGATGGCGCTCAACGACAAGCTGCCATTTGCCCCCGCCTCGGCCATGCTGCCGATGCAGGGCACGCTGGCCCTAGACCGCGACTGGATGCTATACGCCCACCGTCAGCACCACATGCTGCTCGGCGCGCTACGCGCCGGACAAGGCGCGCGCGCCCAGTCGCTGGCGATTGAACATACCGAGGTCGCGCAAATGAACATGCGCCTGGCGCTGGAGCGCCGCACCGATTCTGAGCTGCTGATGCCTGCGATCCGGCTGGTGGTCGGCTGACACTCTGTCGGGCGTATCGAGGCGTTCTAGAGACCGCTGCCAAACCCCGATTCCTGAAGCCCGCGCCCCTTTCGGAAGTAGGCAAGAGGCAATATGGCTTCGCCACGTTGCGCGCTGTTTTTCCCGGGCTGAGCCCCGAAGCTTGTCGCGCATTTTGGTCAAAGACGGTCTGCCCACTGCCCGAGAGTTCGGCTTGGCTGGCCACCGTTGCATCCACAGCCACTACCCCCACCCGGAAGTTGTCAAGCCAGTTGTCGCATAAGGTTGTCAATTCAAGCCTCCTCTTGGTTGACCTGTTCCTTCTTGGTTTGAGGTTAGCCCGGATTGAGGTGAGCGGCGTTGACGAACGTCCAGTCGCGGGTCTGTTTTGACCAGCGCTCAGGGTGCCTTTGTCGTGCCTTTTCGTAGACCACAGCTCGGACTCTGAGCATGGCTTCATCTGTCTGGTGATGACGCTGCGCCGGGGTCACGAAGCCAATGGCACTGTGCCTGTGCCTGTGCGTGTCGTTAGACCAATGCACCAGCTCGCTCACCCAGCACCGTGCTTGCAGCAAGTCTGCGAATGGCTTCATCGGGAACTGCGGCCGGAACTTCTAGGTCTTGAACAGCGACCCGGCGTACGGGCTGTCGTGGCTCACCAGCAAGGTGAGATACGTCGCAAAGACAGAGCGCTGGCGGAGGCCGCTGCATTGCTGGTCCTTCAAAAAAAGTTCCAGGCGCTGGTTCTGCAATCGGAGGGCGGGGACAAATGAGCACGCTCGCGCAACGTACTACAGCGCTGCAAATGATTGATGAAGCTTGCAGCGCCGGCGCTCGGCTTCACAAGGCCTGCGCCGTCATCGGGCTGGCCGCACGCACCGTGCAGCGCTGGTTGGAGGCTGGCAAGAACGCGCTGCACATCGGTGACAGGCGCATCCCTCCTGATCGGCTGGCCCACCACCGCGTGGAGCGGGCACGGCAAAAGCACAGCAAACCCCGTGCACTGGAGGCCACGCAGCCCGACCAGATCTGCTGCTGGGACATCGCCTACTTGCCGACCCAGGTGCGCGGCCTGTACCTGTACCTGTACCTGTACCTGTATCTGTATCTGCATCTGTTCGTGGACATCTTCAGCCGCAAGGTGGTGGGCTGGCAGGTCGTTGATGGCGAGAGCGCCAAGTGGGCCGCAGCGCTGCTGGAGGGCATCTGCCTGCGTCAAGGCATCAGCCTCCATCAGGTCACAGTGCATGCAGGCAACGGCGGGCCCATGAAGGGCGAAACGATGCTGGCCACCATGCAATGCAGCGCCTGGGCGTGACGCAAAGCCGCAGCCACCCAGCGGTGAGCAACGACAACCCGTGGGCTGAGTCGCTGTTCAAAACAGACCCGCGACGAGGCGTTCGTCGTCGCTGTTCACCTCAACCCGGACAGACCTCAAACCAAAGAGACACAAGCCGACCAAAAGGTGGCTTGAATTGACAACCTTTTGCGACAACTGGCTTGACAACATCCGACATCGTCATCGATGCCCTGCCGATGGCCTGGTTCTAGCGCCACCCGAGGCGGGGACAGCAGGCCAATGTTCCACAGCGACCGGGGCGGCCAGGATACGGGTCGGGACTTCCGGGCGATGCTGAAAGACCACAGCATCACGGCCTCAATGAGCCGGTGTGGTGACTGCTGGCACAGCCCCTGCAGCGAAACGTTGTTCGCCTCGCTGAAGGTCGAGCGGCTGCATGGACAATCTTTCGCGGCCAGACGCCAGGGCAAGGACGAAACCAATGGCTGGATGCTCAGATACAACAAGGCTCTGCATCACCCAACGCGGGCATGTGTCAGCCCGATGAAACTCGAACAAAACTGGCTTGCCAATCAACCCAGGCCAGCCAATTCGTGACTCGGTTGTGGGGTGCAGATTCGGAGGGCAAGGTCACTGCAGAGAATTTTCGCCATGTCGGCCACACACAACACAAGCTGCCCAGCGAACTGCTGCTGAAGATAGATGGCTTCTTGTGCGGTGTCTACAGTTCAAAAATCCGGAATGTCAGAAGCAAAAAAACCCACCAAGAACCACTGTTCAGTGGGTCTTGGTGGGTTGCTTTGGGTGTCATCAAAAACCTGTCGGCGAGAAAAACGCTTCTAAGTTGTTGATTTTGCTTGAGTGGAGGAGCGAGAGGGATTCGAACCCTCGATGGGGTTTAACCCCCATACTCCCTTAGCAGGGGAGCACCTTCGGCCACTCGGTCATCGCTCCGAGGCCTTTAATTATGCCTCAACTCGCCAGCGCCCCAGCGCCCCAGCGCCTTGGCGGGCTGGGTGGCAAACGGCATCATTTCGAAATGCTGTCAGCCGGCTGATCCAGATCGAACTCGCGGTGCAGCGCGCGCACCGCAAGCTCCATGTATTTCTCGTCGATCACCACCGAGGTTTTGATCTCGGAGGTGGAGATCATCTGGATGTTGATGCCCTCGTCGCTCAGGCACTTGAACATGCGGCTGGCCACACCCACATGGCTGCGCATGCCAATGCCCACGATGCTCACTTTGCAAATGCGCGGGTCGCCGGTGACCTCCTCGGCACCCAGTTTGGGTGCCACCACATTGGTGAGCAGGTCGAGCGTTTTTTGGTAGTCGCCATGCTGCACGGTAAAGCTGAAATCGGTTTTGCCGTCACGGCCCGAGTTCTGCAAGATCACATCGACCTCGACGTTGGCCTCAGCCACCACGCTCAAGATTTGGTAAGCAATACCCGGCCGGTCGGGCACGCCCAACACGGACACCTTGGCTTCATCGCGGTTGAACGCGATCCCGGACACAACAGCATGTTCCATATCTTCGTCTTCCTCAAAAGTGATCAGGGTGCCGGAGGCGGCCTCAAGAGCGAGGTCGATGTCCGGCGGGGTGAAACTGGAAAGCACCCGCAGAGGAACCTTGTACTTGCCAGCAAATTCCACCGAGCGAATTTGCAACACCTTGCTCCCCAAGCTGGCCATTTCCAGCATTTCTTCAAAGCTGATGCGCAGCAGGCGGCGCGCCTTGGGCACCACGCGCGGGTCGGTGGTGTAGACGCCATCGACGTCGGTGAAGATCAGGCACTCGGAAGCCTTGAGCGCTGCGGCCACCGCCACCGCCGAGGTGTCACTCCCCCCGCGCCCCAGTGTGGTGATGCTGCCATTCGGGTCAATGCCCTGAAAGCCGGTGACGATGACCACCTTGCCGGCATCGAGCTCGGCGCGCACCCGCGTGTCGTCTATCGACTCGATGCGCGCTTTGGTGTGCGCGCTGTTGGTTCGGATGGGCACCTGCCAGCCAGCAAAGCTCACCGCCGCCAGTCCCTCGGACTGCAAAGCCAGGGCCAGCAACGCCGACGACGCCTGCTCGCCGGTGGCGGCCAACATGTCGAGCTCGCGGCCATGGGCTTCGCCCGAACCCTGCGGCGCGACTTCATTCGCCAGGCCGAGCAAACGGTTGGTCTCGCCGCTCATGGCGCTGGGTACCACCACCATCTGGTGGCCTGCGTGGTGCCATTTGGCAACGCGACGCGCCACGTTGCGAATGCGCTCGGCTGACCCCATGGAGGTACCGCCGTATTTGTGAACGATCAAAGCCATTGAGGAATCGGGGGAAATTGAAGGGTTCTAATGCGTCGCGCAAAACAACATGCACAACGCAGAAGGGTTCTAATGCGTCGCGCAAAACAACATGCACAACGCAGTGATGTTGCCCGACGGGCCGCAGACAGCCCAAAATTATATCGGTGGCTTGTAGTGAAGCCACATGCCGTGGCGTGTCAGCAGGCCATCGGCAAGCCGGATGCGAATGCTGTGACCACC
>Ga0105053_10003697_pt1 | contig 23025 bp, 22 predicted proteins | sample BON01_FD_78093 | JGI IMG/M metagenome (GOLD analysis project Ga0105053, IMG submission 78093) | Freshwater microbial communities from Lake Bonney liftoff mats and glacier meltwater in Antarctica - BON-01 | ecosystem: Environmental > Aquatic > Freshwater > Ice > Glacier meltwater | place: Lake...
CGCCAAGCAATACGAAGCCAAAGCTGCGAGCATCAAGAAACTCGTGCAGGAGAAACTCTGGGACCCCAAGCGGCAGTTCTTCTTCCCTATGTTCAAGAACGATGAAGAGAAGGATGGCCACGTTAACAAGGCACTGACGCTGACCTATCAGACCGGCCAGTACGCTGGTAACGAACATGGCCGCGAGTTGATCGGTTACGTGCCCTGGCAGTTCAACTTGCCCGATGCAAACAAGGGATTCGAGGCGGCCTGGAAATTTCTCATCGATCGCAACTACTTCGAGGCGAACTACGGGCCGACTGTCACCGAACGGCATGACCCGCTCTTCCTCGTCACCGATCACTGCTGCTGGTGGAGTGGTCAGTCCTGGCCTTACGCCACCACGCAGACGCTCGTCGCCTTCGCCAATCTGCTCAACAACTATCAGCAGAAAGTCGTCACGCCGGCTGATTACTTCAAGGTGCTCAAGACCTACACCATGACTCATCGCAAAGACGGCAAGCCATACATTGCTGAGGGTGCGAACCCCGACACCGGCTCATGGAAAGGCTATGACAACTACAACCACAGCGAGCATTACTTCCACTCGGGTTACACCGACCTGATCATCACCGGCCTCATCGGTTTGCGGCCTCGCGCCGATGACATCATCGAAATCAATCCACTGGTGCCTTCGGAAGGCGCAGGGGCATGGCCGTACTTCGCGCTTGTGGATGTCGCTTACAGAGGGCGGATGGTTTCGATCCTCTGGGACAAGACCGGTGAGAAGTATAGGCAGGGGCCGGGGCTTCACATCCTGGTGAACGGTACGAAGATCGCGAGCCGTGCAACGATCGGCAAGCTCACAGCAAAGATGCCGGTGCATCCGCGCGAGGATTTGGAGGCGATGCCTCCCGTCTATAACTTCGCGGTGAGCAATGATGGGAAGTTTTATCCGCGCGTCACTGTGTCCCATGCGGGCGAGCGCACTTCGCCCAATAGCGCGATTGATGGCAACTACTGGTATCACATCAACCCGCCCAACCGTTGGACAACCGAAGGCTCCGCCAATGCCAGCGACTGGATCGCGGTGGACTTCGGCAAGAAGCGGAAGATTCACGAAATCAAACTCTACGTGCTGGATGACGGCGAAAAGGTGAAGCCTCCTGTTGCGATCAAGCTGGAGTACCACGATGGTCAGGGTTGGAAACCGGTGACTGACATTGTGCAGAAGCCCAGTGAGATCGTCGGCAATAGGCCGATGGTCTATCGCTTCTCGCCGGTGGAATCGCAGCAGTTTCGCGCGACACTCACGCATCAATCCGGTGCAGCTTCGGGCCTGAGCGAATTCGAAGCATGGGGCATAAGCGACGGGCCGCTCACCGATCCGCCGAGCCCGCCGCCAAGCATGGCGACGAACACCAGCGGCAAAGGTTTTCCCAAGGTCAGCGCTTCTCATACTTCGCGATTCGACAAACTCGCTTTCGTCAACGACGGCAACATCAACTACCGCCCCAATCCCAACAACCGCTGGACGACCTACGAATCGCCGATGCCCACCGACTGGCTTGAAGTGGATTTCGGCGAGTCCAAGATCGTCGGCCGCATCGAGCTGCACATCTACGATGACCGCGGCGGAGTTCAGCCCCCGGCCAGCTATACCGTGCAATACCTCGATGGCGACGCGTGGAAAGAAGCGAGCAACCTCAAGCGATCACCCCAGAAGCCGCGAGGCAGCACGATGAACACCGTCACCTTCGATGCAGTCAAGTCGAGCAAGGTGCGAGTCGTCTTCACGCACGCAGGCAAGGCCCGCACCGGTCTCACCGAGATTGAAGTGTGGGAAAAGTGATCGGATGATTCGGCGATTTTCGCAGCGAGCCGTTCATCGTGTGCTTGTGTCATTCGCAGCAACCGTCGTGCATCCCATGTAGATTCAGCGGACTCAACCATGAGTAATATCTCTCGCCGTCAACTCCTCGAACGTGGCCTTGCTCTGGCACCAATGGCTTTGCTTCCCGCATGGAGCGGTCAAGCGGCTGCCGAGGCGGCGGAACCGATGACCTTTTTCGTCACCGCAGATCCTCAGATCAACATTCCAAAATGGGGAACCGCAGGCACCGAACAGATCATTGATGTCATGAATGGTCTGCCTGGCGCGGATTTTCCGCTGGGCGGCAAGGTAGGCAAACCCGTGGGCGTGATCGTTGCGGGGGACCTGGTCGATGAGCTGGGCAATGCCGAGAACTGGAAGCGATACAAGTCTTTCTACGACCCTCGCGGCAAAGCGAAACTGATGTTTCCAGCCTACGAGATCATCGGCAATCACGATCTCTCTTCGCGCCAACCTGCGGGTGAGCTCAACTATCTTCAGAAGGAGTTCATCGAGCGCAACAAGCATCGCGAAGGCAAGTTCGATTTCGACAAGCATCACTATCACTACGCATGGACCTGGGCTGGAGTACGTTTCATTCAGCTCAATATCTTTCCAGGCAACACGCATCGACCGGTGTACGACCGCGAAGCGCCGTGGAACGATCCGCGCTTGAGCCTCGACTTTCTCAAGGAGGAACTGAGTACGCGGGTGACGGATAAGAATCAGCCGATCGTGCTGGTCTGGCATTACGGCCTGCGTGGCTGGGGACTCGACAAGTGGTGGACCCAGGAAGACCTGACAGAACTCGCCAAGGTGATCAAGGGGTACAACATCGCGCTGATCCTGCATGGTCACGAGCATCGTTTTGATCAGTATCAGTGGGAAGGATATGACGTGATCATGGCACCTTCGCCGCAGCAGGATCGCGATCCGAAGCAGCCTGAGATTGCAAGCAAACCCAAAGGCTTTCTGGTCTTCCGCCTTCATCGTGACAAGATCGAGATGGGCCATCACACCGGCAGTGAATGGAAGCAGACGTGGTCCAAGTCACTGCGCGCCACAGTCAAGGCCCAGTGAGTAAGTTGATGATGCAATTTCGCGCGACGTTCATCCCACGCAGCAACTTGTTGACGGCCTATGTAGATCAGCTAGTAGCCAGAGTTGAGCGGTTCATGCGAATCAACGGACTTTTGACGCAGTGGCACGTGATAAAAGTTTGAAGACCAGGCCAAGGCACACCACGCACCAAGCCCCGATCGCTACAAAGACGAATACCCGCGGAATCGCCGACAGGAACGGGACATTCAGGAGATGTGCCAGTCGGTAAGTGGCGACGGTGTACATGCCCAGGGGGAACACCGCGCCCCAGTACTGCGGGTCGTAGCGAAGCGGGAACTTTTCGTAAACATGTCGCCAGATGCCGAGGATGACGAGCATCGGGATCCACCAGGTGGCGGTGGCCCAGAACAGAAGTGTGAAGCCTTTGATGAACGGGAGAATATCCGCGACGACAGCCGAATACGGTGCGTTAGCGGCGATCATTGTTCCCGCGAGTGTGGAGATGGCGACCGCGCCCATGTTGATCCAGTACGGCGGACCAAGATCCGAAGGGCTCAGCGCGAAGAATGTGTAGCGGTAGAAGATGAGCGAGATGATCCAGATGTAGAGCATGCCGCCGCCGAGCCAGACCGCAAGACTGAAAAACAGAACGGGCGTTTGCGTCCACCCCATCGGCACGGCGAGTTGAGCGCCCAGCACAGCGATGGACTGCGCGGCGACGACCATCAGAAGCCAGCCGCCGTTGATACCTTCGGCCAAGGTCGGCTTGATTCGCTTGACGGTCAGCGCGGTGAGCACTGTGTAGGTCAGGCCGGCCCATAGGACGATGCCGATCGCCCAAAGAACCGCTGCAATTTCTGGACTCCTGGCGATGAGCAACATCTGGCTGCCAAGGACAGACGTGGCGGCCACCGCTGTAAAGAAGCCGACGCATCGGCCATGGCTCAGAAGATCAGACAGCATTCGTCCGGGATAGCGCACCAGCCGGGCGAGCATCAGCACCCAGAGGATGATGAAGAATCCGATATTCAGCCAGAGCAGACTGGTTGCAACAAAATCGAATCCGGACAACTGGCAGGCGAGCGACACGATGCCCGTCGCCATGACCATGGCGAAGTAGTTCACCGGTAAATCTGCGAGCCATGATTGAACGACTGGTGGCGCTGTCGAATCAGAAGAAACGGCAGGCATCATCATGGCCGCTCCATTTGGTAGAGATAACGCAGCAGGCCGAGATTGAGCAAAAGACAGACAACACTGGCACCGGCAGCGGGCCAGATCACGGAATCATCATCGCCCAGAAATGCGTTCATGGTGGCTGTGAGCAGCCACAATTGCAGGATGACAATGAGCAGCACGATGCAGAGCATCGCGTAGATGATCGTGGTGCGCTGAGCGCGGTTGAAGCGGCGTTTCATAGGGTGCTCACCTCCACGCCGGTGGCGTAGATCAGGTCGCCGTTTACTTTCAACGTGATGCGCGGAAGCGGGCGCTTAGGCGGCCCGGCAATCGCGCGGCCGGTGCTCATGTCGAAGTACCCTGCGTGACATGGGCAATGGAATGCATTCAATTCCGGGCGAGGTACGACCGCGCACGCCAGATGTGTACACTTCTGGCTGAAGGCGGCAATCGTGTCTTCACCCGTGCGAATCAGGATGCAATCATCATGCGCATCGGGATACTTGAAGACCACCGCGCCGCCAACAGGAAGCGCGGCCAGCGATGCAATCTTCACCATCTGCGGCTTGCTTCGGCGACGACGAATAAAGTTCTGAACAGCAATCCAGAACTGACCGACCACGAATGCGAAACTGGTGAGCACCAGGAATTTGGTGAAGTCTCGCCGCGCCACGTGATGGTCCTGCGGCCAGTCAATGGGAAAGTCCTGCCGCCATGTGGGCTGCTCCTCAGGCGGGCGACCGTCGGGCGCTTTGGTGATCTGTTCACTCGTACTCGCGGCTGCTGGACCATCCGACTTCTTCATGATCATTTCGTTTTTTGAATCGGTACTCATCCCGTCTGCACCTCCGCAAAGGGATCATCAATCACCGTGAGCGAAACATGCCTTGATGCAGGCCTCTCATCCATCGCGGCGGTCACATCTACATATCGAGCTGGTTCGTGCGACTGCCGGGGCACCATCATCGAGACTCGCGTGGTGATCGACTGGCGACCGAAGCGAAACTCATTGACCGGCATGCTGCGCGGGCGCAGCAGCTCGATCTCCTGGCGCGTTCCGAAGAACAGTGCCTGACTCGGGCAGACCGTGGTACACATGGGCTTCTTGCCGACCGATGAACGGTCGTAGCACATGTCGCACTTCTTCATGAGCTGCTGCTCGATGTTGATTTCCGGCACACCGAAGGGGCAGCCGATTACACAGTTGCCGCAGGCGATGCAGCGCGGCTTGCGTGCCGACTGAACCACGCCATCTTCCGTGCGTTTGATCGCATCAGCGGGACAGACTTCCGCACACGTGGGCTGATCGCAGTGCATACAGACGACAGGCACCGTCTGTACCGATTCGCCGCGATCGACATATTCCAGATGGATCATCGACTCGCCCTTGTGCGTGTCGCACTCGGTGCATGCCTGCACGCAGGCCTGGCAACCGATGCAGCGGTTGGGGTCGATGTAGAAATTAAGATGCTCAGGCACGGGCATGATGAAAACTTTCGATGGCTGCGATTCGCTGCTGCTACTGCTGCGGCTCCAGTTCACTTGCATAATCCGGCGCGGCTGCGGCCTTGGTGACACGCACAGCGCACACCTTGTACTCGGGAATTTTAGAAATCGGATCCTGCGCCGAGATCGTCAGTTGATTGACGCTCTTGCGACCGGCCCAGTGATAAGGAATGAAAATCGTGTCAGGCCGAATCGTGGTGACGACCTGCGCTCGCAGCGTACACGTTCCGCGACGAGACTCAGCAGTTGCCCAGTCACCATCAGCAATGCCCAGTTTCGCTGCGAGCCTCGGGTGCATCTCGATGCGAGGCTCGGGATATTGCTCGACCAGCGGCCCGATGCGGCGCGTCTGCGTGCCTGAGAGAAACTGACTGACCACGCGGCCGGTCGTCAGCATCAAGGGATACTCCGCGTCGATGTCTTCCGTCGGCGGCTCGTAAGGCGCGACATTGAATCGCGCCTTGCCATCAGGAAAGTAAAACGGCCCCGCGCCTTTGGCGACAGGGTTCCATGATGCCGGCTCAAACATGCGAGGCGTGCCGGTGTGATTGATCGGCTTGCCATCGGGATCTTCACTGGGGCAAGGCCAGAACACGCCGAACTGCTTTTCGATCTTTTCGTAAGTGATGCCCGAGTAGTCCACCACTGCGCCCTTGGTCGCGGCGCGCAGCTCGTCGAAGATTTCTCCTGGCGACTGGAACTGCATGCCGTGCGTTCGGCCGAGCTTGGCGGCGATGTCTTGAATGATCTTCCAGTCTTCGCGTGCATCGCCGGGGCAATCCACAGCTTTATTGATCTTGATCACGCGGCCTTCAAATTGCGCGACGACGCCTTCGTCCTCTTCCTGAAGCGAGCCGGGCAACACGATGTCCGCATGGTGCGCGGTGTCGTTGAGGAAGAAATCGATCGCAACGTAAAAGTCGAGTTTCTCAAGTGCTTTGGTAACGAAATGATTATCCGGCAGCGACACCTTCGGATTAAAACAGATCGACAGCAGACCTTTGATTTCGCCCTGATCGATTTTGCGAATGAATTCGTAAGCATCGACGCCGGCGTGTGGTAGATCAGGTTCGTTGATGTTCCAGATTTTGGCGATCTGTTCGCGGTGCGCGGGATTTTCGATGTCGCGCCCGCCGGGGAGCTGGTCGGCTTTCTGTCCGTGCTCGCGGCCGCCTTGTCCGTTGGCTTGTCCGGTGATGGTGGCGTAACCGCAACCTTCGCGGCCGATTCGTCCGGAGGCAAGCACGATGTTGATCGCGCCCATGCAGTTCCGCACGCCGTGACTGTGATGTTCGATCCCGCGCGCGTGCATGAGAAAGCTCGTGCTCGCCGTGCCCCACCACTGAGCAGCTTGGCGAATGGATCGTTCGGGAATGCCCGTCACATCCGCCGTCTTCGCAGGTGTCCACTCGCGGACACTCTGCGCCAGCGCATCAAAACCGACGGTGTGCTTCTCGATGAACGAATGATCGAGCCAGTCGTTCTCGATCATCAGTTGGAGCACACCGTTGAACAGTGCGATATCACGGCCGGGCTTGATCGGCAGAAACAAATCACAGGTGCGAGCAATCGGCGTGATGCGTGGATCCACCACGATAATCTTCGCGCCATTCTCGCGCGCCTGCCAAACGTAGTCGGTCGTGATCGGTGCGCACTCAGCCACATTCGCGCCGCTGATCCAGATGACCTTGGCCTTGGGCACATCTGACCACGGGTTGGCAGCGCGATCGACACCGAAGGCTTTTTTGTTGGCGGCTGCGGCGCTGACCATGCAGAGCCTGCCGTTGTAGTCGATGTATTTTGTCTTGAGGCAGACGCGGGCAAACTTACCCATCAGGTAGGTCTTCTCGCTCGTCAGGCTAGCACCAGTGAGCACGCTGAACGCATCATTGCCGTGCTGCTTCTGAATGCGATCGATCTCGCTGGCCACGCGGGCAATCGCTTCGTTGTAACCCATCGCGCTGAAACCCGTCGGCGAAGAGGGGTCACGCTTCAGCGCAGTCAACAGACGGTCGGGATGCGAGCCTTGGAGATATCGCTTCACACCTTTGGGGCAGAGCATGCCGCGATTGAAAGGGAACTCTTCCCAAGGCTCGAAGCCGATCACTTCGTTGTCCTTGACCTTGAGCTGAATCCCGCACTGCTGGCCGCAGAAGCAGCAGTGAGTTTTCACGAGCCTGTCGGGCACGATGGCTGTGGACAAGCGATCGCCCGACGTGAACGCCAGATGCGGGCCGTAGCCTTCGATGATCTTCAGTGGGTCTGTGGGTTGAGTTGCCAATGTGACTTTCGTTTTTATTTCGCTTTGGATTCTTCGAGACACACCGTCAGCAGCATTCGCGTGGATTCCTCAGCAACAAGATCATGCCGCACACCCGGTGCCATCACCAGCAGTTGACCCGCCGGCAGCTCATGCACTGTTCCCTGAGCGGTCATCTTCAGTCGCCCTTCAAGCACATGGACGGTTACGACGCCTTGCGCCACATGCTCCGACAGGCCTGCGCCTTGCTCGAAGTGAAACAGTGCAACAGTTACCTGGCCGTGCTTGTACAGCGTTTCCTGTCGATGCTTGCGCGGCCCCGTGATCGGCTCGGCGAGCAGCGTCGTTGCGATCTTTTTCAGATCGAACTGAAGCTGCGGAGAAACAAACCGTTCTTCCGGATGCGTCCGCAGTCGATCGTCAATTGGAGTAGTCATCATGTTTCCTTTTTATGTTCAGCGGCCCACATCGCGCCTTGCGACAAGCCAAACATGGCTCGCCTGCACTTGGGGCATATCCATTGGTAATGTTCTGTTTCCTTCGATTCCATTTCGTAGGTGAAGCCCAGTTCGCGCTCGACGATGATCAGATCCTGCACCATCATTTTTGAGGCGAACGGCTTCCCGCAACGCCGGCAGTCCGCCTGTTCTAACTGGCGCCCCACATCTTTATAGAAGCTGACGCCAAGCTGCGCCGGCCGTTGAAAGAGGTGGAAGAACTTGCCAAATGGAAGCCACAGCAGTGTGAAGATGACGGTGATCGCGTGCAGGATGGCGAGGAAGTCGTAGGCATAGCCCTTCATCCATGTGTAGCTGGCGGCGAGCATCAAGCCGGTCACACTGATGGCGAAGAGAAGAATCAGCGGGAGAAAATCTTCGCCGAACTGCTGGACAGCGGCAGAGCCGTGGTCGGTCATTCGGCGTCGCATGGCGAGCATCACACCCGCAATCACCAGGAAAGACGCCCACACGAGACCATGGAAAATCACAAAGCCGAAGGCCGAATCAATCGGGAAAGAGAACGTGGGAAAGCCCAGGACATAGGCGCGATACCACTGAAGATTTCCCGGGATCGTTTCAAAGTGAACCCACCCGAAGACGAGCGGGAAGGTGATTGCCACAGCGAGGATGCAGCCCCACATGATGAGCCAGTGCGCGGCCCAGCGAGCCTTGCCGCGCCGCCAGATAAAACGGTTCGCGACGAACTCGACGATGAATCGGCGCGACAGTTCAATTAGATTGGAGACGAGATAGCGCGGCTGCAAAAAGAACATCTGCCAACCGCGCCGCCAGTACATTTTTGTCGGAGGCCGTCGTAGCCAGATGGTGTAGCGATAGACGATGCCGAAGGTCGCGAAGATCGTGGCGAAGGTGTACCCGACCAGCGCGGCATCAAAGTGCGCCAGATTGCGCGAGCCAAGCACAATGAGGCCGACCAGCACCAGTGTTGCAAGTGTTCCCGTCACAGTAGCTATAACGCGGTCTCGGTTCATGGCGGTCTTCTTGCTCGCGGCGACACCAATCGGTCGCGTGACTGCACCGGCGAGTTCCTGATCCGACCGAAGCATACAACGGGTAACACCGGATTCGCTACGGAGCTTTCCCTGATCCGCGCGTATCCTCTCTAAAGCGTTATACCACTTCCTGCAACCTCTCAATGAATTCTTTTATCGCGATCGCTCGATTGCGCTCAACATCTTTCCTTGCGCAAACGAATATGACTCTTCATCGCTTCGCCTTTCGACGAAGCATCTCGACCAGTTCCGCGTGGCCCAGCAGTTCCTTCCAATACCGCTCCTTGAACCGCAGTCATCTGTCAGGCTTGTGCCCGAACCACGTGCGAAGCTCAGGGCTGGGGGCGGCAACATCCTGTGATACAGGCGACTTCATCGCACCCGAGAATGCCACGAGGATAGGTCCGCACATGCCGATGCAGTGGAGACTTCCCGCCAGTGCAGCGACCAGCAGTGCGAGGTAGGTCGTGATGAGTGTGGCGTTGTCCATGTGTGTTCAGGCGGCTTGCTTATGCGGTGGCTGCAGCGATTGCGCTTTTGATGGTGGATAGTGGGGTGTTGTCCGATGTGGCATGTGTCAGTTTCGTCTGTGTCACATCATGAGCGGATCTCGTGGAGGTCACCACGATGAGCAAGCTCGACACGACCATCGCCGAGGCCGCGAAGATCGGCGTGAGGAGTCCCATGACAGCCAGGGTCAAACCAATCGCGTTGTGGCCGAAGGCCCAGAGCAGGTTGAGCCTCACTCGGCGAACCGCGTCGCGGGCGATCTCAAACACCAGTGGCACACGGCTGATGCCTTCGTTGCGTCTCGCGCGGGTTGATCTGCGAACTGCCCAGCCACTGCAAGTAGGCGATGATCGACAGGCCTTTCTTATTGGGCATCAGGCTTTCATTCTCTTTCGTGCTCGGATCATCCTTCTCAAAGAACCACGGATAGCGAGGCATCACGCTTGTCGGTGACACATCTGGCGGATTCCAGAAATGCGCCACGTGCCAGTCGTTGGAACGCAGCCCGCTTTCGCGGATCAGATCCGGGCCAATGCGCCGCGTGCCCCAGATTGGCGGATAGTTCATCGACATGCTCCCGAAAACGGATGTATCCGACCGCACAAGGACCGGGGGATGTGGGACAAGGGCCCAAGCGAAAACAGTCTATCCGACACCCCGCGCCGATTGCTGCGCGGGTGGCATTACGGCGCGCTCCAGAACTCAACAATATCCTCCGGCCGCTCGGCTTCGCGCAGCACCATCATCGGCCGGCCGTCGCCTTGATGGCCCAGCACGCGCGGGATGCCCCGGTTGCAATGCCGCGACCACATGCTCAGCGTGTAGGCCCCCACATCGTGGACCACCACCCAATCACCCGGATGAATCTCCGGTAGCATCTCACCACGGGCGACAAAATCGCCGCCGAAACAGAGCGGACCGGCGATGTCCTGCTTGACCAGTGCCCCCTGGCGCGGCGCGCCGGCGGCATCCAGCACCGAGATTCGATGATGCCAATCGGCAGGGTGGTAAACGCGGCGCATCAGCAGGTCGGCCCCAAGGTGGATCACGGCGATGCGGTGATCGCCCTGTTTCTTGACATACTCGACCCGGCTGGCGGCGATTCCGCAGCCGGCCTGGATCGATCGACCGAACTCGGTCACCAACCGCACGCCCGGCTCCCACGCCTGGGGCACCGCCTGGCGCAACTGGGCGACAAAATCATCCAGCGATGCCGGCTGCTGATCCAACCGATATCGCCAGGGCAATCCACCGCCGATATCAACGAAACCGATGCGACCTTCACCCACCCGCTCAGCGATCTGGCTGCGCAGCTCGAAGATTCGCCGAACGGATTCGACCATTTGTGCGACCGTGACGCCCTGGCTTCCGATGTGGGCATGCAGGCCCGTGAGCCAGGGATAACGCTCGAAGGCGTCGATGATCGCCAGCCGATCGCTGCCCAGTGAGACGCCGAACTTGGAGTAGGCGGCGGCAACGCTGGTGGTGCTGATCGAGCCGGCCCCGGTCTGGGGATTCACGCGCAGGCCGATGGGCGGCGGCGGGATGGCGTGGGTCTTGAGCGCGGTGGCGATGCGATCCAGTTCGTCGAAGTTGTCGGCATTGATCAGGACGCCCCATTCCAGCGCCTGGCGAATCTCCGCCGTTCGCTTGGCGGGCGAATCAAAGACGATCCGCTGGGCCGGACATCCCGCCGCACGGGCAAGGGCGACCTCCTCAATCGACGCGGCCTCGAGCCCAAAGCCCGCATCTGCCGCGGCGCGCAGCACCTGAACCAGCGCGTTGGCCTTGATCGCCAGGGCGTGCAGCGCCGAGGGCGCAAACGCGGCCCGGACGCGCGACAGCCGGTCGAGCATTCGCGAGAGGTCGTGGATGATCACCGTATCGTGCCCCTCAAGCAGGCCCTGGCGCTGCGCCCAAGCCAGAAGCGCGGCGGCCTGCGGCGCGTCGATCCGGTCGAACCAGTCGCCGGTGATCTGCGTGGGATCGTGTGTGTGCGGTGTCATCGTGGGCTTCCAGTCAGCATCGGTCGGCTGGAGGCGATCCATCCGATCTTCAGCGCCAGCAGTTGAAGCTGCCGATCCAGCCAACCCAAGCGAGCTTCGAACGTGGGGCCCAGCGATTCATTGGAGGCGAGGTCGGCGATCATGCAGCCACCCAGCGCCACGCGGATCACATGATCCTGCTCGCCGCTGACCTGCTCGCCCACATAAACCGACTGGCCCACCTGGAAAAGCGTACCCGCCGCCTGCCGCAGGTCGTCGTCCGCGCCGGCGGGGAGTTGATCGCGGATGTCGGCATTGAGGCTCGTGACGCAGATGAGCAGCGCGCTGCGGTCAAGCTGCTGGCCGTCGCCGCCCTTGACGCGGAGGCTAAAGACAGTGGTCTTGGATTCCAGCAGGCGGTCGAAAGTGTCATCGAACACCGGCGGCTCGCGGTAGAGCAGCTCAAGATACGGGCTGGCTGAGAGCACTGCGGGCACCTGGGACTCGAAGAAGCGCAGGACGCGGTAGCGGATGTCCGAGGGCGTCTGGTAGTAGGCCCGCATTTCGTGGATCGCCGCCTGCCAGCGCAGCAGCAGGCCGAGGTTGATCTGCGGCACGAGCGAGGCGCGCAGACTTTTGGCGTGAGAGGGAAGCTGCGCGGGGGTGAGGTAATCGTTGAAAGCCGGCGGATACGCGCCGCCCCCGGTGAGGTGCGACGCCAGCGGCCGGGGCATCAGCAGCGCGCCGGAGAAGGAAGGCCCGCCGAATAATTTGGAGCCGGTGGTGATCATCATGAATCCGCGCGAGAGGTAGCGTCGCATGCCCCGGCGGCTAAAGCGGCCCTGGGCGGCGTCGATGATGGCGATCACGCGGTCGCCATGGTCGCGCAGCAGTTGCTCCACCGTCGCCAGGCGCGGCGCGTGCAGGCCGGTCTTGGTGTGCGGGACCACATGGACGATCACGCGCGCCCCGCGCGCCACACCCTCCTGCGTCAGGCCGACGATCTCCGCATCCACATCCTCCGGCTGGCGGGCGCCTGAGCTAGCGATGCGCACGCGCACCTCGTGTACCTTCGTTCGCGCCGCAAGCTCCGCATCCACCGGATCGCCGGGCTTTCGCGTCTGGCCGTTGGGCACATGCTTGCTGAAATATCGGCCGCCCGCCGCCTGCACCGTGCCCGTGCCGACCTCGCGCGAGGCCACGATGATATTCTCGATCGGCTCGGGCCCCATGCAGCCGACGATGTGCAGCGCGATGGTTTCCGCATCGGTTCCCGAGGGGCAGAGCACCACCTCTAGGCCTTCCAGATCCCGCGCATCGAGCAGGTGGATCAGCTCGTGGCGGATATGGTCGCCCATCTCGCTGGCCGCCTGAATGTCACTTGTTTCCGCCGCCCGCTTTTCAAAAGCATGCAGTGCCTCCCCGGCAGCGCGCCAGCCGCGCTGCGAAATCTGCGACGCGGTGCAACTGCCAAACGCCACCACCTCGCGCGGCCAGGGCGTGCCGCCGTATTTGTTGTGCCCCTGTTGGTCGGGCTCGATGCGTTCATCCCCGCCGCTGGCGAGAATGTCCGCCAGTCGGCAATCCTCGTCCGACAGATGGGCGGGATAGAAACTTGCTCTCATGGGGCGAATCCTTTCAATCTCGACACCCGCTCAACCACCCGCCGCCGCGTCCAGGCACCGTTGCTCGTAGAGACACAACGCATACATCCGGCTGAGCGAACCCTTGGTCAGCAGCCGCATCCGCGCCATGATCTTGTCCAGCGCGGGCAGCGTGCGCGCGATGCGGGTCGGCCGGCGGATCACCGCATCGACCCGCGCCCGGTTGTCGGTCAGCAGCCGGCGAATCGGGTAGCGGCAGCCCTGCTTGTCCACGCGCGTGGCGACCTGCGCGGGCAGGAGATCAGCCATGATGTCGCGCAATATGCTCTTGTTCATCCCGCGCTGGAAATAAGCGGTGGGCGGATTGAAAACGAACCGCGCCAGCTCCGGGTCCATGTAGGGCTTGATGACATCAATGCCGTGGGCCTTGGCGTTGACATGGTGCTGGTGCATCCACTTGCGGAGCATGGAGCGCTTGAGGCGGTGATGGATGTGGTCGGTGAAATCCACCTCGCCCCATCGCCGCGACAGCTCGGCCAATTGCTTACGGGTCAGCAGGTCATCGCTGGTGGCTAGGGCGATCAGGGCCTTGTAGTTCTCGCTGGAGCGGTCCACGCCCTTGGACAGGCCCCAGGCGAAGCCGTCGATGGAATACATGCCCGCGAAGATCACATCCGCGCCGGTGCCATCGACGATTCCCTCAAAGCCATCGGCGCGGGCTGCGGTGCAGACGCGCCCGAAACCGATGCTGTTGCCGGTGATGGTGATGGGGCCGCACGCCGCGGCGGTAATGCGTTCATGGACATCCAGTTCCGCATCGCCGTAGCCGACTTTCACCTCGACCAGATCGACCTTGAGATGTTTGGCCGCCATGCGGGCGTATTGCGTGTCAGAACCCGATCCCGTGTTGGCGTGGTAGCAGCGCATCGGCGCGGTCGGATGCAGGTGGCGATAGAGCGCAACAAGCAGCGTGCTGTCCACGCCGCCGGAGATGGCGAAGGCGACATTGCGGCCGCGCGTGAGCGCATCGAGCGAGGCGAGCAGGGCGTCGCGCGTTTGTTCGGGGGCCAGCGGCTGGGCCTTGGCCGGCGAGGGATGCACCCCCACCTGAAACTTCCCGGTCGCCAGGTCAATGGTCACCGTGTCGCCCACATCAACGACCTGGATTTCGCGGAAGAGCGAGAAGTTGTCTGGGGAGTTGCCGTGCTTGTAAAAGTCCATCACCTTGGCCGGGTCGTGCGTGAGGGGCCAGGCTGATGGCACGAGTTGACTCAGATCATGGGAAAGGGTGATCGACTCGCCCCGATGCACAAACAGCGGCATAGTGGAAAGCCAGCTCGTGGCGATGTGAAGCTGTGAACCCACAGCGCTGACATGGGTGCGATCGGGCGTGGGCGGCCCATCGGCCACCAGCAGCCGCGATCCGCCCCAGCCAAGGTCGGTGGCGGGATCCACGCTCCAATCGAAACGTCCATTGTGTGGCGTGACCTGCCGCGTGACACGCAGCACATCGGCGAGAGCGGTGGAATTGAAGGCAGCGGTGGCACTCATGGCGATGGCATGAACCGAGATTTGCCAGTTGGACTGCGGCCCACGTACATCACGGGCCACTTGAGTCGCATCTTACTGTTTGCCTTCCGCCCGTAGCAACGACTGTGTTGCATTTCTGAAGATTCTTTTCACCGTTTCATGTTTCAAGCCTGGGGTATTGGGCAATCGGGTGGCAATCTCTGCCTTACCGCCACGTAACTCATTTTGGTTGCGTTTGCGAAACGGTCGACAGAAGTTTCAGCACCTTGGCAAAGTCGGCAGGCTTGACCAAATGGTGATTAAACCCGGCGTCGTGCGAAAGCTTCCGGTCTGACTCTTGCCCGTAGCCTGTCATCGCAATCAGCATGACGTCCGTGAGATTGGAATCTTGCCGCAGCCTCTTGGCGACTCCATAACCGTCAATTCCCGGCAAGCCGATGTCTAACAGCACCACTTGCGGGCGGAAATCGGAAGCGGCTTCCAATGCGGCGTGGCCATCGTATGCTGTCCGAACATCATGCCCCGATTTTTTCAGCAGTAACTCCAACAACCGAGCCACATCCTTGTTGTCCTCCACCACAAGAACCCGCAGGGATAGACCCATTGGCGCGTCAGGGACTTGAACCTGTAACTGGGGCTGCGCTGCGGGATTCAAAATCACCGGCAGATGCACGGCAAACTCGCTGCCCTGACCCAGCACGCTTGAAACCTCGACTCGGCCTCCGTGCATTTCGGTCAGCCGTTGAACCAAGCTAAGGCCGATGCCCAATCCACCTTGCGAGCGGTCCAGTGTTCGATGGGACTGCGTGAAAAGATCAAAAATACGGGGAAGCAATTCGGGGGCGATCCCGACGCCCGAATCCCGTACTCGCAGCACCGCCTCATCTCCTTGCCGCTCAGCAGTAATCGCAATTTTTCCACCCTCTGCCGTGTATTTGGCCGCGTTTATCAGCAAATTGACAACCACCTGCTCCAGTCGGGATGGGTCGGCGTGGAGCCAAATGGCTTGCGGTGATAACGACACCGTGAGTTCGTGTCGATGTTGGTCAATCAACGAACGGGCCGTCTCCACCGCACGTTCCACGATGCTGTTCAGTTCAGTCTGCTCTTTTTGAAGGTGGATTCTGCCGGAGGTGATGCGGGAGACTTCCATTAAGTCGTCAACAAGCCGGATCAGTTGGCCAATCTGGCGTTTGATGATTGTTCGGGCTTGACTTTGAAGGGGGTCTTCATGCTTCTGAAGACTGAACATTTGCAAGGCATTGGTGATTGCGGCCAGCGGGTTGCGGAGTTCGTGACTCAGCATCGCCAGGAACTCGTTCTTGCGGTGGTCCAGGTCTGTCAACGCCGATGCCTGCTCGTGCGTCTTTTTTTCCAAGCGGCTGCGTTCGGTGATGTCCCGAATATTGCACTGAATGACTTTGTGGCGGCCTTCCCGGTAGGCGCTGGCGATGATCTCTACCTCGACACGCAGCCCACGGCTGGTTTCAAGCGGCAAGTATTCGTAACGAATGTATCCCTTGTCTTGGAGTGTTCGCACCGCCGTTTCGTTGGCCGCTTTGTCGCTGAAAATTCCGATCTCCCACAGTTCCTTGCCCAAGAAATGCTCGCGCGAGTACCCCAACAATTCACTCATGAATGGGTTGGCGTCGTTGATCTTTCCGCTCTCTTTGTCGAGGATCAGGAGGCCGTCTTTGGCCGACTCGAACAGCCGACGATAACGAATTTCCGAATCCGCGAGCGCCGCCTTGGACACGATCATTTCGTCGTAGTGCTGCTGCTGAGTAAGGTCGGAGATCAAGAAACAGAATCTCTCGCAAGGCAGGACACTGGCGGTGAGTGCTGCGGGAAATGTGGTTCCGTCCTGGCGGCGCAGCAGAGTCGCTGTCGCTTTGTGGTCCGATTTGTTCTCGACATTTTTCAATATGTCCGAGAGCATTGCGTCGGCTTCTGCCGCAAAGCTGTCTATTGCGCATCCTGTGATGTTTTGCACGGACATCTTGAACATTTCAGCAAAGCACAGGTTGCAGTAGAGAACCACTCCCTTCGAATTCAGGACTGCGACAGCTTGTTGCATCGCTTCGACCAGCAATCGGTAAGGACGCTCAGCCCCTTCTAGGGTGTAAACCATCTCCGCTGAAGGCGAGTGGACAACGACCGCATCGACCATGCCCTTGCGAATGGCCTCAACCACCGCCTCGGCTTCTTCGAGGCGCAAGCGCAATCGCTCAATTTCCTCAAGCTGTTCAACGTTGGTGTTTGGGATGTTTAACACGCAGGCTTTCCAGTGGCACAGGACGGTTTAAGAAGCGATTTGCAAACCGTGAAGAATGCTTTTCTCGTCAGTCATGTCCCCGATGAACAACCGTCTGGGTGACGGAAGTATCTTTACCAGAGTCGGGGCGACCACAATCTGCGCCTGCCGGGCCATCTCCGGCTGCAAATACATGTCGATGATCGTCAGCTCATAACGGCCCAGCAAGTAGCGTTCGCAGATGGCGCGGATGCGTTCAACCGCCAGCGTCGAACGTGGCGTGAGACCGGCGACGTACAGAAACAAGACGTAGCCTTGCGGAGCGAGATTCGCCATCCGCTCCTCGAACGCCTGGGTCTCCGTGTTCCGCTTTTTGGGTGACTCGCTACTGTTCATTGCCATCTTCCTGACTTCGTGGAGGAACGCAGGTTCAGACCGACCAGCGTTCGCTCCGTATCGGACAGGTCGCCGATGATTTTGCGGATCGGCTGAGGAAGCTTTCTCACCAGCGTGGGTATGGCAACGATCTGGTCATCCTTTGCCAGCCGAGGGTTCTCGATAAGATCAATCACTTCGATCTCGAATTCACCGGCAAGGTGTTCCTCGCAGATCCGCTTGAGGTTGGCGAAAGCAGCCACGGACTTGGGTGATTGCCCGGCGACATACAGGCGCAGTTGCCAGAGCTTCGGCTTCTCGGTCTGGTCCTCGTGACAGCGCAGAAGGGACGACGTCTTCATTTGCGACCTTTCTTTGAAGGTACTTGAATTCCACTATAGTCCGCCTTGCGACTGCGGGCCATTTCGTCGCGGCTCTGATCGAGTTTTACCACATACGCATGCTCACTGGCGATGTCCCGTTCCATTTCTTCCTTGTCGGTTTGAAATTGCAACTGGAGAACGGCGATTTGAGCCTCCAGCGCTTGTTGCCTTCGTGCCAGGGTTTCCCGCTTACCTTCCACCGCCCGCATGCGAATCACTGACGTCGCCTTTTCCTTGGCTTCCTGTGAAAGTCTGGCCGAACCCGTGAGAACGCCTTCGGGCCCCAGGTAAACCTCGGTGAGCTGGATGCCTTTTGAGGTCAGCAGGAATTCCCGAATCTGATTGCTGTGCGCCATGCCACGAGACTTGAGAATGTACAGTCCGCGATTGCGCTCGCCGTTGAGCTCCAGGTCTTGCAGGAGCAACCAAGTGTCGATCAGCGAGGAGATCGAAACATTCGTCTGCTCCAAGGCGCTTCCGGCATGGTTCAAATTGGTGAGCAGAGCCGTGATCTGGCGTGACTTCAAGTAATCGACCAACCGAATCATCATGGAACTTGCTTCGGCGTCGGTCCCTGACGAAAGAAAGCTGGTGATTGGATCAACGATCACTAAACGGGGTCGGAAGGTTTCAACTTGCTTGTAAATGCTCGTCAAGTGAAATTCCAAGCCGTTCATCGTCGGACGGGCCACTTGAAAACGCAGCAGACCCTTCTTCACCCACGGCTCCAGATCAAGGCCAATGGACCGCATATTGCGAAGCAGTTGGGCTTCCGATTCTTCAAAAGCGAAATACAGACATCGTTCACCTCGCCGACAGCAAGCATCGACGGCATGACAAGAAAGGCTGGTCTTGCCAACACCGGCTGTGCCCGACAACAGGACGCTGCTGCCTCGAAAAAACCCCTGACCGCCCAGCATGGCGTCCATGGCTGGGACACCGCTGGACATTCGCTCAGTGGATGCCTGGTGCTGCAACTGGAGCGATGTGATCGGCAAGACGGAGATGCCGCCCTCATCAATCAGGAACGGGAACTCATTGGTGGCGTGGGGCGAGCCTCGATACTTAACAACCCGCAAGCGGCGAGTTGAGATTTGTCCTGCGACCCGGTGATCCAGGGACAATACGCAGTCGGCGACATACTCCTCCAAGCCGTGCCGGGTCAGCGTGCCATCACCCCGCTCGGCGGTGATGATAGTGGTGACACCCTTTTCCTTGAGCCAGCGAAACAGGCGGCGTAGTTCGGCTCGCACGATGGCGACATTGGACAGTCCGCTGAACAACGTCTCCAGGCTGTCGAGGACGACTCGCTTGGCCCCGATGGAGTCGATGGCATAGCCCAGGCGAATGAATAATCCTTCGAGGTTGTACTCCCCCGTTTCCTCGATCTCGCTGCGTTCGATGTAAACGTAGTCAACCCCCAGTTTCTTTTTCTTAATGAGATCATCAAGATCGAAACCCAGAGAACGGACGTTTTGAGCCAGTTCTTCTGCGGTTTCCTCGAAGGCAATGAACACACCCGGCTCATTGTGCACCAGGGCTCCGCGAACAAGGAACTCGATCCCCAGGAGCGTTTTGCCGCAGCCAGCGCCACCGCAAATGAGCGTGGGCCTTCCCAGCGGCAAACCACCGAGGGTGATCTCATCTAGTCCTTGAATGCCGGTTGGGCATTTAGGCAAGCTCGCTGGAGGAGACGCTTTCTGTTTCGTGACGGTCTTGGTCAAGGGACAATCCTTCGTGATCAGTTATGACACCGCCTCGCCGAAGATTGGTGAGGCTCAGAACGCAGTCTAGCTGAAAGTGGAATACCCGCTCAGGTTGGGGTTCTTACAACTGCTTCTCAGAGGACGCTTTCCGCATCGTGAATGCGGCGAACGCACTGACGAAAAAAGCCAACGTGGGTTCAAGCCGGAAAGCTGCGCGCCCACATCCGCTTGTCCCTGCCCAGCCTCTTGTCAAAGACGGGTTGCCCTGCGTATTATCATCCGAATTGCACCTTCATTTTAACCGAGATGTCCCATATGAACTGCGGCCCACGAACATCGCGGGCCATTGATGCACAGTTTAGTGTAGTATTTGACCGCCCCCGGATGGTTAGCGACTTTGTTGCATTTCTGAAGATTCTTTTCACCGTTTCACGTTCAAGCTTGGGGTTTTGGGCAATCGGCGGCAATTCCTGCCACGCCACGACGGACGGATCGCGCCTGGGCTGTCATGTTTGTCGATTTCGTAGAACGCCACCCTCATGATCATGGCGGTGCTGGAGTCAACAGACGCCGGGCGTGGCACACGACCTTGCGGCCGATCTTGATCAGTTGTTCGCCGGGTTGGTTCTGAGCATCACATCGCTGGTGTGGCCATTCATCGCGGTGAGAAGCGTACCCAGAAGTCTGGTCGAGACATCCGAGTCGGTCTGGGTCGGTCTGGCTTGAGTTTGCGACGTCCGCCAGTGCTTTGCCGATCTCATCGAATAACAGGATGCACGGTGCCATGGCGTCAGCGGCGTCAGCAATTCGTTATGGCTTGGCGTGTATCCGCCCCGGCTCTGACCTGCTGAACCACGACGCTGCCCTCAGACGTTTGTTTTGGAATGGAGCGCGTCGAACTCCTTTTCAATCCGCGCCGCCAGCGCCGGCGCCTTCACGCGGAGCCAGTCGCGGACGATGCCCACGCCAGTTCCAATGGCGATGGTTTGAACCTTGTTAAGTTCCTCTTTGAACCGCTCCTGAACGAAGCCTTTCATTTGGGCGCACTTCGTGCTGCCACGGTCCGCTTCCATCGCGTTCGATGTGCGCTCGCCGCCATCAGGCAGCGTGCTTGCGCCATATCGGTGGCTCGCTTTGCCGTTCACCGCAGCGCGACGGCCACTGGTCCAGTTCGCCAGCACCACGCCGGCGAACAGGGCACCGCCGATCATTGGCCAGGGATGCTGCGCCGCCTGCTGCTTGAGGTCGAACGTGTCCTTGACGGACTGCACACCATCGTGCACTGTCTTTTTTGCGTCGTGGACGGTCTGCTCGACGCTGTCGCGCACCGACTGGGCCGCATGCGTCACCCGGTCGTGAATAGCGGTGATCTTGTCCGCCATTGCGGAGCGCGTTTCCTCGAGTTCCTTTCGAGTTTTTTCGGTCCCGTTATCGTTCTCTACGGCGTGGTCTGTTGCTTGAGCCATTGCATATCCTCCTTGATCGTACGGACCGACTGGTCCGGAATCATGTTAATTGCTTCCATCTTGCTCTTGGCGACGGCGAAGACCACCGCAGATAACACCAGCATCAGCCCGCCCACGATGCCGCTCCATGCCCACCACGGAAGCTGGGGCAAGGTGGCTGCCAGAAGCCCCACCAGCATGGCGGTCACGAAGGCGCAGCCGACGATCGCCATTATGAGCGCCATCATCATCGCAAAGCCGGTCCGTTTGACCTTGCCGATGTCCTCGCGGATTTCCTGCTTGAGCAGATCAACGTGCTGCTGCACGAGTTGCCGGGCATCGCCCACGATCCCGCCAACCAGAGCACCAATGCTCTGGTCGGCTGTGTCCTTTGTTTCCGTGATCATCGGTTAGCTCCTCGAAGTGGCCTTGACCACCAGAAAACCCAGTGCCAGACTGATCAGCACCGACTGCATGGGGTAACGGCGGATCGCCTGGGTCAGTTCGTCCTTGGCCGTCTGCAGCGCATCGCCAGCACCGTGGATGGCCGTTGTCGCCATCTCCTGGGCTTTGTCCTTCGCATGGACTGCCATGTCGCCCGTCGCCGAGGCCACTTCCTTCACTTTGTCCGATGCGGTGTGCGCCCATTCCTGGGCCTTGTCCTTCACATGGACCGCCATGTCGCCGGCCTTGTCCATTGCTGTCTCAATGGCGCCGGCAGCTTCCTGGCCTGCGGCCTTGGTCTGCTTTTCCTTTTCGCGGTCCCTGTCCTGCTGTTGCCTTGCTTCGTTGGTCTGTTTTGCGTAATCCGTTGTGGCTTGGCTCATGTTGAAAACTCCATAAATGGGGTGGTGAATGTGACGTCAATACACGTTGAAGCAAAAATAAATCGAACTCGGCGACGCCGCGTGCCACGGCTCACGCCTTCTTCGCCTGCTGCTCGCCGCGCAGCCGCAGCATGGGTTGACCCAGGCCGGTGCGGATCACCGGATCAGCCATGAACTTGCGGGCGACTTTGTTAATCGCAGCACTACATATCTGCCCGACCGTCGCCGCCTTCACGTCCGACTGCCCGCGCTTTGCCAGAATCTGCGCGATCTCCTCGTACGTCCGTACCGGCGGCACATGCCATTTCAATACCGGCAAGTTCTGCCGCACTTCGTTCGCTGGATGAAAGATCAATTTCATTGGACATCTACCTTTCTAGGTGGAACTCAATCCACGGTGAGTGGGAGTGTGCCACGGAATTCAATTCGCAATCAGAAACAACCGCGTGCCAGCAGGCTGACCAGCACCAATGGGCCGCACTTTTCCCGCGCTGCGAACGCGACCGTTCAATAGCGCGGGCGTCGTCAACCCTTGGGCCTGTTTGCATGCCATCTTTGACTTACGATCGTTCATGAAAAACTTCTTTTCAAAATTCGAGTGACCTTCGATGTATGAGTATGTGCGAACAGACGGGCGTTGACTATGGGCGTTTTCCGCCGGTTGTCGTAAGCCGCTGGCTCGTGTCACACTGAGATTTCCTCGCCTCTCACCTGTGCCCGATGGCATCCGGATTGATTCACAAGGGTAAGCCACCCGCGAAATGCGACATGGCGCAGCCGCAAAGCACGAACGTTTCGTTCACTCCGCGACGGATTTGCCGCATGTGCTGTGCCGCCCTTTGAATTGACGAGCGTCTAGTGCCTCGCGCAGCAGCGCTGCTCGCCTTCGGTGCATCGTCGCATGAGTCATGTCGCGTGCACGCTGCAAGGCTGAAAACCCCATTGTTTTAAGCATTTCACGATCCTTTTCTGCCAGCGAGATCGCTTGTGCCAATGCCGTCGAATCACCACGGGCTGCCAGCAAACCCGTGACG
>Ga0105053_10003718_pt1 | contig 22942 bp, 16 predicted proteins | sample BON01_FD_78093 | JGI IMG/M metagenome (GOLD analysis project Ga0105053, IMG submission 78093) | Freshwater microbial communities from Lake Bonney liftoff mats and glacier meltwater in Antarctica - BON-01 | ecosystem: Environmental > Aquatic > Freshwater > Ice > Glacier meltwater | place: Lake...
GACCGCTCTTTTGAAGACCGCTCTTTTGAAGACCGCTTTGGAGCGGGCGCAAAGTCCCCTGCCCGTTTGGTCAGGAATCCGCCAATTGTGCCAGGAGTCGCTGCACCTCCACCGGCCGACCCGCCACCGCTACCAAGGCCAGAACGCTCATGCATCAGTGTGGTGTTTGCTACGGCCCAGCCGTTGCCGCGACCACCGATGATTGCATCATTTCCAACATGAGCATCCGATAGGAACACCTCGTTGAATAATGCATGACCCGTCATTTCTACAAGTGGCCGAACATCGACATGGCTCTGATGCATGTCCATTGCAAACCAGGTGATCCCTTGATGTTTTGGCTGTTCAGGGTCGGTTCTTGCAATGAGCATGCCAAGGTCAGCCACTGAGCCAAATGAAGTCCACACTTTTTGACCATTAATGGTCCACTGATCACCGTCAAGGTCTGCTTTGCATGAAAGTCCTGCAAGGTCCGAACCGGCGCCTGGCTCGCTAAAGAGCTGACACCAGGCTTTTGTGCCCGTCACGATGTCTCGCACATACAGGTCGATCTGTTCCTGCGTGCCGTGAGTTGCAACAGTTGGTGCTGCTAGGAGTAGACCAAGGCCGCCCGGCGCACCCAACGCACCGAAAGCTGAGATCTCATTTTGCACCCGGACTGAATCATTGCGAGAGAGAGCCTTACCGTATGCATTGGTCGGGAGGCCAGGCGCCGACCAGCCAGCAAGGCCGAGCAGTTGCCACCACTGCTCCACGGTGAGTTCTGGATCCCAACTCTCACTCAACCAAGCCTGAAGTTCGTCAACAAGCTCATCTTGTAAAGTTGCAGCATTAAGGGTGTCGCTCATGGGTGCCTCTAGCAGTCAGGTGGAACTAGCAGTCAGGTGGAACTAGCAGTCAGGTGAAACTAGCAGTCAGGTGAAACTAGTCCGGGAGATTAACAGTACTTTTGCACCGTTCACCTTGCCTAGCTATCCGGGCAAAGTTTAATAAAACCGGCTTATAACGAATTGGTCTGCGGATGGAGCAACCACTTCGGTTGGACCCGTTTGAAAGACAGCAACTGGCCGGGCTCCCACTAGCTGTATTGACTTCTAAGCGCGGACTGGTAGAAGCGAAATGTGGCCAACATAAACGCACTGCCCGACGGAAAGCGCTACTTCTTGCCCGTAGCTAGGCAAAGATGTCTTCTTATGTCAGATGCCTCACCAGGGAATCCAGCCGCACAACAAAATCTGGGGGTGAGGAGCCCGCAAGATGATGATGCTCCCATACCCATAACTAAGTGGTTGGTCTTAGTGGGCGCCGTCATCATGACTGCAGGGTTGCTCTTTGGTTATGACCAAGGAGTGATCTCTGGTGCCCTAGTCGGCATAGAAAAGACCTTCTCGGTTTCTACCTTTATGGTGGAAATCATTACTAGTTGGGTCACTCTCGGGGCACTAGTCGGTGCCCTTGTGGCGGGAGTCTTGTCAGACAAGATCGGTCGAAAATCAGCCGTGCTTCTGGCTGCCGTACTCTTTGGCTTCGGCGCACTAGTCGAGGCCCTTGCTCCAGGGGCTTGGATTCTTGTGGCTGGGCGACTGATTGTTGGGTTCGGAGTTGGCGTGGCTTCTGTAGCTGCTCCACTGTACGCAGCAGAAATGGCCCCAACCCGCTGGCGGGGGCGCTTCATCTCTGGCTATCAATTCGGTATTACCGTTGGCATCTTTCTTGCCTACTTAATTGACGAACTGCTCTCTAGCGGAAATCGCTGGCGGCTCATGCTGGGAATCTCGGCTGTACCAGCAGTCCTACTTATTTTCTTCATCCTTCCCTCGAGTGATACCCCTCGTTGGTTCCTGACCAAACAAAGGCGGGCAGATGCCGAAGCCTCGTTAGCCAGAATCCGCCCAGATGACACCGCCCAGGCAATGCAGGAACTTGAGTCAAGTGTCAGCGATGAGCACGCTCAGGCCAGTTGGGCTGTGGTATTCAGTCAAACTTGGAGGCGCCCGCTCACCATAGGAATTGGATTAGCGGTGTTTCAGCAGGTGACTGGTATCAACGCAATCATCTACTACGCCAACAAGATCTTCGAAGCAGCCGGATTCATCACGCCCCAGGGCCAAACAGCGGCAACAACCTGGGCTATCGGCGCAGTTAATGTGTTGGCAACTCTTATTGCCATTGCTTTTGTCGACAAGCTAGGCCGCAAACCGCTGCTTCTGGCAGGGCTCGTAGGCATGTCACTCAGCCTGACCGTTGTCGGAATCTGCTTCTGGTTCATCAACAGAAGCGGGCCGACTACCACAGGCGCGCCAAGTAATGCTGGAGTCATCACGCTGGTTGCACTAGTTGTGTACATCGCCTCCTTCGCATTCTCACTAGGCCCGGTTGTATGGACCGTAATTAATGAGATCTTCCCGCGCAGCATCCGTGGACGCGGTGTCTCTATTGCCACAGCAGCAAACTGGGGAAGCGCTTGGCTGGTCAGTCAGTTCTTCTTGAGCCTGGTAAACACCATCGGCGAGTCGGGGACCTTCTTACTCTTTGCCGCTTTAAGCATCGTGGCATTTATCTGGGTTTCTAAGGTCCTGCCAGAAACGCGCGGGCGTTCGCTAGAAGACATCGAGCAGATGTGGTTGGACGAACCGGGTGCTGCAATCAAATAGCCAACACAGTTTGGGGTCGAGCGCCTTGAGGTGACTTATGTGTCGGGTGTTGGAAGGCGTGTCAACATGGAAGACGGAGTTGTGAACGCCTCTCTGATGAGGCATCTACAGGGGAGAATGACATGAAGAGGATATTTGTGCTGCTTGCAGCACTCGTTGTTATGTCTGTGCAAGCCAGTTGCAGCAGTTCTGAAGTCTCTACCACAACAACCTCGGACAAGACAGAGTTAACAACCACAGCCGCACCAACCACAGCCGCACCAACCACAGCCGCACCAACCACAGCCGCACCAACCACAGCCGCACCAACCACAGCCGCACCCCCGCCGCTTGCAGCTATGCCCGCGGTTGTGTGTATGAACCTGCAAGAGGCTCAGGACCTAATCCAAACAACCGGCGTGTTTTACTCGAAGAGCTTTGATGCCACAGGCAACGGTCGAATGCAGGTAGTTGATTCAAATTGGATTGTCGTCAGCCAAGACCCCGCACCCGGAGAGCCGATAGGCGAGGGCACACCAAATCTTGGTGCAGTGAAATCTGGCGAGCCGAACCTGTGCTGAGCAGTCGAAGCTCTAAACAGGTAACCCAGAGCTACTGACACATTGAGCTACCTAACCCTGAGCTAGCTAACCCTGAGCTAGCTAACCCTGAGCTAAGTCGCACACGCCTAGCTACACATGTCGTAACGAACACGGGCGTGACAACAGTCTGCCCGCGGCCTAGCAAACGTGGAAACCCGCCAGCGGCAAGGGTTTCGGGTGATGTGCGCAAGCAGACTCGAACCGCGGAGATCACCCAACAAGCGATCAGCTAACTCGCTATCACTGCGCAGCGCTGCCGTCGCTCGCCACCCAGGGAGTAGCTGACCGATCGCGGAGAACCTACTCCTGAGCCGCTTCAGAAGCGGCCTGCTCCGAGGCATTCGAGAAGGTCACCTGACGACTACCAGTGGCGCAGCATGTGCTCAGCATGTGCCAAAGAGCTCAATCCTGTCATCGCCGACCGTGGCCTGAGAACGACGCAACCCCTGCCGTGGCAGGGGTTGCGGGTAGTGGGCGTACGCAGACTCGAACTGCGGACCTCTGCCGTGTGAAGGCAGCGCTCTAGCCAACTGAGCTATACGCCCTTGCTGATAGTGTTCCAAGGATCGCCGACGGACTCTAGCGGCCAATCACACATCTCGGCCACATGGAACGTTTCTCTGCTCCCCGGAGCTACTCGGCTGCACTTGGGTAAGTTCGAAGCTCTACTACGTTGCCGTCCGGATCAGCTACATACATCCCTAGTCCAGCGCCTTGCGCACCCCAGAGTGTTCGAGGGCTACGAACTACGTTGAACTCCCCTGACTCGGCAAGAGCATCCAAATCTGCGTCCGTAATCAACACTGCAAAGTGATCCAGATTGTCCCCAGCTGACTCCGCTTCGAGAAGGTCAATGACTGTTTCTGCGTTAATACGAACAGAGGGAAATGGCACCTGCCCCGCGCGCCATTGCTCAAGCCGTTCAGGTACCAAGCCTAACTTCTGCACATACCAGTTCATTGAGGCTTCGGCATCGGCCACTCGCAACACAATGTGGTCCAGGCCAGTTGCCTGCACAACTGTATGGACCGTCGCAGCGGGCGGCTCTGGCTCTGGCTCTGGAGGATGCGCACTATCTGACATGTCTCAGTCTCCTGTTCGCACTGCAGGTGACCCCACTACTGAGGGGTCAGTGGACACGCACAAGAATTGCTCATCAACAACTACGTAGCTGGTCTTTGCGGGGCAGTCCAAGGCGAGCTCAACTTGAGTCACAATATGGCCGTCATTCGCACTCGAGCAGCTCACTCTGGTAGCTGTTCGCCCGCTGATGATGCGCACACATTCACGTGGCGGAGCGCTTGTAGAGATTGCTTGATCACTACCAGCCTCTGAAGTTTGGCGATTTGTTCCTGCATAGGCCGTGGCCACAAATAAAAAGAGGCCCAGCAGAACTGCAGCAACTAACGGCCCTCGGCGCAGCATCCAGAACTGCCACTCACTGAGTGGCTCTTCATCAGGATCGAGTTCGGCCTCACGAAGCTTTGCGTAAAAAGCATCAGGGTCGTGCTCCTCCTCAGGCCGGCCTGTTTGTGGGCTGCGATAGACGTCATCAACTCCAGCACCAGAGCTGCGAGATGATCCGGGGCCCGACCCTTGAGTCGCACCACCAGCTTGGCTCTGTGGTGAAGTTCGCCGCGCTCGCAATAGGCGGTCATAATCCGCTCGGCGGGCAGCATCAGACAGCGTGCTCCAAGCCACATTGACCTCTCGCATGCGGCGCTCTGCTAGTGCCCGTTCAGCAACTGTTGCCCGGCCTAGTCGGTCTGGGTGCAGCAAACGGGCTAACTGGCGATGAGCCTCACGTATCTGCTGCCGGCTTGATCCTTGCTCAAGCCCAAGCACTTGGTAATAGCTGCGATCATTGTGCTCAGGCATTGCTCAGAGACTACGGCTAACAGCAAGGCTGGCCGCATCAGGCTGCGTAAGCGACTGCATTTACGTCCCAAATTAATACTGCCTAGGAATTGTTGCGTAGCTGCCCTATATTGTCCCAATGGATATAGTTCGAGGATCGAAGTATTCGGAGGGCGAACAAACTTTGCATCCGGCTGCATCACCTCAGGGGACGCTTCGTTCCGCCATGCAGAGCAAGCCCTTCCGCCGGATGTTCGCCGGAACCTTTGCATCCAATATCGGGACTTGGATGCAAAACATCACGCTGATTGCGCTCGCCTATCGCTTGACGGGCAATGCAATGTTTACAGGCGTCATTACATTTGCCCAACTAGGGCCGATGCTGTTTCTGTCACCCTTTGGAGGGGCGCTCGCTGACCGCTTCAATCGTCGGAACATTATTGTGAGCTTGTCGATCGTGCAGCTAGTTATGTCAATGGTGCTCGCAGTCGTGGCGCTATCGGACACTACAAATCAGTTCGTGCTTGTTGCAGTTGTGGCAAGCATCGGCTGCGCAAACGCAATCAGCGGACCCACCATGGTGTCTCTACTGCCATCACTTGTGCCACGTGGAGACCTACAACCCGCTATTGCAATCAACTCGGTCTCGATGAATGCCTCACGCGTAATTGGGCCACTCCTTGGCGGCGCACTTGGCTCACTCGCTGGGCCGTCAGCAGTGTTTTTTGTGAATGGCCTCACCTATTTGTTTGTGGTGGTTGCCGTGATGAGCGTCGAGGTTGACTTCTCACCCAAGGGAGAAACTGGCGAGGGAGCAATCGAACAAATGCGCCAAGGCCTGCGCGCCGTTAGAGCCGATCGGGTAATCACCAAGGTGATTGCCACCATGGCCGTTCTGTCGATGTGTTCACTTATCTTCATCTATCAGATGCCATTAGTTGCCCAAGAACACTTTGCGTTATCAGGCTGGAAGTTCAATCTGCTCTTTGCCACGTTCGCCCTTGGTGCCGCGGTTGGTGCACTCTCGATGGGCTCATTTCTGTCGGGGCACAGTCGATCAAAGATCACCCGGGTAGCTCTAGGCGTGTTTGCCGTGGCCTTGGCGGTGTTTGGAACAGATACGAGTATTGCGTTGGGGTTTGCGACTGCATTCTTGCTCGGGGCCTCTTACTTTGTGATTGTGACTGCGCTCTCTACCACCTTGCAGATGCGAGCCCCCGATGAGGTTCGTGGACGGATTATGGGACTGTGGATGATGGCTTGGGCGGGCCTAGTACCGCTCGGCGCACTCGTTGCCGGCCCAATCATTGATGCAGTCGGGATCACTGCTGTGTTGTTCTTTGGAGCGATCGTGGCCGGAATTCTTGCGCTTGTGCTGAACCTGAGCGAGCCCGAGCTATCATCTGTCCCAGAATCTGCGCCCGGTGTAAACCCTGATTGACCGATTTGAGGCTGCCTGACGCGGTTTGCAGCGCCATAGCAACACTATGTGTCGTGATTCCGCTGCAGACGCGACTGATCGACCCTGCTGACAAGCCGGCAGCTAGAGCAGGCTCTGGGCTAAACGCTCAAGCCCGACAACACGGCTTGCTTTGATGAGAACTGCGTCCCCCTCGGTCAACGAGAGTGACTCCAGAGCGCGTAACGCTTCACCAATGCCCTCGAGCCCTGGAACTCCGTACAGATCAGTGCCAACAGCAATAATCTGAATCTGCAACTGCTCTGCTAACTCGGCAACTGCCTGATGCTCCTGAGTTGCGGTATCTCCAAGTTCAGCCATGAAACCAAGCACCGCAATGCGTCGCCCCCGATGAGCCTCAAAAGGCAGCGCTGCGCCACTAGACATCTGATCAGCAAGAGAGCCCCGATCAGGACTGACATCGGGGAGCGAAACCAGCGCCTGCAACGCTGCCGCCATCGAAGCTGGGCCAGCGTTATACGAATCGTTAAGTAGTAACGCTCCGTTTGCCATGGGTTGTAAATCCATTCGCCATGGCGATGAGGAGGCCAACTCAAGCCCAGCGGCAACCTGTTCTAAGGACAGGCCGAGCCCAAGCGCAGCCGCCGCAGCCGCCAATGCGTTCGACACGTTATGAGCACCCCTGATGGCTAGTCGCAGTTCCACCTGCCCCCATGGTGAGACCAGCACAAAGCGTGGTCGCAGCTCATCATCGATCTGCACATCAATAGCTTGCACGTCGCCACCTTGACCAAAGCAGAGCACTCGAGCATCGGTGCGCTGTGCCATTCCCGCAACTAGGGCAACATCTGCGTTCAGCACAGCAAGCCCTGTGGCTGGCAGAGCTGAAATCAGTTCGCCCTTTGCTTGAGCAATTTGCTCAATACTTCCCATCACTTGCGTATGCACACGCTCAACCGTGGTGACGATGCCAACCGTTGGTCGGGCCAACTCGCAGAGCAACGCGATGTGCCCCGCACCACGGGCTCCCATCTCTACCACTGCAGCCTCAGTTGCAACGGCAGCATTAGCAAGCGTGAGCGGCACGCCAAGCTCGTTATTGAAAGACTTCTCGGATGCCACAGTTACGAACTTCTGTGCCAGAACTACTGCCAACAAATCTTTGGTGGTGGTTTTTCCGACAGATCCAGTAACTCCGACTACACGGTCAGGGATTCGCCGCCGCGCAATTTTTGCAATCTCCATAAGCGCTGCAGAGACATCTGCCACCAAAATCCCCGGACCCAATCCACCATGTTCTGCAGGCCCAGATTGAGCTGCTAGCAGGGCCTCGTAGCTAGCCTCATTGTCAATCAGAACTGCTGCGGCACCGGCTGTAAATGCTGCGTCTAGGTAGTCATGGCCGTCGCGTTCTGCACGCATTGCGGCAAATAACTGTTTGGGAATCACGAGTCGAGTATCAATTGCAAGCCCATCTGCGGCTAATTCGGCTGATTCATTTGCTTGAGTCGCGGCTGCAATTTCGCTATCAACACCGCCAATAACCCGCCCACGTAACTGGGTTGCAAGCTCTGAAATCAGGAAGCGCATTCCTTCATTCTTTCAGTTGCGTACACTTCTGCAGTGCCTTTACCCTCTCGAGTTCGACTAGTGGTCCTCTTCGGCGGACGATCTGCCGAGCATGACATCAGTAAAATCTCTGCCAGCCATGTGCTGCGCTCTGTTGACTTGGCCCGCTATGAGGTTGTTCCTGTTGGCATAACCAAGCAGGGAACCTGGATGCTGGCACAAGAAGCCTCCGATCTGATTCTTCACGGCCGCTCGGCAGAACTTCCCGACTCGCTAAGTCTTGAGGGTCCAGAGCTTCAGCCATTTGCAGTGCTCACAGGCAATACAGGTAATACAGGTGTGCCAAGTTCACCTCAAGCACATAAATCTGCGCCACTTACCGTCGTGTTGCCGATCCTTCATGGGCCCAACGGCGAAGACGGAACTGTTCAGGGCCTGCTCGAGATGGCACAGGTGCCCTATGTGGGTTCGGGTGTGCTCGGGTCTGCCGTTGCCATGGATAAGGCCATGGCCAAATCGGTGCTCGATGCAGCTGGAATTGCCCAACCACGTTGGGCCGCAGTGAGGGTAAGCGAGTTTCTAGGTTCTGCTCAGCAAGCCATAGCCGAATCACTGTTAAAGGATTTAGGAGACACTGTCTTTGTAAAGCCCGCCAATATGGGCTCCTCGATCGGCATCAGCAAAGCCCATGGTGCCAAGGAACTGCTTGCGGCGTTAGAACTTGCCTTTGAGTATGACCAGATTGCGGTTGTAGAAGAAGCCGTTTCGGCACGCGAACTTGAAGTAGCAGTGCTCGGCAACAATTCCCCTCGTTCAAGTGTGGTTGGCGAGATTATTCCTGCAGCAGAGTTCTATGACTATGAGGACAAGTATGCCGACGGCACTGCGCAAAGCGTGATTCCCGCCAATATTCCGCCTGCTATTTCCACCGAGCTACGCGCACTTGCCATTCAGGCGTTCAGTAGTCTGCGAGCCGAGGGAATGGCCCGGGTTGATGTTTTCTTCGAAGAGGGCACTGCCGATAACCCTGGTCGAGGGTTGTTAGTCAACGAGATCAACACCATTCCGGGCTTTACACCGATCTCAATGTACCCAATGCTATGGAAAGCAACTGCGCTGTCCTACCCCGACTTGATTGATGAACTTGTGCTCCTAGCGATTGAACGCAACGCCCTGCGGGCACAACACAGAACTGACGTCTCTCAACGCAATATGCCAGGAAGCGCATGATTCTGCAGAACCTGAGCGGCCAACGCATCTTTATTACCGGGGCCACTGGATTTGTTGGAACCGCACTTGTAGAGCGCTTACTGCGATGCGTTCCTGATTGCGAGCTCGTACTGCTCGTGCGTGATGGCCGGCGCAGTTCAGCACAGCAGCGCGTTCAGAAAGAGATACTGCGCAACGATTGTTTTGACCGTCTACGAGAAGAACTCGGCGCAGAGGGTTTTGCTGAGATGACAAACCGGGTGCACGCAGTCTCGGGTGACGTTGGCACTGACGGTCTGGGCATTGATGCTGCGGGGCGCGAGGCCCTTGCAAGTTGCACAACCGTGATTCACTCAGCGGCAACAGTTGCTTTCGACTCACCGCTCGACCGCGCAGTTGAAGTCAACCTGCTAGGGCCTGTTCGTCTTGCCGAGCTACTACACGAACTAGGCGTAGCGCCGCATTTAGTGTGCGTCAGCACCTGTTACGTGGCCGGCAATCGCCGAGGTTCCGCACTTGAGGAGCCAGTCGATAACAATGACTTTGTCTCTAGCTTGGATTGGCGTGCAGAGGTTTCTGCAGCCCGCAGATCTAGAAGCGATACTGACGCGGAGAGCCGAGCCCCTGCCCGTCTGAAGGAGTTTGGGCAGCGTGCAAGATTTGAGCTTGGCTCGGCCGGTGGCCCGTTGCTAGCCGAGCGCACAGAGGCGCTACGCAAAGAATGGGCACATGCTCGCATGGTTGAAATCGGTAGGGCTCGTGCCGCGTCGGTGGGCTGGCCCGACGCCTATGCCTTTACCAAAGCTCTGAGCGAGGTAGCCACGGCGCAGACCCTGCGCTCTTTCGGAGATTCAGCAGCGCGGCTCAGCGTGGTCCGCCCCTCAATAATTGAGTCAGCCATCCTTGAACCAAGGCCTGGATGGATTCGCGGTTTTCGTATGGCTGAACCCATCATTTTGTCTTATGCACGCGGGTTACTTAAAGAGTTTCCGGGCGTACCAGAAGGCGTGGTAGATGTCATTCCAGTAGATATTGTGGTGGCCGCAATTATTGCCACAGCAGGCCGAGATGCCACGATTCCTGCTCAGGAACCCGGGCAGCCTCATATTGTGCAAGTGGCCAGCGGCTCTCGAAACCCGTTGAAGTATCAGCGCTTAGTTGACCGGGTGCGCGAATGGTTTACAGAGCATCCTTTGTATGACCAGCATGGTCAGCCAATTATTGTGCCTGACTGGAGCTTTCCCGGTAGAGGACGAGTCGAGAATCAACTCAGCCGCGCTGGGGTTGCGCTCCGAGCAGCCGAAAAAATAGTGCTCAACCTGCCGCTCCGAGGAGCAGGCGCACAGCTCGGCGCAACCATAGAAGAGCGCCGTTCGCAGACCGAGCGGGCAAAATCATATGTTGAGCTGTACGGCGCCTACACCGAATGCGAAGCTACTTACGGCGTACAGAACTTGTTAGCCATCTGGGAATCACTCGATGCCAACGAGCGCGAGTTGTTCGGGCTTGACCCAGCCATCATTGACTGGGATTCCTACATCACCGATATTCACTTACCCTCGGTGGTCAAACATGGTCGAGCCCGATCTTCACCCTCAAGAAGCAGTGCAGAAGCTCGGCCAGATCGCCTGCGGCGCGCTGTGCTTGCACCTGAGCGCCATATGGCGGCATTCGACTTAGAGAACACGCTGATTGCTTCAAACGTGGTCACTTCATATGCCTGGATGGCTACACGAAGAATGCCAACTGCGCAGCGTTTTAGGTTTGCTGCAAAGACTTTGGCCGAAGGACCCTCGCTACTTGCTCAAGATCGCAGAGATCGATCCGACTTCTTGCGATCCTTCTACCGACGCTACGACGGCGCGTTGCTTGAGGAGCTCGACGAAGACGCACGCGAGCACTTCTCGGCAATGCTGCTGGCACGATCATTTCCGGCAGCAATCCGTCGCGTACGCGAGCATCGAGCCCTTGGCCACCGAACAGTGTTGATAACAGGCGCGTTGGACTTTCTTATTCAACCCCTTATGCCGCTTTTTGATGATGTGATCTGCGCGCAGCTCGGCACAGCAGTCGACCGATCAGGACGACTGACTTTGACTGGACAGCTAAATGAAGTGCCCCCCACGGTCGAGGCTCGCGCCAGCATTTTGGCTGAGTACTGCGCAGCCGAGGGGCTGCTTTTGGAACAAAGCGTTGCCTACGCCGACTCCTCATCAGATCTACCGATGCTAGAAGCAGTGGGCTTTCCAGTTGCAGTGAATCCAGAACCCCGGTTGGCTTCCATTGCCCGCAAGCGAGGCTGGCTAGTTGAGGACTTTCGACAAGCCAAAGGCTTTAGGCACTCGGTGCTTCCCTTCGCCACGCGCTGGCACCAAACCACGACTCAGCGAGACCACATATGAAGGCATTAGTTATTGATCACGATATTGCCCGATTTGGCGCTGCGCTGCTTACCAGTTCCTTACGGCCAAGCGCAGCTACGCGTCTTGGCCCCCTCAAGCTCAAGGACCTTCCCCCACTAGAACTTCCCAACCCAGACTGGGTTCGTATTACACCGCGCATGGCCGGGATTTGCGGATCGGATCTTGCAACAGTTCATGGCAAATCAAGTCGCTGGTTTGAGCCGATTGTCTCATTTCCCTTTACTCCGGGTCATGAGGTTGTAGCCGACGACCAAGAAGGCCGACGGGTTGTAGTCGAGCCAGTCCTTGGCTGTGTAGCTCGAGGCTTGAACCCCGTGTGCGTTGCTTGTGCCGAGGGGCGCCTTGGAAACTGCGAGCGCCTAACCCATGGGTGCGTAGACGCTGGTCTGCAAACGGGTTTTTGCTGCGACACTGGCGGCGGTTGGTCCACGGAAATGCTGGCGCACCCAGAACAACTTCATGAGGTTCCTGATGAGCTCAGTGACTCTGGCGCAGTGATGATCGAACCAACTGCCTGTGGACTGCACGCCGCTTTGCGTGCACAGGTTCAGCCTGATGAGACCGTAGTTGTTATCGGTGCGGGCACTCTTGGCTTGCTCGCGATTGCGGCGATGAACCGCTGGTCACCCCCTAAACAGCTGATCGTTGCAGCAAAATATGCGCATCAAAAACAGTTCGCTCGAGAGTTCAGCGGCAAGTCAGCTCAACCCGCAGTGATCTGCGATCCTAGAAATCTGATTCGTGTAGTTCGCAGCACTATAGGCACGCATCTACTGAGCTCTCATGACTCACTGCATCCAGAGGATGACCCGCACAGCAGGCTGTCAGGCGGAGCGGATGTAACAATCGACTGCGTTGGAACCGCTAGCAGCATTCGCACAGCCCTGGCTATAACTCGGCCCGGAGGGCGCGTGATTCTGGTAGGTATGCCAGAGGTGCACAACTTGGATCTCACTCCGCTCTGGCAACGAGAAATCTCGCTCACCGGCGCATACACCTACGGAACCGAGATCATCCAGGGTGGCCCAATTCAAAGCTTTGAACTCGCAGCAGAACTCGTTGCCGCAGAAGATCTTGGCCGACTCGTCTCGGCTAGGTATCCGCTGTCTAGATACCCTGAGGCCTTGGCGCATGCCAGTACCTGTGGCAGTAAGGGCGGTGTCAAGATTGCCTTTGACCTGCTAGCACCCGACTACCCCGAAGCACCCGTACTCTCAACTAGGAAGGCTGCTCGACCTTGAGCCAGCAACCGCGTTCCCATCAACCGCGCTCCACCGCATCAGGTAAGTCAGCATCAACAAACTCAGGTTCGGGCAAACCTGCGCAACGAAGGGGGCCGCAGCCTGCCGCTCCTCGACCCGGGCTAGTGCTTGACGTTGATCGCTCAACTCCTCCGGTGTTATTGCACAGCGGTGAGCAGTTCCGCCTAGAGCGCCTGCCGGCTGGTCGGAGCCGCATTATTTACCCGCCGGAACCACTGCCAGGTCTTGAGCACCCCAACGAGGCCATTCGAGAGGCACTGCTCAACCCAGTTGAATCCGACCCGCTTCCGGCACAGCTGTTTTCGGGAATGAAGCTAACTATTGCCTTTGACGACATCTCGCTACCGCTACCCAAAATGCGTCGACCAGATATTCGTCAGCGTGTAATCGAAGCTGTGCTCGACCTAGCAGCCGACGCAGGCGTTGATGATATTCACATCATTGCGGCGCTCGCCTTACACCGCCGCATGACCGAATCAGAACTTCGCTACTGCCTCGGCGATCGAATCTACGATGCATTTGCACCTCGGGGGCAGTTGTATAACCACGATGCTGAAGACCCAGACGGGATGGTCATGCTGGGTGAGACTCGTCACGGCGAGGAAGTGCAGTTATCAAAACGGGCAGCCGAGTCCGACCTCATCATCTATGTAAATATCAATCTGGTCTCAATGGACGGCGGCTGGAAATCCACTGCAACCGGCCTATCTGGATATCAGGGCATTCGTCACCATCACAATGTTAAGACCATGCGCAACACCAAGTCGTTTATGGACCAAGAGAACTCTGAGTTGCACCGCAGCAACTGGCGACAAGGTGACGTACTTAAGTCCGCTGGAATCAACATCTTTCAGATTGAGACCACAGTAAATAATGACCTGTTTGGCGATGGTCCACTCTCGGTATTGGCTAAGCGCGAATGGGAATGGTCGGCCAGAGACCGCGCCACGTTCTTGGGGGTCAAGACTGGCCTTGATCGGCTCCCCTCAAATGCTCGCCGCAAGGTTTTGCATTCTTGGGAAGCCCCCTACGCTCTGACTTCTGTGCATGCGGGGCAGGTCGAAGCCGTTCACAAACTCACCACAGCGGAGGTGTATAAACAACAGCTTGTGTCTGTTGAAGGGCAGACCGACATTGTGCTGTATGGCCTTCCTTATGTTGGGCCCTACAACGTGAACTCAATCATGAACCCCATCTTGGTGATGTGTTTAGGCCTGGGCTATTTCTTCAATATGTATAAAGGCAAGCCGGTTGTTCGAGAGGGTGGAGTACTGATTATGACCCACCCGACGACCAATGAGTTTCACCCAGTTCACCACCCCTCATACATCGATTTTTTTGAGCAGGTGCTATCCGAGACCACTGACCCAATCCAGATTGAACAGCGATTCGAAACAAGCTTTGCAACAGATGAGTGGTACCGGCACTTGTACCGCACCTCGCACGCCTATCACGGTGTTCATCCATTTTACATGTGGTACTGGGGTAGTCACGCCCTTGAGCACCTCAGCCAGGTCATCATCGTTGGAGGAGATCCTGCAACAGTGCGCCGCTTAGGGTTTAGGCCAGCCTCCACTCTGGCAGATGCACTCGAGATGGCATCTGATGTGCTCGGCCCCGACCCCAGCATCACCTATGTCAAGAATCCGCCGCTTGGAATGGCCGACGTGACATGAGCGGGTCTGGCCTGAGCTGGGCTGAGCTGAAGACGCGCGTCCCTAATCCTGTGAACTGGGTGCGCAGCTTGGGGTTTCCGTATACCGCTGCTGCGACGCCGCCCGGGGTCGAACCCGTAGCAGTAACAAACAAGTTGGGAGACTACTATGACACCGAGTGGGCGCGAGCGCCGTTCGCCCAGGCCACCCGAACCGCAGCACTCGAGACCATTGGCCGGGCAGTCACAACTGCAGCATGTAGGCCACAGGTTCGTAATGCCGACCGCCTCGAAACCTTGAGCGGACCAACTATTTTTGTGGCAAACCATCACAGCCACCTCGACACCGCATTACTGCTGACCACAATCCCAAAGCCTTGGCGGCAGCAACTTGTGGTGGCCGCCGCTGCCGATTACTTCTTTGATAGCTACTACAGCGCCGCATTGGCTGCTTGGGCCTATGGCGCAGTACCAATGGAGCGAAACAAAGTCAGCCGCCGGTCCGCTGACAGAGCAGCCTCATTACTTGCGGATGGCTGGTCGCTTCTGATCTTTCCTGAGGGTGGACGCTCAAGCGATGGATGGTCTGCGCCACATAAGGGTGGCGCCGCTTACTTGTCAGTCAAGTGCGGCATTCCCGTAGTACCGATTCATCTTGATGGCACCGGGCGGGTACTACGCAAAGGAAGCAAAACGCTGAAGCCACAAACGGTGGTGGTCAACATTGGTACCCCTATGCAACCCGCAACGGGAGAGGATGCACGAAGCTTTGCAACAACTATTGAGCAAGCAGTTGCAGAGCTAGCGGACGAGACCAACACCGACTGGTGGACTGCGCGCCAGCGGGCACGAGCGGGTGGCACACCAAGTCTGTCTGGGCCAGACAAAGATTCTTGGCGGCGAAACTGGACCTCACCAGAACACAAGCCGAGACAGAGCGAAACAAGAGCCTGGCCTAACTAGGCAACTACCTGCAGCGCTCTGCTAACTCTGCTCGACAAAAGACGGTGAACTCCCCCGCTTGGGTTCCGAGCTTCCAGTCAGGGTCCTTCTTGAGTTGAGCAGTGAGCTTGTCTGAGGTTCTCCAGATCAGAACATCACCGCCTGTTTTGGCCAGCGATTTTTGCCAGCCATCACTCAAGCGAAGAAGGTTGACGTAGGCCACCATCGTTGCGGCGTCGGGCCGGTCATCTACCCAAGTATTTGCCTTGTCGCCGTAACGCCACTCCAAATAGTTGCCAGCAAAATCATGCGTAGTCACCCGTGTCTCATTACCTACCAAATCCCGCGCCGCTAGCCAATCCACGCCAGCAACAGGATAGGCATCTAGCTGATAACCCGGGGTGGCCACACAGCGTGCCCCAGCAGCAATGAGCAACAGCACACCAACCCCTGTAAGGAGTTTTGCCAGGCGACCAGTTGGTAATCGCACGGTTCCAATCCCGCTGAGGGCAGTTGCAGCAAAAGGCAACAACGCAACTGCTGCAATCGGAACTAGTCGCAGCCCAGAAAATCCAAGTACGACTAATACTCCCACCATCGCGGTCATTGCATATCGTCGTTGCCGTACGCAGCTAAAGGTTGCCAAGATGGCGATGGCGAGCATCATCCACAACATGGGCTGGTCGAACCCCACCCGACCCCACTCCTGATAGCTCTGAAGTGCCTGACGTTCGATCGGGTCACCAAATTGACTCGCCGGCAACAACAGCAGCGCAAAGCGATCTGGGTAGAGCGCACCGCCGATCAACACCCCGAGTAGGGCTGTGCCAGCAAGACAGAACTGCCTAGGAATCAACTTTCGGGTATCAATCGTGGTTGCTAGCAAAAACATCCCCAGCACTATCAGGCCGTAGAGCCATGACCCATGTACGTTCACCCAAACAACAAAAATTGGAACTAGCCACCAGGGTGAGCGACCCTCTTTCCACACCAGAACCATGAGCGCTAGAAGCACAAACCCAATCAAGTGTGGCCGGCCATTGAGGAAACCCAACAGACAGATCCACCCCAGCCCTGCTGGCAGCAGCACTGCTAGCAGACCAGGCTCGGGTGTTGCTTGTGAGGAATTGCGCTGAGTCGCGATCCAGGCTTTCGAGGCAAGCTCTCCGGACTCGGCGCTGCCAGCCATGCGCACAACTAACGCCCCTAATAAACCAGCTAGGGCTGCAGTCATAAGGCGTAGCCCAACTGCACCTGCAGCCCAATCAACAGCACCCAGCAGAATCGACCACCAGTAGCTCGGCACAGGGAAAGCGGTGCTGGAATACAAGAACGGATTTTGCTGCGGAAGGCCGCTGTCAAGAATGAGTCGACCCGTCGCAAGGTGCGTTAAAAGACTGTTGTCAGCTATGGGCCCGGACGCAACAAGCGCCGACAAACCCCCGAATACGAACATAAGCGGCGCATAAGTTCTTGGAGAGGGACTGAGTTGCGATTGTGGGCGAAGATCTGATTCGGCATTGCTAGGGGCAAGTGCCGACATGGGCCTACATGCTCTTCTTGATCGACAGCATCGCTGGGCCGAGCACAACTAAGAACAGTGCTGGAAAGATACAAAACACCATCGGAATAAGCATCTTTACTGGAGCCTTCTGGGCTCGCTCTTGAGCGAGTTGGCGACGCTTGATTCGCATCTCTTCAGCTTGGGCTCGAAGCACTCGACCGATTGACACGCCATAGCTGTCAGCCTGAATGATCGAAAGAATAAAGGCACGTAACTCGGGAACATCGCACCGATCGTCCATAGCTCGGAGGGCATCTCCACGGGAAGCTCCCGCTCTGGTCTCTCCTAGCATACGGGCGAACTCATCACTCAGCGAACCAGGTACGGCCGAGATCACACGGTCAAGAGCCTGATCCAAACCAAGTCCTGCCTCCACCGAAATTGTTAACAGGTCCAATGTGTCTGGAAGAGCGCGTTGTATCTCAAGCTGCCGTGCTGCCACTTTACGGTTGAGCGAGGAGTCCGGGCCGATGACCAGCACCAGCATCAGTAGCCCTCCGGCAGCCAGCTTTATGTTTCCGGTGAGTCCCGACAGATTGAACACAAAGAAGATCAGGAATACCAAAACAGCACCAACCACGGTGGCAACACGTATCGCCAAGAACCGATCCACTGCAGTTGGGGAATTATTTCCCATATGCACAAACTTCAGACGAACCTTGTCTACATACCCCGCAGGGGTCAGACGTCGACCCACACCAGTGAGTCCAGATAAGAGCGGCGCAAAAGCACGCTCACGCAAGGGGTCGAGCATCTCTTGATTTCGTTGATTCTCTAGCTCGTAACCATCAAGGCGCTGCAATGAAGTCCTCATCGTCTTACGTTCGTCGAGTTGAGAAACAATTGCGTAGGCCGCAGCGGTAGCGGCTAAAGCAATCAAGATGGTAGGCAATAACAACATGGGAGACATCTCATACCTCAATCGTGATGGTCTTTTTCATCCAGGCAAACCCGATGCCCATCATCAAAACGGCTACCCCAAGCAACATGTATCCCAAGCCAGGCTTAAAGAGTTCGCTGATATATGCCGGATTCATGACCCACATGACTACTGCCAAGCTTGGCGGCAGCAACCCAATGATGATGGCGCTCATTCGCCCCTCTGCTGTGAGCGTAGATACCTCTCTGCGTAACCGTTCACGCTGAGTCATCGTGTCGGCAACGGTAGAGAGCAGTTCGGCCAAGTTTCCGCCCACCTCACGCTGAATCCGAATTGCCATGACGGCCCAAGCAAAGTCGGCGCTATTCATGCGCTCTGCCACTGCTTCGAGCGATTCTTCTAAGGAACGACCCAACCTGGTTTCAGTAACGACTCGCCGGAGTTCTCGCCCCATGGGCTCCGAGATCTCTGTAGAGACTGATTCAAAGCCTTGAGATACTGCGTAGCCTGCGCGGATAGTTCCCGCCAACAAAGTAAGGGTGTCTGGAAGCTGATCCCCAAAGGCCTTCTGGCGGCGCCGGATTCGCATATTGAGGATTGCTCGTGGAAGAACAACTGCCAAGACTCCGGCAATCAGTGCGGGAATCAAGCTTCGAGTCAACATGAAGGTCAAGAGCGTAAGCGTCGTAGCCGCTGCTGCCACAAAGAACATCACCTCAGCAGCGCGCAGAGGCAGATTTGCTCGTTCTAGGTCTAACTCAAGTTTCTCTGTCAGTCCACGACGATCAGCAATTGAGCCGGTCATTGCTACTGCCCGCTGAATAATCGGAACAGTGGCATGACCGTCGCCAATAGAGAGATCGACGGTTACTAGCTCCTCTGGGACTTCCTCATAAGGCCGAAGCCTGCGGTTCAGGCTGTTCTCATCTGGAATCACCATCGAGAGCGCTGTCCACACAACAGTGACCAAGGCTGCAACCCCGAGCAGAACGATCAGCCATTTCATGTACGGGTTTGTCAGAAACCCTGAGAGGCCACCCGAGGATTCTGGGGTTGCTGCAAGCGAGGTTAAGCCCACCCGAAACAAACCAGGTACATATGCAATGCTCGTTGCAGACGCCCCTGCGGTCAGTGTGACCGGAACAGACGCAGCAGTTTGATCGGGAGTAGCGATCTGTAGCTCAAAGCGCCCTTTTATGACCTGTGCTGCGTATTCGAACTGCGGCAAAATCTCTGAGTCCGAGTTCAATACCTGTAAAGACCCGCCTAGCTCAGCAACCATCAGGCTGAGCCCCTCTAGGTTCGGATTAGTTTCAGCTGCGACGACCTGCAGGTCTACCCCGGCCTTGCGAAGCGCAGCCAACGCAGGTGATGAGCCACCATTGAATGCAGTACTCGAAGATGCTGCAAATAGCACAACCGTGCCGTTGCCGTTTGTTCCTCGGTTTTCGAGCAGGTCCGCAGCAGCACTCAAGCCGTCCCAGGTTGCGGATTCACCGACTGGGCGCACCCGCTTGAGCGCATCTTGAACCTGTGCAGCAGAGGTGCTGTTTGCAAGCTCAACCTTGCTACCGCCACCAGTAGTAATGATACTGAGCGAGTCAACAACCCCAGCACCTGGCATGAGCGGTGCGACGGCTTTTTTCGATAACTGCACCACGGCATTGCCAAGCAGTGCCGAGTTGTCAAGCACAACAACAACATCTGTGCGTCCTCCAAGTGCCGAACTCAACTTCGCGTCCGCCGGTCGTTCCGCAGCGCCCGCCGTAGAGATTTTTAGATCAGTTATTGGCGCACCGGTTAGCCAACCCTGAAGCCTTGCAGGCTCTCGAGTTGCATCCACCTGACCAACACGAATTACTGGCTCCGCAGCGACTGGAGATGGATCGGCTGATGTTGCTGCTGTTGCCATCTCTGCAGCACCAACTCCGAATAGTGCAAAACTAATCGCTACAGCGGCGGCAGAGAGCGTCCGAAGCCCACGTGTAGCTCGATGCGAGCTCACATCCGACCCGACGGAGCCTGCATGACTGTATTGGGATTGAAGACTTCCGCCCCAAGGCGGATGCCCTGATCAGCAAGCTTCTCGGCGAACTTCGGGCGCACTCCGGTTGCTCGAAGTTCGCCTCGGAAGCGTCCGTGCTCATCTACTCCAGCACCGAAGTCAAACAAGAACACGTCCTGAAGGGTGATGATGTCTCCCTCCATTCCCTGAACTTCTGTGATGTGGGTGACCCTGCGGGTACCGTCGCGAAGCCGAGTCAGCTGCACAATTATGTCTATTGCAGAGGCCATCTGCTCTCGGATAGCTCGGATCGGCAGATCAAAACCCGCCATCAGGACTAGCGTCTCGAGTCGGGCCAAAGTGTCTCTGGGGCTGTTTGCGTGCACAGTTGTAAGAGAACCATCGTGGCCAGTGTTCATGGCCTGCAACATGTCGAGCGCTTCACCTGAACGGCACTCGCCCACCACAATGCGGTCAGGCCGCATGCGTAAGCAGTTCTTTACAAGGTCGCGGATAGTAACCTCTCCCCTACCCTCAACATTTGAGGGGCGAGACTCCATCGAGAGCACGTGCTCCTGATGAAGTTGAAGTTCCTTAGCGTCTTCTACGGTCACGATGCGCTCGTCATCTGGAATAAAGCTCGAGAGCACATTCAGCATCGTGGTCTTACCAGAGCCGGTACCACCAGAGACCACACCGTTTAGGCGGCCAAGGATGCAGGCCTGCAGAAACTCTGCCGCATGAACATTGACTGACCCGAAGCGAATCAAGTCTTCAATCTGCAATGGGTCTGCCGAAAATTTACGTATGGTCAGAAAGGGCCCGCCAATGGCGAGAGGCGCAATGACTGCATTAACTCGAGAGCCATCAGGCAAACGAGCATCAACCATAGGAGTGGACTCGTCAATGCGCCGACCGATTGCCGACACGATCTTGTCGATCACCCGCCGAACATGATCCTCGTCAAGGAACCGGATAGATGGATCCTTGGTCAGTTTGCCGTTGCGCTCAACAAAGACTCGATCTGGGCCATTGACCATGATCTCGGTAACGGCTTCCTCTTTGAGTAAACAGTCGATAGGGCCATAACCCAAAATGTCATCAGTAACATCTTGAATGAGTCGGGCCTTATCTGCAGCTGACAACGGCACTCGTTCAAGGGCAACTGCAGCTTGGAGCTGCTCGTTGACCCGACGACGAAGATCATCCTCTGAGAGGCGATTATCAAACAGGATCGGACCAAGCTCATCAATCAGTAATTGATGCACCCGATGCCGCAGTTCGGCTGCAACTGGGTCGTACTGCAAGTTACTAGGCACAGAGTTAGATGCTGGCGGCAACTTTGCGGCAGGGACTTGACCGACGGATGCATTAGCGGGCGTAACTGCAGTCGGATTAGAAACTACCGAGCCTGCCTGCTGATTATTGAGTCGTTCTGAAAGTGACACTTACAGCTCCTAAGAGGGGTTAAAGACCTGTTCGAAAATAGTTCTGCTACAGAATCCGGAATCAGCATTTAGATAGGCAGGGCTCGGTACTCTGATCTGACTACTCTGATCGGTTCAGAAAGCGCTTTTTATGAGCTTCCTGAGGAAGAAATATTTCGGCCAGGCTATAAATCGCCTTGCTCACCGTGGACTTGGGCGCATAGATCACTACGGGCTCGCCCTTATTAACTGACTGAGGCACTACTACGTCGCTCGGAATAAGCACATCAGCCTTGATTTGAAGCGCTCGCTCAACCTCGCGCACATCAAGCTTCACCTTTGAGTTAGCCCGATTCAAGATCAGCAATAGCTTCTCCATAGGCGTATTCAAAAGGCGCAACGTTTGTAGGCCGATCTTGACGTTCTTGACGTTTGGGATATCAAGACCTGAGACCAAGAGCACTTTGTCGGAGGCCTCAACCAGACCTAGCACCACGTCGTTGAAATACGACGGGGTATCAACAACTACGTAGGAACAGAATGAGCGCAACAGTTCAATAATGGCCACCATCTCTGCAGCGCCCACCTGATCAGCGAAAGCCGGCTCAAGAGGCGCTGGTAATACCTTGAGCCCAGACTCCTCATGGGTAACTAATAAACTGTCGAGAAGCGGCGCATCTAGTCGATCAAGGGCAGCAACGGCATCAACAATTGTGTGAGACGGTATGAGCTTGAGCATCACTGCAACGTCACCGAACTGCAGATCTGCGTCGACTAAGCAGACTGGTTTGTCTGAACGTTGGGCTAACGCCGTTGCCAGGGCAGTGGCAATAACCGACTTGCCCGAACCGCCCTTGGTTGAAAACACCGTCAAGACCTGGCATTTATCTGCTTCGTGCTGCGCTGGTGGAGCATCAGTTCCCACAGGTGCAGTTGGTATGGCAGTAAGCAGACTGCCGCTAGCTGCTGTTACACCCTCGGAGGTAGAACCTTCAGCCGTAACTGACGCTTGGCGCTGCATCTGATCAAGCAACACTGCGAGCCTCTGCACCGCATGGGGCAAAGCAGCCGCGTCGCCAGAGATGGCGAGCACATCTCGTACCCCGGCCCGTAATGCCTGTTGCAAGGTAGTGGTGCTGAGTTCCTCGACCATCAGAATCATTTCTAGGATCGGGTACTGAGCCATTACCCGTTCCGCAACCTCGAGCGTGACTTCGTTGGCACAAGACGGGCCGAGTACCACTACAACGGGAACTGTTCCAGTAAGGCGAGCGCACAGTTCCTCAATCGAGTTAAACGGAGTCACGCCGTCGCTAAGCAGCCCAGCAATTCGGGCGCGAATCACAGAGCTTGCCTCAACAATGGCAACAGAAATCTGGATGCCATGTTCAGCACCGCCATGTTCAGCACCGCCATGTTCAGCACCGCCATGTTCAGCACCGCCATGTTCAGCACCGCCATGTTCAGCACCGCCATGTTCAGCACCGCCAGCTGC
>Ga0105053_10003723_pt1 | contig 22925 bp, 19 predicted proteins | sample BON01_FD_78093 | JGI IMG/M metagenome (GOLD analysis project Ga0105053, IMG submission 78093) | Freshwater microbial communities from Lake Bonney liftoff mats and glacier meltwater in Antarctica - BON-01 | ecosystem: Environmental > Aquatic > Freshwater > Ice > Glacier meltwater | place: Lake...
CGACTCCATGACCGTGGACTTCAGCGGCACCGATGCGGCGGGCCCGGGCAACCTCAACTGCCCCATCGCGGTCACCCGCTCTGCCGTGTACTTCGCCGTACGGGTGGCCACCGATCCCGACATCCCGGCATCGGCGGGCGCGTTCGCCCCAGTCACGATCATCGCCCCCGAAGGCAGCCTGGTGCACGCGCGCCCGCCCCACGCCGTGGCCGCCGGCAACGTGGAGGGATCCAGTCGCATTACCGATGCCGTCCTCGGCGCCCTTGCCGGAGCGGCGCCGGTTCCCGCGCAGGGGCAGGGAACCATGAACAACCTCACGCTGGGCTTCGGCGACCGGGTCTACTTCGAGACGCTGGGTGGTGGCCAGGGCGCGTCGCCCCATGCCCCCGGCCCCAGCGCCGTGCATGTGGCAATGAGCAACACACTCAACACCCCGGTCGAGGCGCTGGAAGTGGCCATGCCCGTGCGCGTGGAGCGATACGCGATCCGGCGCGGGTCCGGCGGCGATGGACGGCAGCGGGGCGGCGACGGCGTGGTGCGTCGCATCCGCCTGCTGGCCGATGCGGACGTGTCCCTCATCGCTGAGCGACGGCGGTCCGCACCCCAGGGGTTGGATGGTGGCGGCAACGGTGCGTCTGGTCAGACCCTCGTGAACGACGCCGCCGTTGGTGGCAAGTGGCGAGGCCGTCTGGATGCAGGCACGGTCATCGAACAGCGGACACCGGGCGGCGGGGGCCACGGCGCCGCTGGGTAACTACTTCGCCAAATCCGCCCCGACGATGACGGCCACATCGGCCGTTCCGATGCGCCCCTCGGCCAACGTGTCCACGGGCACTGCCGTAGTGATGCCCAGATCCTTAGCCAGATTCCAGGCCACCTCCTGGCGGCCGGCCACGTACTCCACCTGCGATACGGCCAGATCCTGCTTGGTGGCGTTGTCCACCACGCCCAGCGTGTAGCCCGCAGCTTGCACGCGCGGTGCCACGCGTTTGGCGGCGGCACCCGACACACCACTGGCGTTGAGAACGGCCACCGTGTACGCGGCCTTATTGGCGACCGGGGGCACATCTTCGGGCACGACGCCGCCCACGTCGGTCGTGGTGGTGCCGACTGTCCCCGTCGTGCCGGTCGTCGTGGTGGTAGACGTCGCGGCGGACTGGCTGCTGGTCCCCCCGTCGTCACGAAGGAAGAAGAACCATGTGCCGCCGCCCACGAGGGCCACGGCCACGACGATGAGTGCGACCAGCGCCCCGTTGCCGCCATTGGACGCATGCGCGCCGCTCGGCGTGCCGCCGGGGGGCGGCGGTCCGGCACTGTGGCCAGCGGCGGACCCCGAAGGCGCCGACGTCGGCGCCTTCTGACCCTTCCGTACTTCAGCCCGCGCGCTGGCCGGGGTCGCTCCGGGCGGGCGAACATCCGGCTGCGCGGACGCCTCGGGCACGTCAGCCCGAACCTCGACCTGCGACGTGAGGGCACGCACGCGCTCGAGTGATGGCGCCGCAGCCATGGGTACGGGCGGCCCCACGCGCTCCTCAAGCCGCTTCAGCGAACGCCCCTGTCGGACGATCACCACGGCGAGAACGATGAATGCGATGGCGCCGAGGGCGGCGGCCGCGAGGATGACGATGTCCAGCAAGTCCACTAAGCAGTCACGCTATCAGCACTGGCGGGGGCATTCCCCTTAAGCGCCGTGGACCTCACGCGGTCCTTTAGGGTTCGGTGGCTACCCGCCCGGCGTCACGCGGTACGCGTCGAACACCGAGTCAACATTGCGCAAGTGCGCCGTGAGACTGCGAAGTACCCCGATGTCGGCCATTTCGAGCACGAACCGATGCCGCGCCATCTGGTCGTCCACCTGACACTGCGCGGACCTGATGTTGACCCCGCTCTCGGCGATGGTGCGCGAGATGTCCTCCAGCAAGCGGTGCCGGTCCCACGCCTCCACAGCCACCTCCACCTCGACCGCCTGGCGACTCTCGCCCCCCCAGCCCACCGGCGTGAAGCGCTCGGGCGACCGCATCAGTTGCCGGGCGTTGGGGCAGTCCTCGCGATGAATGGTGATGCCGCGCCCCAGCGAGATGTAACCCAGGATCTCGTCACCGGGGACGGGCTTGCAGCACTTGGCCAGACGCACCATCACGTCGGCCACGCCCTCGATCTCGATGCCGAGGTCCGACGACACCCCCGACTGCCGACTGCGACCCGATCGCGGTTGCACGGGCGATTGGTCGGCCGATTCCTGACCGTCCGGCGTCTTGAGGGCGCTGATGATCTTGTTCACCACCACCACGGCTGACGTCGTTCCCACGCCAAGAGAGATGTAGAAATCCTCGGCCCGCTTGAAGCCCATCTCCTGGATGACCCCGGCGAACAGTGGCGAGCCCACGATCCGCTGATGCGGCAGCGCCGACTTACGCAGCGCCTCGTGCACCACCTCGCGCCCATGGTGCTCCGCGTCCTCGCGGCGCTCACGGCTGAAGAACGAGCGGATCTTCGCGCGCGCCTTGGAACTCTGCACCACGGCCAACCAGTCACGTGAGGGGCCACGCGGGTTCTTCGACGTGAGGATCTCCACGAAGTCGCCCGACTCAAGCGGGTGCGTCAGCGGCACGATGCTGCCGTTGACCTTGGCACCCACGCACCCGTGGCCAACGTCGGTGTGCACGTCGTACGCGAAGTCGAGAGGTGTGGAGCCGGCAGGCAGCGCCCGCACATCGCCCTTGGGAGTGAAGACGAACACCTCCTGCGAGTACAGATCGCTTCTCAGCGACTCCATGAACTCGGCGGGATCGGTGGTGTCGCGCTGCCAGTCCATCATGCGCGAGAGCCACTCCAGACGGTCATCCGACGCCGTCTGTGCGGACCGGTTCTCCTCCTTGTACAGCCAGTGCGCCGCCACCCCGAACTCTGCTGTTCGGTGCATCTCGGGCGTGCGGATCTGGATCTCCAGCGGCTTGCCCTGAGGTCCGATAACCGTCGTGTGAAGCGACTGGTACATGTTGAGCCGCGGCATCGCCACAAAGTCCTTGAATCGCCCCGGAATCGGCTTCCACATCGAGTGGATTGTGCCGACCGCGCCGTAGCAATCCTTCACCGACTCCACGATCACGCGCATGGCCGTGAGATCGTAGATCTCGTTGAACTCCTTGCCCTTGCGGGTCATCTTCTCGTAGATCGAATAGAAGTGCTTGGCGCGGCCGGTGATCTCGACGGGCTCAATCCCCACCTGGCGGAGTTCCTCCAACAAACCGCCGCCGGCCGCCTCCACGTAGTCCTCGCGGTCAGCCCTGCGCTGATTGACCATCTGCTGGATCTCGGCATAGCGCTTGGGGTGCAGCGCTTGGAACGACAGGTCCTCCAGTTCCCACTTGAGGGAATGAATGCCGAGGCGATGCGCGAGCGGCGCGTACACCTCGAGGGTCTCACGGGCCTTCTGCAACTGCTTGGCCTTGCTCATGTACTGCAGGGTGCGCATGTTGTGCAGGCGATCGGCGAGCTTCACCAGCAACACGCGGATATCGCTGGACATTGACACGATGAGCTTGCGGTAGTTCTCGGCTTGGCGCTCTTCCTGACTCTCAAAGTGGATGCGCGTCAGTTTGGTGACGCCGTCCACGAGGGCCGCCACCTCGGGGCCGAACTCGGCCGCCACGTCGTCCGCGGTCGCCGACGTGTCTTCCACCGTGTCGTGCAACAACGCGGCGGCGATCGTCTCGCCGTCCAGCCCGAGCCCCGCACAGATGCGCGCGCATCCGAGGGGGTGCGTGATGTACGGCTCGCCCGAGTGCCGCAACTGATCGCGATGCTTGTCATCCGCGAAGTGGTACGCCCGACGAATGAGGTCGGCGTCAACGTCCGGGTGGTTGGCCAGCACTTCCCCGATCAGCGCCTCGAGTTCCGAGGGGCCGATCGCCGGCGACAGACCAAGATCGGCAAGCGGGGTTCCCACGGGACCTACGATAACGCGCGCGCACGGCGCAGCGCGTCGGGGAACAGATCAACGGTCATCGCGCGACCCAACAGCATGCGGGCCTGATCACGCAGCGCGGCCGCGCGCAGGCCGGTCGGTGTGGCGTCCAGATCTGCGTGCCCTTGCGGCGTCAGCACGCGAATGCCGTCCTCCCCCACCTCGAGAAGCCCGGCTTCGCAGAGGGCGGCAAGGGCGGCGGCAACCGCCCGCGGGGACCGCACAATTGGGCCATCACCGGCCAACAGGCCGTCAAGCCCGGCATCCCAGGCCCACGCACCACCGCCGGCGGTGAGCGTGGGCCACAGCGTGCGGGCCACCTCGCGCACCGACAGATCGTCCTCGGCAACTCGCGCCGCATGTGCCACCTCGTCCTCACCCCATGCCAGATGCACACACCGACCCGCCCCCGCATGGCGCAGAGCGGCCATGTCCGCATCGCTCGCTGGTGGATCCACCACCACCACATGCACGTCGGCGGGCAGATCTACATCGCCCACACCGCGATAGTCCAGCAGCGCGAGCATGGGGCCGCCGCGTGCCAGCGCCAACCGCGCGCGAAGTGCCCCCCGGTCGCATCGGTCGCCACCGATGACGGCCACCTCCACGCCAAGACGCCCCGGCGCCAGCACATCACCCAACACAGCGCGGCGGCGCGGGAGGTCTGCCACCACCGCGACCACGCCGCCATCCGCGCCGGCCAGCCCGGCGAGCAGCGGCAGCACCCGCCCCTCACCCCGGCGATCACACACCGCCACCGGCGGCGCGGAGGGTTCGCCCACGGGCGCGATGGCGAACGGCGATTGCACGAGGGCCTGCACCGCCTGGATACCGAGGCGATTGCCACACGTGACATCACACGGTGTCGCGCACCCCCCGGGCACACCCGGGCCCGCGGGGAGCGGCACGAGCGCCTCCAGCGTGACGCGCGCGCCCACCGTGTCCTGCCAGCGCTCCACCTCAAGCCGCGCCACCGCGTCGTACCGCGCATCCACCCCGGCCGCTTTCAGTTCGGGCCCGCGCTCACCCATGCCAAATCCGATCGCGGGGGCCATGACGCCCCCCGCGGACAGGCGCCCCTTCAGGTGCCGACCATTCCCCACGCGCGTAATGCCGGTGATTCCGCATCCGGGGATGACCAACCGCGGCTCGGCGTTGCCCCGCCCAAACGGTGCCAACGCTTCCAGCGCCTCAGCGGTACCGAGGGTAAGATCGGGGCCGCCCGCAACCGCGTCCACCGTGCGTGTGAGCGCCCGCGCGATCTCGCTGCGGCGCGTGCCCGCCGACTCCTCCAGGGCCATGCGGAATTCCGCGATGTCGTCGGTTGCGAGCGACACCCCCACCGCACCCGCATGGCCGCCCCACCGGGACAGCAGCGCAGCGGCGTCACCCACGATCGCGTGCAGGTCAACCCCCGCGAGGCTGCGGCCGGACCCCTTGGCCTCTCCATCGGCCGTGGCCAACACGATGGCGGGGCGGCCAAACCGCTCCACCAGACGAGACGCCACGATGCCCACCACACCCTCATGCCACCCCTCACCGGCCACAACGGTGATGGCGGCACCCTGCCGCGCCGCCGTCTCGGCCTCGACCATGGCGATGGCCTCGACGGTGACCAGTCGCTCCACGTCCCGCCGTTCGGTATTCAACTGCCACAGCTCCCGCGCCAGCGCCCAGGCCTCGTCCTCATCGGTCGCCAGCAGCAGGTTGAGGGCACGTGTGGCATCGCCGAGCCGCACCGCAGCGTTGATGGCGGGTGCCAACGTGAACGAGAGCCCGCGGGGCGTGATGGATCGGTGGTTCGACCCGGCAACCGCACACAGGGCATTGATCCCAATGCGTTCCCCGCGGCGAATCGCGGTGAGGGCGCGGTGCACGAGTCGGCGGTTGCCGTCAATGAGCGGAACCGCGTCGGCAACGGTCGCCAGCCCTGCGAGGTCAATGCCGGCATCGGCCAACGGCGACAACAGGTCGCCGTCCATGCGCCTCGCGATGGTGCGGGTGACGTCAAACACCACTCCCGCCGCCGCCGGAAGTGCGTCCATGCCCCTACCCAGCGCGGGATTGGCCAAGATGACTCGCCGGTGCGGGCGGGCGCCCGCGGCCAGGTGGTGGTCGAGGACGATGACGTCCAGTCCCAACTCGACTGCGCGGGTGAGGGCCTCCACGCTGCCGGTACCACAGTCCACGCACGCGAGTACCCGCGCACCCTCATCGGCCAGACGCTCCACGGTCGCCACCGATACCCCGTAGCCATCCGTGAAGCGGCTGGGCAGGAACGTGAGGACGTCACCCCCACGGGCGCGCAGTGCCCCGGCGAGAATGGCGGTGGAGCACACACCGTCGCAGTCATAATCCCCATGGATTGCGACGCGCTCCCCACGCTGGATGGCCTCCACCAGCCGATCGGCGGCGGCGCCCACACCGTCAATGGCCTCGGGGTCGCCCAGATCGCCATCGGCAGCCAGGAATTCGCGGGCGGCCTCGGGGTCGCCCAAACCACGCCGCACCAGAATCCAGGCCATGGGCTCGGGGCAATCGAGCGCCTCACGAATACGCAATACGTCCGCGTACCGCACGCGGGATGCACGCCACGGGGGCTCTTCGGGGCTGTCAGCCGGGCCGGACATCAGCCCCTCCGACCGTACCAGCGCTGACGGATGCGACCCCAGCTACCACGAGCCCGAACGGATCATCCCGATCACGATCCACCCGAAGAGCACGACACCCGCCACGAATCCCGGAACCCCGATCCACGCGAGGCCGAAGATGTGCGGCCCGGTCTGCACCAGCGTGCCGACGACCGCCGACCCAAGAATGACCGCGGCCGCAATGAGCGCGATGGCCACACGGTTGGCCGCGGCCAACCCCTTGTCGCTCGCGGCGCGCAGTTCCTCGAGGTTGATGGTGATGTGCACCTCGCCCTCCTTGAACTCGTCGAGGAGTTCGGACATCTGGAGCGGGTAGTCGAGGAAGGCGTTCGCGTACTTGCCGATGGCCTCGGGCACACGCGAGGCGATGCGCTCGGGGCTGAACCGCTCCAAGAACAGTTGGCGCGCGTAGGGGCTTGCAGTCTCAAACACGTTGAAGTCAGGCGAGATCTCAAGCGCCACCCCGGAGAGGGTGACCAGCGCCTTGTCGAGCAGGATCCACCGCGATGGCAGCGTGATCTGAAGGTCGTGGATGATCGTGAAGATGTCGTGCAGGGCACCCCGCACGTCAATCGCCTCCATGGACGCGCCGCTGCGCTGCGCCAGCACCTCGGCCAACGCCTGCGTGAGGTCCTGTTCCATGTCGCGTGGATAGGTGATGCCAAGCGCCTTCAGATCCCGGGGCAGCCGCTCGGAGTTCTGTTTGAGGATGTCACTGAACAGCCGTACTGCGGATTCGCGGTCACCCCGTGACAGCACCCCCATCATTCCGAAATCAATCAGCCCGATGTGATCTGGCCCGATGACCATGATGTTGGCCGGGTGCGGATCGGCGTGGAACAGACCGTTCTGAAAGATCATCTGCATCCACGACTCGGCGATGCGCGCGGCAAGCGTGCGCCGTTCCGCATCGGACATCCGGCTGAGGTCCACGTGCGCGAGGGGCTTCCCGGCGACGCGATCCATTGTCAGCACCCGCCCGGCGGTGCGACGCCAGTGCACTCTCGGCACATCCACATGGTCGTTGCTCGCGAAATTCGCGCGCACCGCCTCAGATGAGCGCGCCTCGTTGCGATAGTCCAACTCGTGGCGCACCGTGCGCGCGAACTCGTCAACGATGCCGGTCAGATCAATGAACGACAGCCACTTGATGCGGTCCTTGACGAGTGCCGCCAGCCGGTACAGCAGGTCAATGTCGGCGGCCAGCGTTGCGGCGGCCTCGGGCCGTTGCACCTTCACCACAACCTCCTGGCCGCCCGCCAAGCCGGCCACATGCGCCTGCCCCACCGATGCTGATCCGATCGGCTCCTCCTCGAACCATTCGAACGCCTGCTCGAGCGTGAGGCCGAGGTCCTCCTCCACGACGGCACGAATGACAGGGAATGGCTCCGGTCGCGCGCTGTCCTGAAGCTTCCGCAGTTCCACGATGATGTCCTGTGGCACCACATCGGGGCGCGTAGACAGCAACTGCCCGAACTTCACGAACGTCGGCCCGAGTTCCTCGAGCATCTCCCGAACCCGCACCGCGCGCGTGGACCGGTCATCACTGGGGTCGTTCGGTTTTGCGCCATGCCGTCGAAACACGTACCCGAAACCGTGTCTGGTGGCGATGCGTGTGATGTCGCGCAGGCGCGCGATCGTGGTGCGGCGCTCGCCCCGGCTCATCGCGTCACGGTCCCCATGATCCTGCAGCCTCCCCGGCGAACTACTCCGCGCTCAGGGCAGACGCAGTCGGACTCTGCCCGCCGGTCTCCTCGAGCAGGCGGATTCGGTGCTCCAAGTCTGCGATGCGCTGGTCAACATCAACCAGATCGTCGCGCTGGGCGATGCCGAAGTCGCGCAACAGGCTCTGAACGCCACCCTCGATCTTCCCCACGAATCCCGCCGCGGTTCCCCCACCGGCGGTACGCGCCCGCTCGATGAGATGCTCCACGGTGACACGGCCCTCGTCCTCGCCCAACTGGCCGCGCTTCACGAGGTCATCCACGATTGCCTCCGCGCGCTCGCGCGTGAGGGCCGCGGCCCCGACAGCCACGAAGATCGCCTGCTCAACTGCTTCACGTACACCCATCATGACTTCCTCCGCCGACGCACTTGGCTATGACGCCGCTCACGCTCCGGCGGCGTGGCTGGGGCGGGCTGCGACTGACCAGATGATGACGCATCGGGCACAGGGGCGTCGGCGGGCGGCCCCTCAGGCGCGTCAACGGCCGATGCGTCGGGCTCGTCACGCATGAGCGACGGCAGGTCGTCATCCGCCTGGAGGGCCGCCTCCGCGCGCTCGAGCGCGACCATGTCCACGCCTTCCAAGTCGTAACGCTGGTCCCGCTCCGCCCGCTTCCGCGCCTTGGCCGCACGCTTCTTACCCTCTGGCTGGCGTTCCTTCCAGATGGCCGCGAGCGGCGCCGCGATGAGCAGGGACGAGATTCCGCCCGTCAGCAAACCGATGAGCAGCGCGAATGCGAAGTCGCGCATGGCGCTTCCGCCGAAGATGAACAGGAGCAGTACTGGCACGATGGCGGTGAGGCCCGTGATGATGGACCGCGTCAGCGTCTCGTGAACCGAGCGGTTGACCACGTCCTTGTAGCGCGCGTTGCGCATGAGCGGCGTGTTTTCTCGAATGCGGTCAAACACCACGACCACGTCGTACAGCGAGTATCCGAGGACGGTGAGCAGCGCCGCCACGGTCGCGCTCGTCACCTCTCTACCGCTGATCGAGTAGATGGCGAGCGACAACCACACGTCGTGCAACACAGAGACAAGCGCTGGCAGTGCCAATCGGTACTCGAAGCGGATGGTCAAGTAAACGATGATCAGCAGGAATGAGAGCGCGATGGCCCAGATGGCGCGTTCCACCACCTCCCGGCCAAACGTGGGACCGACGGTCTCCACCGCGTAGGTGCGCTCGTCAATGCCGCCGAGCGTGGTGTCCATGTTGCGCTTCAAAGTGTTCAGCGCGCTGGGCTGCAGGGTGGGAGTCTCGATGTGGAACCCGCGGGCCCCGGTGGCCGTGTCGGTCGTCACCTGCACCTGGGCGTCCGGGTAGCCGTTGACGGACAGCAGTTGCCGCACCTGGCCCTCGGTTGCGTTCCCCGTCTCGAATGCAACGGCGATACGTGTGCCGCTGTTGAAGTCCAAGCCGAGGTTGAGGCCCTTGATGCCGATGAAGATGGACCCGAACGCGATGGGGATGAACGAGATGGCCAGCCACAGGCGCCACTTGCCGACGAAGTCGAACTTCCAGCGCCGCGCGGGCACCGTGAGGCCAACCAACTTCTCGTTCTGGAACACCTTGGTGCCCGCGAGCATCTCGATTACCACGCGCGTCACCAGCACCGCGGTGAAGAGCGACAGCAGCACACCGATCATCAGCGTGAAGGCAAAACCCTTGGGGCCGGCGGTCGCGAAGAGGAACAAGATGGCCGCCGTCATGAACGTGACGACGTTGGCGTCAATGATCGCGCTGACGCCCTTCGTATAGCCCGTGAGGATCGCCGACTTGGCGCTCCGCCCGGCTCGGGCTTCCTCACGTATTCGTTCGAAGATGACGACGTTGGCGTCGGACGCCACACCGATGGTGAGGATGACGCCCGCGATGCCCGGCAGCGTGAGCGTGATCGGCACGAGCTCGGCCACGGCGAGATAGAACAGCCCGTAGATGATGAGTGCCGCCGCCGCGATGACGCCCAGCAGGCGGTAGTAGGCGATGAGGAAGATCATCACGATGACCAGGCCCGCGAGGCCCGCCCACAGGCCCCGGCTCAGTGACTCGGCGCCCAGCGTGGCGGACACCTGCTTCTGGCTGATCACATCCAGGCGGATTGGGATCGCGCCCGAGTTCAACTGATCGGCCAGCGTACGGGCGGAGTCGGTGGTGAAGCTGCCCGAGATCTGCGCGCCGTTGCTGCCGCTGATGCCGTTGGGGTACGCCTTGAAGTCCACGGTGGGCGTGCTGATGATCTTGCCGTCCAGCACGATGGCGAAGCGCTGCAGATCACCCCGCAGCGCACCGCGCTGGGCAAGGCCACGCGTGACATCCTGGAACTTTTGCGCCCCCTGATCGGTGAACGACATTGTGACGATGGGCTCCTGACCGCCCCCGCTCCCGGAGATGTCGAAGCTCTGCGACCCTGAGGTGACGTCACGGCCGGTCAGTCCCGGCTTGTCCTGCATCAGCACGTACACCGTGCGCGAGGCACTGTCGGGCTTCGTGGGGTCCAGCTGCTGCTGGTCGCTGTAGACGATCAGGCCGGCCGGAACCCTCTCCAACTCGGCACTGGCGGGCACTTTGCCGCGGAACTGCTGCAGCAACGACGCTTTCTCAACCTCGGGCCCGGCGACCAGCGTGTGCGCGGCATTCTTCTTGAACAGGTAGTAGCTGGCGGACCCTTCGATGGGAGGCTTCGGGGTGACCCCCTGCGACGTCTTCACTATCTTGTAAAGGCTGGGGTTATTCGTGACGAGGTTGGCCTCGTAGTCGGTGAAGACCAGCTGTGCGGGTGTGATCAGGTCCTCCACCACCTGATCGGGATTCTTCGCACCGGGAAGCGACACCGAAATCTGGTCGCTTCCCTGCGTCTGGATCTCTGGCTCCGATACACCGAATGCGTCCACGCGGTTGCGGATGACCTCGACCGAACGGGCGATGGCCTCGGGCGTCACCTGCGCATCGCGCGTCGGCTTGCCTTGCAGCACGACCTCCACGCCACCCTGCAGGTCGAGGCCCAGCATCACGGGCTTCACGGCAACGACCACAGCGGATGCCGCGATCAGGCCGATGACGACCGCAAGGAAGAGAATTGAGCGATGCCGCAGGTTCACCGGCGTGCCCCAGATGCCGCGTTGCTGATAATTGGAGCCTTAGGCGGCGTCGGACTGATCCGCGGGGGCGTCCGTAGGCATCCTGCGGGCCACAGCCGACAGCGAGATACGGATGTCCACGTCCTCAGCCACCTGCAAGAGCAGGGTGCCGCCGTCCTCCATCTCGGAGACGACGCCGTGGATACCGCCGGTCGTGATGACCTCGTCACCAGACGCGAGCGTAGACGCCAGCAGTTCCATCTCCTTGCGCCGCTTCTGCTGCGGGCGCATGCCCACGAAGTAGATGAGCGCAACGAAGATGATGATGTAAATAGGAAGAAGGAGTCCCGACATGCGGAATTCGACCTCGTTTTGAGGGGATCTGGACCGCCGCAGGCTAGCAGCGCGGTCCGGCTGCTTGGGGCACCCCCGGTCGCCGCACTCGCTGGTAGCGTGGCCGCCCGTGAGCCTCTCGATCGCCATGGTCAGCGAGTACGTGTATCCGACGCTCGGAGGCGTCAGCGAGCACGTGCACTTTCTCTCCCGCGAGTTGGCCGCGCGAGGGCATGACATCACCATCGTCACCGGCAACATCGGCGATGCGGGTGAGGTCGCCGAGATGGACCGCCAGATGTTCCGCGACAATGGCTATCGCACGCGACGAATCGGCAAGTCGGTGCCGATGGTGTCGAACGGCTCCATCGCCCGCCTCACGGTGGGACTGGGCATCAAGCCGCAGCTGGCCGATGCCATTCGCGGGGTGGACGTGGTGCATGCCCAGGCACTGGCGTCCCCCACCCTGCCGTTGCTGTGCCTGCGCGTGTCCACCGCACCGGTCACCGTCGGCACCTTTCACACGTACTTCGAGGGCAGCCATATGGCCTACCGTGTCCTCGGGCGCTATGTACGCGCGGCGCTCGACCGTCTGGACCGCCGAATCGCGGTGTCGGATGCCTGCATTCAGGCGCTCTCCCCCTACTTCCCAGGTGACTGGGACGTGGTGCCCAACGGCATTGACTGCTCCCTGTACCGCCCCATCACGCCGGAGGAGCCGCGCGCGCCGGGCCGGCCGCGCATCCTGTTCGTGGGCCGGTTCGACCCGCGCAATGCTCTGGGTGACCTGCTCGAGGCCGCGGCTGTGCTCAAGGCCGAGGGACACGACTTCACCGTGCAGGTCATCGGCGACGGCCCCACGCGCCCCATGTATGAACGCAAGGCGCGCAGTCTGGGCCTATGGGACCGCATCGAGTGGCTGGGCCTGCTCAACGAAGAGCGCCCCCACTACTACCGGCAGGCGGACATCATGGCAGCGCCGTGCGTGCTGGCATCGTTCGGCGTGGTGCTGCTCGAGGCGCTCGCATCCGGCACCCCGGTGGTGGCGGCTGACAACGTCGGGTTTCGGCAGGTCATCCGCGGCGACGTGCCCGGCCGGTTCGTTCCGGCGCGCGACCCAGCCCAACTGGCCGTGGGCATCGCGGAACTGCTTGTGGATCCCGCCGGTGCCGCGGCCCTCGGACTGCGGGGCCGTGCGGCCGTGACGGCCGAGTTCAACTGGCCACGTGTAACCGACCAGATCGAGGATATCTACCGCGAGGTGCTGGCGTCCAAGCGGGGCGGGGCGGTGCCCGCGGTCAACTCCCGGGCGTAGCGCCACCGTCAGAGAAGAACGATGACTGCGCGGCCTCGGCGCCCCGTGGTACCTCAAGGCCCAGATGCAGATACGCACGCGGGGTGGCGATGCGACCGCGCGGGGTACGCGCCAGAAGGCCCTGCTGAAGTAGAAACGGCTCGTACACATCCTCGATCGTGTCCCGCGACTCGCCCACGGCATCAGCCAGCGTGCCAAGCCCGGTCGGGCGTCCGGCAAACGTCACGGCCAAACGCGTGAGGATCTTCCGGTCGAGGTCGTCCAGCCCCGCGGCATCCACCTCGAGCACGAGCATGGCCTCTTCCGCCACGCCCCGATTGACCGGGCCCAGGTCTCGCACCTGGGCCACGTCGCGAACCCGCCGCAACAAACGATTGGCGATTCGCGGCGTGCCCCGTGAGCGCCCCGCGATGGCCAGCGCCCCCTCCGCGTCCACATCAACACCCAGCAGCCCGGCGGACCGCGTGACAATCTCCGCAAGGTCGGTCGTCCCGTAGTAGTCGAGACGCTGCACGACGCCGAACCTGTCTCGCAGCGGGGTCGTGAGCAGACCGGTGCGCGTGGTGGCGCCCACCAAGGTGAACCGGGGGAGATCAAGGCGAAGGGTGCGGGCCTGGGGACCCTGTCCGAGCACCACATCCAGTTCGAAGTCCTCCATCGCGGGGTACAACACCTCTTCCACCGCGTGGTTCAGGCGATGGATCTCATCCACGAACAGAATGTCGCCCGGACTGAGGGCGGTGAGGATCGCCGCCAGATCGCCCTTGCGTTCGAGCACCGGGCCGCTGGTCACCGTGATCTCCACGCCCATCTCACTGGCGAGAATGAGTGCGAGCGAGGTCTTTCCGAGCCCGAGGGGGCCGGCCAGCAGCACATGGTCGAGCGCCTCGCCGCGCTGGCGGGCGGCCTCGAGGAAGATGCCGAGTTGTTCACATACGGAGTCCTGACCAACGAAGTCGCCCAGCCGCTTGGGGCGCAGCGAGGTGTCGAGCTCACCGTCGTCCGCCACGGCGTCAGGATCCGCGAGCCGCTCCTCGCTCATCCGCGACCCAGCGCGGCCAGACCGTGCCGGATGAGGTGCTCCTCGTCCAGACCCTCATCGGCACCCACGAGCGCCCGATCCACCTCGGCCTCCGAGAACCCGAGGGCCAAGAGGCCATCGCGCGCACCGCCGCGGGGGCCGCTACCCGGCGCCGGTGCGATGGCACCGCTGCCGCCCACCTTGTCGCGCAGTTCGAGGATGACCCGCTCAGCGGTCTTCTTACCCACCCCGGACGCTTGGGTGAGATACGACACCTCGCCGCCCCGAATCGCGTTAGCCAGCAACTGGGGCGTGGTGAGGCCGCAGATGGCCAGAGCCATCCGGGGACCAATACCGCTCACGCCGAGCAGCTGCATGAACAGCACGCGCTCGTGATCGTCACCGAACCCGTACAGGTCCATGGCGTCCTCGCGCACGACGAGATGGGTCTTCAACATCATCTCGGTACCGATGGCGGGCAGCAGCCCGCGTGTGTGGTCGCTCACGCGCACGTGGAAGCCCATGCCCCCCATGCACACCACGACACCGTCGGCGTCCTGGTCAGCGAATTGCCCTCTCACGAACCTGATCATGGGCGCAGGCTATCGCCCACGACGGACGCCGATCGCGGCTTGCAACGGACCGCCGGCCGCGTGGCAGATGGCGGCGGCCAGCGCATCGGCCGCATGATCGGTATCGGGCTCGATGCGCGTGAGGCGCACCACCATCGCCCGCACTTGGTCTTTGAGGGCACGCCCGTTACCGGTGACCGACTGCTTGACCTGATGGGGCGTGTACTCGGTGACGGCCACCCCGGCGCGCGCGCACGCCACCAGAAGCGCCCCCCGGGCAGCCGCCATTCCCATGGCCGAGGTGCTGACCGGATGCACGAAGAACGACTCGAGCGCTGCGCCATCCACAGGATGCTCGGCGATAACCGCAGCGACGCCGTCATGCAGTGTGAGCAGGCGTTGCTCCAACGCCTGCGTGGGGGGCGTGCGGATAGTGCCCCACGCGAGCGCCTCGATGCGGCTGCCCGAGCCGCGAATGACCCCATAGCCGGTATTGGCCAACCCGGGGTCGATGCCGAGCACAATCATCTAGGAGGCGACCGCCTCCATAACCGCCTCCGAGATGTCGAAGTTCGCGTAGACATCTTGGACGTCGTCGTTCTCGTCCAGGTTGTCCAGCAGGCGCAGCAGTTGACGCGCCTCCTTCTCACCCGTCTCGACGGTGACCTTGGGCAGCATGGTGATGTCGGCCGATGCCATGGCGAAGCCCGCTCGTTCCAGACCCTCGCGCACCTGTGCGAGTTTCACGGGGCCGGTGACCACCTGCCACTGGGTGCCGTCCTCACTGATGTCCTCGGCACCCGCCTCCAGCGCCGCGTCCATCAGGGCGTCCTCGTCCACGCCGTCACCCTCGATGAGGATGATGCCCTTGCGCTCGAACTGCCACGCGACGCTTCCGGGGGTTCCGAGTTCGGAGCCATTTTTGGTGAAGATGTGGCGCACATCGCTGGCGGTGCGATTGCGGTTGTCGGTGAGGGCGACGCAGAGGATCGCCACGCCACCTGGGCCGTAGCCCTCGTAGGTAACGGTCTCGTAGTCCACCGCATCCGCGCCGCCACCGGCGCCCTTCTGGATGGCCCGCTCGATGTTGTCCTTGGGCATCGAGTTGGCGCGTGCCTTCTCGATGGCGCCCGCGAGGGCCGCGTTGGACTCCGGCTCACCGCCGCCCTCACGGGCGGCAACGATGATCCCCCGGCTGAGCTTGGAGAAGAGTTGTCCGCGCTTGGCGTCGGCCGCACCCTTCTTCCGCTTGATGGTGGCCCACTTACTATGCCCCGACACGGATGTCCCCCTTCTGATCCTCAGCCACCGGCGCACCGCCCCCGCGAAGCCCCTCGACGAACAGTCGGTGGAGTCGGCGGTCGCCCGTCAACTCCGGGTGAAACGCGCACACGATGCGCGATCCTTCGCGTGCGGCAACGATATGACCGGCGTGATCTGCGAGTACTTCGACTGACGGGCCGACCATCTCGATCCACGGCGCACGGATGAAGATACCGCGCATGGGCGGATCCCCGAGCACCGGCACGTGCACATCAGCCTCGAATGAGGCCACCTGACGCCCAAAGGCGTTGCGACGCACGGCGATATCCATGCCCCCGATGAGCGCCTGCGCACCACCGCCCTCGATGCGATCGGCCAGCATGATGAGCCCCGCACACGTGCCGAACACGGGAAGGCCGTCGTCAAGACGACAGCGCAGGGCATCAAGCAATCCGGAAGGCCCGGCCACCAGACCGAGCGTGGTGCTCTCACCCCCGGGGATGACCAGACCATCGAGGCCGTCCAGATCATCCGGCAGGCGCACACGCGTGGTGCGCGCACCCACATCGGCAAGCGCGGCCTCATGCTCCGATACCGCACCCTGCACGGCGAGCACCCCGACGCGCGGCCGGGTGATGGCCGCCGCCGTCACCAGCCCCGGGTCTGCAGGAGCCCGCCCTGAGCAGCCAACTCGGAGATCTCGAGACCGGGCATGGCCTCGCGTAGCCCACGCGAGACACGGGCAACGATCTCGGGGTCATCCCAGTGTGTGGTGGCCGCCACGATCGCGCGTGCGCGCGCTGGCGGGTCGGCGCTCAAGAAGATGCCGCTACCCACAAATACGCCCTCGGCACCCAGATACATCATCAGCGCCGCGTCGGCAGGTGTGGCGATGCCGCCGGCCGCGAAGTTGACCACCGGCAGACGGCCGTTGACGCCAACCCACTCGACGAGGTCCAACGGGGCGGCAATGTCTCTGGCGATGGCGAACCGCTCCTCGTGGGTGGCGGAGGCCACCTGGCGAATTCCCTGCGTGATGGTCTTCATGTGGCGCACGGCCTCAACCACGTTGCCGGTGCCCGCCTCGCCCTTGGTGCGCATCATCGCCGCACCCTCGGCGATGCGCCGCAGCGCCTCGCCCAGATTGGTGGCGCCGCAGACGAACGGCACGGTGAACGTGCGCTTGTCCACGTGGCTCGCCTCATCCGCGGGCGTGAGGACCTCGGACTCGTCGATGTAGTCAACCTCGAGTGCCTGCAGCACCTGCGCCTCGAGGTGGTGGCCGATCCGGCACTTGGCCATTACCGGAATGGAGACCGCCTCCTGAATGCCGATGATCATCTCGGGGGCGCTCATACGCGCCACGCCGCCGACCCTGCGGATCTCCGCAGGGATGCGCTCGAGGGCCATGACGGCGCACGCGCCGGCATCCTCCGCGATCTTCGCCTGCTCGGCGTTGACCACGTCCATGATGACCCCGCCCTTGAGCATCTGGGCAAGACCCGCCTTCACCGCGTCGGTCCCCGTGGCACCATTGGCGCCAGCGTCGTTACTCACCTTCGTCATCTCCTCGTCGAACTCAACGGAGAGTGTAGAACGGCGCGGGCCGCACCGGCGTGACTACGCCGCGGAGAGCGTGCGGCGGGCCACTGGCTGGGCCGCGAGGGCCTGGGCCAGCGCCTGCGCCACGGCGACGAATGCAGTGAGGCTGGATTCACCACCCCGCTCCTCGGCCGGGATCACGCGCACGTGCGGAGCACGGGCGGCAGCAGAGAGGCTGGAGTCAACGAGCGCCACGGCGGGAGCGCCGGCAGCGCGCGCAGCGGCCACGGCGTATTCGGCGACCTTTGTGTCCTTGCCCACCGACACGGCGATGAGGGCGCCGCCGCGAGCGAGGGCACCCAGACGCATGCGAATGCGTGGCTCTGTGGAGTCCACCAGCAGCACCTCACGACCGGCGCGGGCCAAGCGCTCTTCCAAAAGCGCGAGTACCGGGCGCGCGGCGGCGTCACCCGCAATGACCAGTGGCTGCATGCCAGCGAGGGCGGTCGCGAGCGGCAGCACGCCATCCGCGCCAAGTCGTGCGGCAGCGTCCTCAAGAGCAAGGCGGTCGGCGTCGAGCACCTGCACCCGGTCAAGTGGCATTCTCCCAACGGCGCGCACGCCAAGGCCGGGGCGATGCGCCTGACGGACGGTGCGCTGCAGTTCTGGGTAGCCGGCGTAGCCGAGCGCCTGCGCGAAGCGCACCACCGTGGCCGGGCTGCAGTGCGCGGCGTGGGCCACCTCGTGGGCTGACACCAGCGGCAATTCCGCCAGATTGTCAATCAGATAACGCGCGAGCGCCTTCTGGGCCGGACTGAACCGGTCGTAGTCGCGGCGGAGGACCTCTGCGAGTTCATTTGCGTCGGGCGGCACGAGCCAATGTTTCGACGAATCGGGCCGCGCCCCTTCCCCGCCCCACACGATTGCGTGACCTCAGCCGTGGACATCGCGGCCACACACGGGCACGATGATGAGCGTGAAGCGCATCGCCATCACTCTCGTCGCCCTCATGGCGCTGCCGGCGGGAGCCAGCGCCGCAGCCAAATGGCTTCCTCCGTCGGTGATCGCACCGCAGGCGCGCGGAACCGGGGCGCCCTCCGTTGCCGGCAATGATGGCGGGCGTGTGGTGGCCGCGTGGGCCACGTCAACGGGCGTAGTTGCCACTCTGCGCACGCCGGGCGGACCGTGGTATGCCCCCGTGCGCGTTCCCGGCAGTGGCCCCGCCGCCACGCAGGTGTCCACTGCCATGACCACCGGCGGCCTGGCGGCGGTCGCGTGGGTCCACCGGGGTCGCGTGCGCGTGAGCGTGCGGCCCGCGCGTCAACGATTCCTTCCCGCGGTCACCGTATCGGGCGCCCACCGCGTCGCCTCAACACCGGTCATGGCCTTCGGGGGACCATGCGCCCCACTGATTGTGTGGTCCGAGCAGGTAACCAGCGGCGGTGCGTCAGCCATCATGTCGGCGTGTGCAAGTGCCGCCGGAGTCTTCGCCACAGCACGGCCCGTGTCCGCAACCGGCGACAACGCGTTCACCCCGACCGTGGCCGCCAGCCGTGGCGGCACCGTCGTTGCGTGGAGATCCGACGCCGCCGATCAATACCACGTGCGTGCTGCCCTACGCCAGCGCAATGGATCGTTCACGGTGAGCGGCGACGTCTCGCAGGCGAGTGCGAGTGTGTTCGTGGACCCCGCGGTGACCATCGCGCCCACGGGAGACGCGACCGCAGTGTGGACGCTCTCGCGTGGCGCCGACCTCATCACACAGTCCGCAACACTGCCCGCGGGGGGCACGTGGGGCCGCGTGAATGATCTCTCGCGCGTCGGAGGCCACGCGCGAGGCGCGCAGGTGGCAACCGATGCATCTGGCGACGCGGTGGCCACTTGGGTGCGCAACGGCGTGGTGCAGGCAACCACACGCGTCGTCGGCCAGCCATGGGCGCCGCCGCGCGACCTGTCCGACGCCTCCATCACGGCCGGCGGCCCCCGCCTCTCGGTGAGCGCATCCGGCGCGGCGCTCGTGACGTGGCCGGCGGTGACCGGTACCACCGCCATCGCTCAGGCCACACTGCGATCGGCCGGTGGCGACTTCGGTGCCCCCGCCACCATCTCCGACCCGCGCTTCTCCGCCCTCGCGCCGCAGGGTGCCATCGGCGACGACGGCATCGCTCCCGTCGCGTGGCAGTGGCTCGATCCCACACTCGAGTCGTTCCTCGCACCCGCCGGTGTGACGTCGGCAACAGGCTTCGCCGGGTCAGACCAGCCCGGGCCCGCCATCGTCGTTGATCTTCGTGCGCGGCCGTCGAGCGTGCGCCCGGGACAACGCATTCTGGTGACATTTGGGCTCTCGGACCGCTCCCGGGTGCGACTGGTCATCACGCCGGCCTCGGGTGGCGCCGTGAAGGGAGCGCTCTCGGTGAGTGGTGCGGATGGCGCGAATGCGATCGCCTTCGAAGGCGGCCTCGGCGGTGCCTCGCTCGGGCGAGGGCGTTGGCGTCTTCGGGCCACGCCTGCCGGAGGCCTCAGCCGCTCGCTCGTCCTCGTTGTGCGATGATTTCCGCCGTGCCGCGCGCTGCCTCCATCACACGCGACCTACAGATTGACGGTGTCGGGCTCGCCACGGTGGGTGGCCTCGGACTCATCTTGTCGTTTCTGGTCATCGCGGACAGCGCCACGCGCATTATCGTGCCGTGGCTCATCGTGCTGGTTGTTCTGGGACTTGCACAGGTCGTCATCGGTGGCGGATGGCTACGCAACGCTGTGGACGACGCAGTACCGGCGCCCGCCGATCTCACCACCGAGTCGCCATCCGACCAGCTCCGTCGCGCGGGGCTCCCCACCGTGGTGGCCGCCGTGCTCCTTGCTCTCGCGCTGCTCGCCGTGCCGCCCTTCGCACCGATCGTCGCGGGTCTGGCGATGGGTGCGGCAATGACCGACCTGCGATCACGCAAGTGGATTCACGCAGATGAGCGGGCCCGCGGCGTCACCATAATGCGTGAAGCCACCCGCCTGCCGTTCGCCAATTCCCGAAAGCGCCTGTGGGTGCTGGAGGACGTCGCCTAATAGTGCCCCGAGTCGTAAATTCGTATGCAGTTTCCGAGCGAATCCCCCGCGATGCAGCCGGGAACTGCCACGTAATTTACGACTCGGGGCACTAGTTTTCGAACGGGTCGGCGGGACGTCCGTCGGCCGTCAGTTCCTCGATGGTCGCACTGATGCCATCGAGACGTGCCACGCACCAGGCCTCGAGTGCCGCGCCACGCCGGAACAGCACGAGCGCCTGCTCCAGTCCCACGTCGCCCGCCTCCAGCGCGTCCACGCACTGTTCTAACTCCGCCATGGCCGTTTCAAACGCGGTGCCCTCCGGCACGTCGTCGGTCGTCGCGATCGTGACCCCGTCCAGCGATGCGCTATCTGTCATGCGTCCTCCTCATCAGCCCGCACCACCGCGGGCACCGTTCCATCCGCAAATGTCAGGCGCACGCGCCCGGCCGTCAGCGCGGCGTCAGCCGACTCAACGGCCCGACCGCTGGCATCGCGCACGAGGGCAAAGCCGTCCGCCAGCGGACGCTCGGGGTCACGCCCCACGCGCCGTGCTGCCAGCACCTTAAGGCGGGCACGCGCCGCAGACGGCACCGCCGACCCGGCACGGCGTCTCCGGGCTGCAAGAGCACGCAGATCGCGACCGGGAGCATCCGCCGCATCGCGCACCTCGCGTGCCAGACGTCGTCCCAGTTCCCGCACGCGCTCCCGCGGGCGACGGACAACCGCCTCGTGCGGTCGCATCAGACCCGGGCGGGCGGACAGCAACTCAAGGGCCCGGCGAGGGCGCACGGCGCAGCGGCGCGCTGCGCCCCTGAGGCGACGGCGCAGCGCACCCAGGTCCTCGTCGAGGGCCTCGCGGTCTGGCACCACGAGGTCCGCTGCCGCTGTTGGCGTCGCCCCCTCGGCATCGGCCGCGAGACAGGCCAAGGTCACGTCCGGCTGGTGGCCGATACCGACCACCACGGGCGTACGAGTTGCGCGAATGGCCCGCACGATCGTCTCGTCGCTGAACGGCAGCAGGTCCTGCAGTGATCCACCGCCGCGGGCGATGATGATGACGTCCACGCGTGGATCGGCGTCGAGCAGCGCGAGTGCCCGCACCACCTCATCAGCGCACGCGGAGCCCTGCATGGCGGCCTGCACCACGATCACCGGCACCGGCAGCCGCGCCGCGATGCGCTGCAGTACGTCAGCGCGCGCGGCGCCAGCCCGTGCCGTGATGAGGCCAATGCCGCGGGGCACGAACGGCAGCGCCCGCTTCAGCGATGGATCGAAGAGCCCCTCCGCCGCGAGTCGCCGTCGGCGTTCCTCGATGGTACGCAGGATCGCGCCCTCGCCCGCGGGCTCGATGCGGTGCAGGCGGATGATGAGTCGGCCGTCCCGCCGCGAGAACTCCGGGCGCGCCACGGCCTGGACGACATCACCATCGGCAAGGGCGTACCCCTGCCCCACATCGGTGGCCCAAGCGAAACAGTCCACGCGTGCATCCATACCGTCGCGCGGGTCTTCGAGACGAAACCAGAACATCCGGGCGCCGCGGCCCGACCGCAGATTCACCACCTCGCCGCGAATGTGCACGGTCCTCGTGTGCTCGCTCAGCACACGCTCCAGCGCGCTGACGACGTCGTCCACCTCGAACACTCGCGCAGTTGCGTCGTTGCCGCTCATGCCGCGATGATCGCAGCGGCTCCCGACGGCAGGCCTCAGACGGGCGGCGGCACCGACACGAGTACGGCCACGGCCACGAGGACCGCGAGCGCCAGTACCAGCTCGGCGCGCATGCTGATGCGAAGGGCCCCAAGCGACGCGGTGCCGCCCGGCGCGATGCCGAGGGCCGCACGCTCAAGACGCGGGTGCAGCACCCACCGGTTCCAAGCCGCCACCGCCAGCATGACGGCGAATATCGCCAGCTTCACGACGAGGGCCGCGCCGTAGGCCGTGGTCCACAGCGCGCTGGGCGACGGCAGTTCCGCCAGCGCGCGGTACACGCCGGTCACCACGAGCACCACCACCGCGGCCATGGCTACGGCTGAGAACCGCACCACGATGCCGGCGCCAAGTCGCACGCGGTCGTCCGGCGCGAGGGCACGAAGCAACGGGATGGCGAGAACCGCGAGCATGAGGATGCCGCCCAGCCACACGGCTGTCGCCCAGCCGTGCAACACGTCAAGCATGATGCCCAGCGTGGCATCCGTTCCCGTGGACGCGTGACCCGACCACGAGAGCACGATGGCCCCGATGACACCCGGCGCGACCAATGCTGTCGCCCGGGTCGCTCCCGGGGATGGCGAGGCGTCCCCCCGGCGCACGATGACGCCAGCCGCCGCCGCGATGCCCGCCAGAATGGCGAGGCCCACCCATGCCGTTCCCCATCGGGTGTCCCCGAGCAGGGTGCCAAGGCCTGCCGTGCCGATCCCCA
>Ga0105053_10003726_pt1 | contig 22917 bp, 9 predicted proteins | sample BON01_FD_78093 | JGI IMG/M metagenome (GOLD analysis project Ga0105053, IMG submission 78093) | Freshwater microbial communities from Lake Bonney liftoff mats and glacier meltwater in Antarctica - BON-01 | ecosystem: Environmental > Aquatic > Freshwater > Ice > Glacier meltwater | place: Lake...
AAATGATAGAAATTTCAAAAATTCTCTGGTAGATAGAGGAAAGAATTTGTTTCGAATAATTAATTAATATAACAAACGACACCTTTCCTCAATCAATCAGCTGTGTTGAAAATTGTCTTCATCATCTGCAATAACCCGACTATTTCTGCACCATCCTTTTTTTCTTGCAAATGAACTATTATTAAAAAGACTAGTAGTGTCTTAGGGATAGATGAGTGGTGATGGTGAATTTTATAATTGAAACACTTAGAGACACATTAGAAGTAAAAGTTCTAAATAATGGCTACTGTACGAGGAAGAGCGGGAGCCGCAGGCACCAAATACAGATTGACACTGGGTCTACCTGTAGCAGCATTGATGAATTGCGCTGATAACACTGGCGCTAAGAATTTGTTTATCGTTGCTGTTACCAATATTAGTGGTCGCTTGAATCGCTTGCCTTCCGCTTCCGTGGGAGATATGGTTCTATGTTCAGTGAAGAAGGGTAAGCCAGAGCTTCGAAAGAAGATGATGCCTGCCATTGTTGTTCGACAGCGCAAAGCATGGAGAAGAAAAGATGGAACCTACATTTATTTTGAAGACAATGCAGGAGTAATTGTTAACCCTAAAGGAGAGATGAAGGGCTCTGCTATCACAGGACCAGTCGGTAAAGAGTGCGCGGATCTATGGCCTCGTGTTGCAAGTAACGCTGGCTCAATTGTTTAAGTTTATAATTGTTTTAAAGAAAACAACAAGCATCTCCCTCTCTTTGATTTTTATGTTTTTTAATTGACGAGTGGTATTGGGTCACGATTTAAAGTTGGGAGCATCTTGATTTGCAGATGATGGGCCAATATGTAATGACTTTATGGATTATTCAGACATTCGTGCACTACTAATACTTTCAACTCACCAAACTTGAGATTCGAATAGTGACGAATTGGTTTCATCAATTCATTGATGTTATTAAGGGATAGCAAAATTATATATCCTCTATCTTGCTGGGAGTTAATTAATATAGGAATCCCGTTTAATTGGAAAATGGATGCAAGCAAAACCAAAATTAGAATTGCATTTTTGACTGAATGATCAGCAAAGCAAGTCAATTCGAATACAACGAGTATTCGTTTTCTACAATTTTGAATTTAATTCTGAATTATTATCTTATCAGTGTCAAAATGCCGAGGGTATAAAGCACCTAGAGCTCAAAAACACTTGGTCGCCAGGTGGTATACGGAAATTGAATCCGCTGTAAAATTCGTCTGGAAGTCGAATCAAAACTAAATCCTAGAAGAAGAAATATTTCTTAATTGGATTTCCGCAATCTCCAATCCCAACTTGAAAACTAGGGAGTTGGTCTTCGCTTTAAAAAGAAAACGACGTTGATCATAAGACCCTGTTAGATCACTTCAGCAGCCACCAACATATCCATCGTATATGTCATTTGCATGAGTCTTGCAATTCCTCCTTTCTAGAACATATGACATACTTCTAAATGTACTTTTAAACAATTCATTTCGTCAGATTGGTCTGTGCGGTACGGTCCCCTCTAACCATTGTTGTTGTAACGGGGGAAAGAAAGATGTCGTCTAAAATATCGAGGAGTTCTAGGATGGCATTGAATGCCGGTTTGTTTTTAATGTATGCTGTGGCTATTGTGATGATTCTATTTCACGGGCAATGGGAATTGGTTGATAAGATTGGCTCGTGTTCGACGCTCACGGTATGCTCGGTAGGGTACGGGATACTCGCTTATTCGACACTGAAAATTAGGAAATAACTTGTAATTAAATAACGTAAAAATTGTAAATGAAATTTAACATCTTATAAACGCTTTATGTCTCTGAGATGGTTATGTAGGTACTATGAGTGCTGATACGGGTAGGTGATGACTTGGGCGAAATCATGTCTCTGGGAGTCCAACAAGGTAAAAAAAAAAATAATAATATCTGTAGTTTGCGACATCATTGAAGAACATCATTGAAAAATACATTTAGAACTGAAAGGAGGTTTGTCGCAGGACTTGCGATGACTCGACATCGTCCATTGTCATTTCTTTGAAATCCGTTTTCTTCGCCTGGTGTTCAGTGTCTAAATGCGCCTCGCCCCTCGTGGTGAATACTTCGAGGTTGGATAATAACTTTGTCAGTTCCATTTCGGATTCAGGGTCATGAATTTTCAGGTCGACGTGGTCGTTGAAAATATTGTGACAAGTAGCATTCCTAGAGGAGTAGTATTTGTGGTTGCTGGAATCTCTGAAGGAAAATCCGCAGGTTAAAACGTCCGAAGCTGAAATCCTGGTTCCAGACACATAGTACGAGTAGGAAGTAGGTACAGAATGCAATTTGTAAGTTCTAGTGGAAAAGAGACCCCCAGAAACAAGAAACGATCCAAATTGACCACCGAATAGAATGCTGTTAACGTTCATTAGATGCTCAACTGCAGCTTTGTCATTCATTATAATAAAGCAGTCGCCAATATCCACATAGTCAGAATTAGTTTCAATGACTCCTTCGTCAACTTGCAATGCAATTGGCCATGACCAATTCCCGTCAGGTTTCTTGATCATGAAAAGACCTTTATGACGTCCTGGTTTTTGTTTCCCGGATTGGACCCAAGGTATATATATTACAGCGCAGGTCTCCACCACTATCTCGGGAGGGATGGTGTCAGTCTTGGACTTATTCAGAAGTTCCAACGTCCTGTTCATCTTGGATACAGCAGTGGTTAAACTAGTCATAATGAAGAGTGACGCGAGTGAGAAATCGATTTGTGCCTCCAAATTCGGCGCTAAATACCCTGTATTATTTATTAATTTGGTGTATTAAGACGACGTTGAAGGTGATGAGTCGACGAGAGGAAAGGAAGGATGAATCAACATCAAGGAGAAGTTATGATAGTAGGAAAGGCAGTAGACATTATGAAGATAGCCGTAGTGGTGATGGCCATGATCGTCATGATCGCTATCGTAACGATCGATATGATCGTTATGATGATGAAAGACACGATCGTGGCGACAGATATGACCGTGATAGACATCGACCTGATGATAGGAGCGATGAGGTTAGTCATGACATAGGTGAGGATTCAAAAGCTGAAGTTGAATTTGACGAATTCGGACGTGTGGTAGATAAAACGCGTGTAGTAAGTGAAGAACAATCTGAATTGGAGCAGATGCAATCAATGATGGGATTTGGTGGATTTAGCAGCACCAAGGGAGAGAAAGTGATAGACAATATATTAGGAGCAGCGAAAGGGGCGGTAAGCGTGAATAAGACGAGAGAATATCGTCAGTACATGAACCGAAAAGGAGGACACACGTACCTGCATGCAGTCAAACCGAAGGCCAAAACAATGAAATGAATGAATAAACTAGTTGCTAGATGGCTTCTTTTGGTTAAAATGAATGCTTTGCAAAAGGCTCATTGTTTATATATCTATTCTAATATCGCCCGCTGCTTCCTTGGAATTTGTGGGGGTTGGGTTAGGAGGAACGTGTCGTTGTTACTTTGAGAGAAGCTCTTGCTTGTATATCTATTTAATATCGGTCTCTTCATCTGTTTTTTCATTGGAATTTGTGATCTTTTTCTGGTTATGCAGCACTCAAGCTGTTGACTTCGACAGGAGTTAATTGCTTATGTGCCTTTGTGAATCTATTAATAGCGATGAGTTGCTTATCTTCATATACAAGATAAGCACATGATGATTCGTTTCCCATCCCGTGATCTTTGGAGGTTGAGAACACAGTAACCACTTTGCCCTTCATTGTAACCGAAACACCGTCTTCACAAGCTTGATGAGCTCTGAGCATGAGCGAAAACCCATGCTCTAGAAAGAACTCATCTACGGCTTGCTGAGTAAACATGCATGCAGAACCACCTCGACTGCCTTCCGCGAAACCATTCTTATCGACCAATGCTGTTTTTCCATCAGTGGGATCCCCCCATAAAAGGTCTGAGAGCAAGTCCTTTGATTCTTTTTGCTCTTCGATACACTCCTTCGTAGCTCCGCCACTTACTTGTTTCAAAATATCCATTCTGGATTGTTTTGAAACCAAACATCTCGGAATGCCACCGTGAGTACAAAATACGTCATTGTCTAAAGTAGCAGCAACTGGAAGAAAGTCAAATACGCTATTTGCTGCTTCCCAAATTAAATGTCCGTTCTTCTTTCCGAATCGTTGCTTACATTGAGCCAAAAGGCATTTCGCACCATAATGAGCTTCCCATCCATTCACGCTACGCAATTCGTGATTCCCTCGAATCATAAAAACTTTCTTAGGATAAAGAGTTTTGCATGCGAATAAATATGTCAAGACTTCCAATCCACATATTCCACGATCGACGTAGTCTCCTAGAAATAAGAATTTTCCTGCTGTGAGCTCCATTCCGTTCGGCCATACATTGTCTCGAAAGAAAAATAGATCGTCAATATTTCCATGTACGTCTCCAAATACATGTGTAGCACCACGAATATCCAACACTGGAGATTCCGTCTTAAACACGCTTTTGACTCTTTCACACAGACTGAGAAAGTCCCTAGCGTAGTCCTTTGACCAGAAATAGGACTGCACTAGGTCGTCGTCAAATCGACTGAAAATTGTGAGGAGTCTTTCAGACATTTCGAATTTTACACTGCTGCTGGTGATCGTACTATCTGATGAGAGCAACTTTTGAGTATGGAAACTTCCAGTGCGATGAAGATTAGACTTGACAATATTGCCGCCATCAAGATTGATCGATCGTAGCTCGCTGTTTAATTTGGTGAATTGCTCGTCGCACATTTTGGTACTAATTCAATTTTGCTCAAGTTTCATGAAATTACATATTTGAGGCATTCAAAACCATGCCCCTTTTCTAGCATTTTCCCTAGCTGGGATGAAATGAATGACTGTCGTCGGACGAAAATATTTAAAAAATCAGAACCAGGTTTCATTTAACCAAGACAACAAACATCGATTATTTTAATTAAAAACTACAAGTAGTGGATAAAAGCTGTCCAACGATAATTTCTTGAAAACAAGAGAATCCTGTTGATTTTAAAATAATTATTCGAGTAATAGGAGTACTGCAGGTGAGGACCGTTTCAAAATCTTCTGCACTGCCGCAAATGAGTCCTTTGCATTAATTGAGGACTCCCCATTGAGGATACATTTGATTATAGATTGACTGTAGGCGGCGTTTTTTTCTTGCAGTAGTACTTCAGATATTTGTTTTAAAAATGGGTTGCCTCTGGAGCTGAACAGCAAGTTAGGCATGAAATCCTTCTTGCTGGCTTTTAACCCCCATCTATTTATTTCAGTATTGATGATAGACGCATTGAAAACAGAGTCAGTTGCCACACCTCCAATTTTGAAGAGTTTTAAAAGTTTCCAGAGGACTGTTTTCAGATGTTTAGGGACCTTCAATTGGTTTGAAAACCCAGATACAAGAATATCCATTTCCTGCTCGCTGGAAACTTGGATTTCCCAATCTGAATTTAAATCTTGCAACGTTTTTAATTGGATTGAATTAAAATTGGACTTCAGGATATGAATAACCTTGGGTGATTTGTCCAGTTTTTTCAAAACGTCAGAAGTTCTTTTACTGAGTTTTTCCACAAGAGTATTCTCTTTCGTGTCCCAATGAGAAGTTCCAAACGACTTGTAGAAAATATGTTTCTCTCCGTGTTTTCCTCTCCATGTATTTTCATCCAGTTTGAAAGTCATCAAGTTGTTGGGGGGACTTTCTTTTGCTGTCTCAATATACGGCGACCTTTTGAATGCCTCTTGGACAATAGAAAACCAATTATGCGGCGAGCGACGACCGAATAGAATATGCGAAATCGCATCGAAGTATGTATACGGCCCCAATTTAAGAATGGATGTTTCGCCTTCTCGTCTTCGCTTCAGGTTAAGCTCAATGGCTGCTTTGTGGAAGTGGTTTTTGGGGGCAGAAAACATAAAGTCCTGGGCAAAGTTCGTGGATCCCATGCTAGGAAGCAGACACTTGGTGTGAGGTGTAGTGAGATTGGACAGTGGAATATTATAATGTCGGTCCAAGTCCTGGTACATTCCACCTTGGTGATATATCTTGAGCAAGCGCCAAAGGTCTGTTTTCTCAACAACATGTCTGCCTTTGATGAGGTCATAATCTGATTTCTCAAGTTTCTCCTGTAAATACATTTCCATATCGTCGTCATCACTAATTATAACTTTCCAGCCTGGGTTTAATAGTTCAATGTTTTTTATTCCGTTCAAAACGACTCCGCTATCAGATTCCATGACTCCTATCTTCGTTTTGAACGAGACATGCGCAATTTTAGGTATCTCGCCTAACGAGGAGAGGAAACGTATGCCTCGAAGGGCTTGTTCGACCAGTCCTTCATCGGTGTGTCGAGTTGCATGTTTCTCTGCGAATGCTTTTTCAAAAGCAAGAATGTCAGCTCCGTCTTGTTCAGGCATATTGTATGTCTTGAAGAAGGGGGTCCTACCTGCAGTGGTCTCCAACAGAGATTTCCATTCCTTAGGAACCTGGGGCATACCAAAGAGGAGCTTGGCGAACGACTGCATTGACACAATGTGAGAAATCTCAGCATCTTTATCAAGACTCTTCACATTAAGATCAAATGCGTCCTTGTAAAGAACATTCCCTGGCGAAGAATACATCAAGTCAAAACTGATGGTATTGTCCTTCTTCATCGGTAGCACACATTTAGTTGTTGGTGTGAGAATTTGATTCAAAGGGATGTTGTTGCTACGGTCAAAGTTTTGAAAAATGCCGCCTTTTTCAAACAAAACCTGAAGAGACCAAAGATGCACTGTTTCGTTAAAAGACCTTTTGAGCAACTTTTCGAATGCCTGCGGAGTCAGATGCGATTTCAAATATGCGGCAATTTCTTTGGCGTCATAAACTCTGACAACCCAATCAGAAGCCAGGAACGGGTTGTTAATTCTCAACAATTCCATGTTAATGGAAGATTTATCTGTTTCAGTTGCTGTGTGTACTATTTTGGGGACGTTCTCAAGCCCGCTGAGGAAGTTCAAATGTTTTAGAATCAACTCAATGTCTTTATTTTCTTGAGTGTCCCAGTGCGCAGTTCCAAACGAATTGTAGAATTGATGTTTATCACCGTGACGTCCTCTCCAAGTATTTTCATCTAATTCAAATGTCATGAGTGAATGCGGTGGCGACTCCTCGCGTGTCTCCACGAATAAGGATAATTTAACCGCTTCTTTAAATACAGCGTGCCAATCTCGAGGAAGTTTTTCGAGGCCAAAAAGTGCGGTTGCAATGGCATCGAAATATGTGGTTGGTCCAAGTTTGAGTATCTTCGTTTCTCCCTGTCGTCTTCGGGATAGGTTCAAGTCAATGGCTTCCTTGAAAAGCGAGTTGTTAGGCGCGCTGAACATGAAATCCTGTGCGAAGTTATAAGTTCCCAATGTAGGTAATAGACACTTGGTGTCGGGGTTTGTTAGCTGAGAAAGCGGAATGTTGTAATGTCTATCTATATCTTGGTACATACCTCCTTCGTAGAAAATTTTGAGAAGTCGCCACAGGTCAGTCTTTTCTACAATGTGCCTTCCCTTGATACGCTCGTAGTCGTCTTTTGAAACGTATGCTTTGATAAACGCATCAACGTCATCATCATCGCTTATTTCAACTTTCCATCCAGGATTCATGTCTTGAATATTCTTAATCCCGTTTAGAACAACAGAACTTTGGTGTTCTAGAACACCAACTTTACTTTTGAAAGATATATGAGCAATTTTAGGAATAGCGCCAAGTGTTGAAAGAATCTGATCAAGTTTAAAACGAAGTTTTTCAACCCTTGGGTCAGATAACATTGAAGGCATGTATAACCTGGATGCATATCCATTAGTCAGTGAAGTAGGTCCCACAAGTGAAAACAACAAGTAAAGAGGCAACAGGATAATAACACAGATCTGTAACCGACTCAGCCGCATCATAGCCAAAAATAAACTCACTTTAAAAAAAAGAGTGTATCGTAGGAATTTTTCTTGAGTACAGTGATTTAATACCGGTATCAGTGAGTTATTTCATTTTTTTGTGACTCCAAAAGATCACACACATAGAATGATACGGCAACGATGGTTTCTCCAACAACGTCGGATTTCAAATGCAGCTGGTCCACTTATTGACAAATTGCTGGTAGCCAACCGAGGAGAGATTGCATGTCGTGTCATGCGCACTTGTCGACGAATGGGAGTTCGAACTGTGGCGGTGTTCTCAGAAGCCGATCGCCTCGCGCAACATGTTTTAAGCGCGGATGAATCGATGTTCATTGGACCACCAGCTGCGTCGGAGAGCTATTTATTGGGGGATAGAATTATGGCTGCTGCACTATCGAGTGGTGCCAAAGCCATCCATCCAGGATATGGTTTCCTCTCAGAAAATGCTGGTTTTGCGAAACTTTGCGAAACTAATGGGGTAGAGTTTGTAGGGCCTCCCGCTTCATCGATAGTGAGTATGGGCTCTAAATCTGAATCCAAGAGAATTATGGAAGCAGCAGGTGTACCTTGTACTCCTGGATATCACGGAGACGACCAGGACTTTGAAACATTGACAACCCAAGCAGCCAAAGTTGGATTCCCTGTGATGCTAAAGGCGGTCTTAGGAGGAGGAGGTAAAGGCATGCGGGTGGTGGAGGATGCTGCTGGTCTTAAAGATGGTATTGAAGGTTGTCAGCGAGAAGCTCTTTCTTCGTTTGGTGATGCGAGAATACTCATTGAAAAATACCTACGAACTCCTCGACATGTGGAGTTGCAGGTATTTGCAGATAAGCACGGTAATGTGGTTCATTTGTTTGAGCGTGATTGTTCAGTCCAGAGACGACACCAGAAGGTATTAGAAGAGTCGCCAGCCCCAGGAATGCCGGTTGCGCTCAGGAAGAAAATGGGAGATGCAGCAGTGGCAGCTGCCAAAGCAGTGGGTTATGTGGGTGCAGGTACTGTTGAGTTCATGGTGGATGCGCCTGAAGGATCTATTAATGATGACTCGCCGTTTTACTTTATGGAAATGAACACAAGGTTGCAGGTAGAACATCCGGTGACCGAGATGGTCACTGGCATTGATCTGGTTGAATGGCAAATAAGAATTGCTTGCGGGCAAATGCTACCTATTCTTAAACAGGAAGATATTCCGCTGATAGGTCATGCGTTAGAATCACGAGTATATGCCGAGTCTCCTGGTGGTGGGTTTTTGCCTGGCTCTGGTAAAATTCAGTACCTGCGAGAGCCCAAATTACCTGCTGATGAGTATCAGTATCCAAGCACGAAGTATAGACAGTCCCTTCGTGTGGAAACAGGAGTGGTGCAAGGGGATACTGTGACGGTGTTTTATGACCCAATGATCAGCAAAGTGGTAGTCCATGGTCCGAATCGAGAAAGCGCTCTTCGCCAAATGGAAGCTGCACTTGGAAATTACAGGGTAGTTGGAGTGCCTACCAATATCGAGTTCCTCGTCTCTTGTTTACGTCATCCAGCATTCAATCGCGGCGGTGTTGACACCAGTTTCATTCCCAAGTACCAACATGAGTTGCTTGGGGTTGCCCCTACTGCGAAGGAAGATGCTAGAGCGGCAGCACTGGGTGTGATTTCAAATGCGTTGGTTGAAATGAAAGATCATAAAAGAACAGCTGAAATGCCATATGGGTTCCGTACTACGCGACCCCTGCAACAACACACAGAGATCGATTTGTTCACAGATGATGGAAGTGAAGTGAGGCGGGTTAAGGTGAGCAGTACTTGTATACCTAGCGTGTCTCCAAGCATGGGAGATATTGCCTTTGACGTTAATGTTTCCCGTGAAGGTTTTGATACAATCAAAGTTCATGTGAGTGCAAGCGTGAATCAGCGCCAAGCAGAAGACTTGTCGGTCGTGGTGGACGGTCAAAGCGTGAAGGTTTGTCCAGTAACCGATGACAAGACTGGTGATCTATTCCTTTTCGACGCCACTGGAACTGCTGGAGCTGGAGGTGTTTTGGGAAGACTTCTTTACAGACTGACTACGATCGCTGAGGACAGAGTCGGGGGTGATGTAACGGGGGCTGGAGCCGCAAAATCTCCAATGCCTGGGAAAATAGTGAAAGTTATGGTTGTCGCTGGTGATGTCGTAGAGAAGGGTCAACCATTGGTCATCATGGAGGCGATGAAGATGGAGCACGTTGTTAAAGCAGGAACCGCCGGGGTTGTATCGGAGGTGCTGTGCAAAGTGGATGACTTTGTGGACGACGCCAAAGTTCTTTGCAAAGTTGAATGAATCGTTTTTATCATTTATCAAACTTCCTATATATATAGTTTTGTATTTCTTGGTCGAGCGATTGTCGTGTATCCATGTGATATGAATCGTTCCTCATTAGCATTGGCGTATAAACCTGTTATTTGTATTTTAATTATTTATTGCTTAATCATCCATGTTTAACAAGCAGGCACATCCCATCATCACCCAGTCATTGGGATCTTGTTTCGTTGGTATGCAAATATGCAAAACAAAATTGGTGGACATCCCAGTGGTACTGAGGATTCCTTGTCTATCGGATGTTTTATATACGGGGCAGATATATGTGCTAGTATCATGTGAGTAGTTCTTCGCAGGCACCAAGTGTATTGGCGGCATTGCAGTGAACATCTGACCCAGTATGGACATATCCATGCTCTCCAACTCACGATTGAATCTAGCTCCCTCCATCCACAACCCATACACAATCACTCCGTCTTCTGGAGCTTGAGTAATTTCGTCAACTTCCCGGTTGATAATGGAATTACTCAAGCTTAGCTCGTCAACGGCTACTTGGTATTTTCTGGCATGAGTTTGTAAAGTACCAGTCATGAATCCTTGGGGAAAGAAGAAAGCTTGCAATGGAAAGGATACCGGCTGACCTTGATGCAACCAAGTGCGCAGAAATTCCACTCTGAAAATCATATCTTTGACCCAACTCATCAATGGCTTTCTAGATGCAAAACCAACGGTAGACCAGAGACTTGGAACACCATTTTGAAGCATGGCGGTATACATGAGATCCAATTCCAAACTCATAACTACTAATCCTTGAATCGCCTTGCTGAGTTCAAGGAGTGACGAATTCATCACTTTGATGAGTCGGTTAAACTTGACCATCTCTTGCGAGAGCACAGTGTCGAGGGAACTAATCAGTCCACTTGGCAGCTTTATGAACGTGTTTGGACCGGCTTCTTCCTCTTCGAGCAAGCCGGGAATGATGGCTTGGATCTCTTCCTGTAAACCTAATACAATATCATCAGAGCTAAGTCCACCACCACCTCCTGTTTCCCTGGGCTGCAAGCCTAGCATTGTATCAACCATATTTTTGCTTTCTGCTTTTTGAAATGTGATTTCGGCGTTTCGATGCATTCCAAAAACTTCTGGATTGTCATTCATTGGGAGAGCCTTTAGATAGTTGACTACATCGTCAAAGGAACCTTCTGCAGGAGAAAAATACAATCCGGATTTTGAAAATGTGTACGAGTCTTCCAGAATATCAGGAGTGGAGACCTTGGCTAATATCCCCATAAGACAACGTCGATCCCAATCATCAGTAACTCGACCACCGTAATTGATTTGCCCAGTCACATAAGTCAGTGCATCCCAAGGTACAGAAGGCATCTGGTCAAGGAAACGTTTGAGAATCTGGGTGCTTGTTTCCAGATCGGTATCGTTAAATTCATAGCGAATATTCCATCCTAACGCCCCAAATTTTCGCCGTTCTTGAACCAGTCCGTGGAAAAAAGACAGACCTACTAGAAGTTTCTTCCACGATCTCGGCTGCATGCAGGACTCCCATTCATCCTCATTGACCAGTCCGTCGAATGTGCGGATCATATTGGCCCGCAAACCCTTTGGTGGCTCATTGGTGAGCTTGACCCCATTTTGTAAAACTGTAACTGGAAAATACGTTGCCGGGAATGATGTGAGAAACAACCTGAAATCCGTGTGAATGACCTCTTGATCCTCGTCAAGATTCAAAACGATATTCTCCAAACTCGGCATCCAACTTTTTGCAAGATGACAATTCTGCAACAGAACCCAATCGCCGGTTTTCACGGAAGCTTCAATCAAACGAGAAGCGTGGGGACCTTGACCTTGGCCTAAGGAAATAACATGCAGCTTCTCGGCGTAGTTTCGGTCTTTAGCGAACTTTAGTAGCATGTTAGTTGGGTCAGCTCCTTGTGATAGAACAAAGATGAGAGGAGTGTAGCGGTTTGTACCTTCATACACTTCTTCCATTTGCACCCGAGGATATTCCACAAATCTCTTTCCTAGATTCCCTTCAACAAACGTACTCAGTGCCACCAACAAGTTCTCTGCTCTAAAAACCTTGACCAGCATGAGTTTTTGAAAGTCGTTTAATCGTGTATCAAATCCATCAGGAAGCGGAGCAGTGTATGGATCATCAGACATGATCCACTGCTTCCACCCTTGTTCATACCTTTCCGAAACTGATTGTGCTAAACCTTCAAAAGGTCGGAGATTCTCAGAATCAACGACAATGTCACGATCCATTGCAATCACTTGGTCCCACATTGCGTCATCGATATCATCTGTTGCAGGGGCGATTGGCATGTTGCTTCGATCAACAATGCCAAGACCTCGAAGTAAGAAGAGAAACTCAACTCTTGTGATGTTACCATAGTCCAATAGCACCTGAAAACAAATCAGAGCAGCGAAAAGGGATTTATGAGTCTCAAATAATCCAAGCGAAACCTTACCAAAGATATAACTGGTTTGGAAGTTGATCAAGTTATGCAATCTCTTTTCCAAAGTAGACGACTTGGGTGCATTTTTCAAACACACGTTAAACATTGCCTGAAAAAAGGATAATGAATACTGATACATGGGATCTATTTGAGCCAGATCTGCTATAACAAAGTAGATTATGGATCCGCGAGTAGCCACTGAACGATACGACGCTCTCGCTTCTTCAATGGTAACTTGAGTTTTGATGGCCTCTTCCACTCTTTGATGAATGATGGAAGAAGTCGTTTTCGAGTCAGCCAGGGTGTTTATAAGAACCTCATCATCCAGTATGTTTCCTTTCGACTCAGAAAGTAGTTGAAGGATTTTGGCCTCCAATTCCTTGAGCTGTTTGGCATCAGCAGCCATGGTGGCCACCAATTTGTTTTTACGCTCTTCAACATCAGGACGTTCAGCCTTGACAACATCACCAAGGAGCTGATCAGAAAGCCCGAGGAAGGTGACTGTAAAATTAATCAGAGTTACCTTGATACAAACTTCTGGCAAGTAATGAGGGTTTGGCATCTTCGTTGTCATGTAGAATTTGAAATTCGGATCGTAGTCGATATCAGAATCTCCCAGATGGATCAAAGTTCTACCGCCCTGCTGAAACGTAGCTTTCTGCAATATAGGTTCCAGAGCTGGTTCAATCTGGTCATCTAGATCTTCAATGAGTACGGGTCTCCCAACTCGTATTCCATTCTCTAGTGATCTCAGTAGGTTTGGGTTCGACATCTTGGTCACTTCTAGGTTATTGCAAGCCTCCGTTGTTTTGATCCATCGATTTGCTTGTCCTTGCGGATCAATCATCAATGGCCAACGTTTCCCTCGAAACACCAGCAAAGCGCTATCTGCAGAAACATCATCCGTTGGTAGACCATCTATTTGCCATCCTCGCAGTAATACTGGGTTCCCAATGGCGCTTTGCAAGCTGCATCCTTCATTGCATGGGATCTGCAATTTACGTGAGGATTCTAGCCACGATTCAACCAACCTATCTCGATAGGGACCCGTGAATGCTCCATAATAGGAGATACAACCAGAAGCTATCATGACATCTCCCGTGAGAAGCTCCATGTCCTTGGCAACACTTTTAAGAGTCTCGCGCCATCGCACACCTTCAGATGCCAATCCAGAAGTTAGTTTCTCCGCTCGTATAAGTCTATTTTTCGTCAAATCCGATTGGTCCTGTAGCTCTTTCTTAGCAGCCACAGATGCATCTAACTGCGCTTGTAAAGCCGCTACTTTGTCACGAACACCTTGAAGCTCCGCTTGCTTCTCCGCCAGTGTTTCATTAGCTTTCTCCATCATCTGGTTGAGCTCCTCCAACTTCTCCATCTTTGGAGCTACGTCTTTCGCAATCCCGGCATAGAGATCCATTGCGTGGACGAACATAGCTAACGATGTTGCCGCTACTGACACTTTCTTCACATTGTCTACTTGCATGATATCCATAGCGACATATTTCTTGATCTTCTTCTGCACGGGCAAGGAGATGTTATCCTTATCGTAAGTTTGCAAATTGGTCATAAAATTGGTATCCGCAAGAAGCTTTTTGGAACTATCCCAATCAGGTTTTTGATCAAAAAGGATGCAAATGGCTTCCATGACAGTCTGCACAGCAGGTGGCGGTTTAGCAAAGGACTTGAGTTCCGAGATATCTTTTTTATCCAAAGAGTCTAGGGCCTTCAACGCTTTATTGAGAGCAGGCATGGCCACATCCAAGTCTTTTTGTGCATCAGCTTGCACAATGGCTACTTCACCTGCCTGTTGCATTACCACTGCTTCATCCTTACTAACTCTTTCCTCGACTATGGCAGCTGCTGCTTTGTCCTCATTGACTTGAGCGATCAGCTTTTCAGTTTCTGCTGCTTTTACTACCAACACTGGTTGAAGTTGAACCAATTCTGCCTGGAGATCATCGACAATTTTGTTGGTTTCGTCAAGCTTGGCAACTCCCACTTTCATTCTGTTTTCAACAACAAGCAATTCGCCACGTTTTTCCTTCAGCATGGACAAGTACAATGCAATAAGATCCAAATAACTTTTAGGGGTGGTGTAGACCCTTCGACGAAGCTTGTCGTAGAACTCGTGAGATATCCCAATAACACTTGTATGAATTTCTCCACACATTTCTACTAATGAAGATTTAATTTCATCAGATGCTTCCAAATCACCCAAAAAGCGACTGGCCACAGATTCTAACGCTGATTTCGGCCATTCCATGTACCAATCAATAGTGGTACAATTAATTAGGGAAGGGAAATTTCTACAGCGAACTCGAAGATTATCTCCCACTGGTGACATACACAGTACGATATGAAGTAAATCTCGAACCCGAGAGATGAATTGAATACGGCAATTTTCCCGCGTTTCTGGAATTCCCATGTCTTTCAAAATTGGAATCATGTCATTCAAAATTCGATCCATTTCATCCTGTGGGAACAAATTTGGAATCTCGCCACTGTTCAGTACATTATTGATATCCTCAAGAAAACTCTCTTCCACAATTTGAGTGTCATTGAAAAGAAAAATCGTATTAGCACCTTGGACACCTGTCTTGATCATCAGTGACTTAATATCTTCGTGAAATTCATTTAAACCATATCCGCGGACAAGCTCGATCTGGAAGCATTCAAAATCAGCCATAAACGCGGCAAGTCGGCTGCAGCTTTGCTTGCCACTACCACCCACTCCAATAAGCAAGGCGTTTCCTCGAGGCTGTCTAACAATTCGGGAGATTCGGGCGATGTGACTGACAGCATCCTTAAAAAATACCAGATTCATCTGACTTGGAAAGCTCATGTTGTATTCATCGAGATTATCATCCAGCACGCCTAACATCTTTGGTACATCTCGTGCATACTCATACGTTCTTTCATCCAAACTGAGTCCAGGGCGTAAAAAGTCCACGAACATAATGGGCCAATCTGACTCAAAGTACTTGTCGTGGTCCATTTGCATTTTGAGCTCTTTATTAGCGAGGTCAATCAGCAATTTGGTAAACCACAATTTGTCCTCAGCATTAATTAATCTATCGTGGAATACACGCATAGACTCATGCATGAAAAGCAAAGCGAATGTTTCCGGATCGGGGCACTTTTTCGGTTGCATCATCAAGATACCCTGAAAAACCTTCGATACATCGCGAAGATTGAATGTATAATGTGATTTGGCAGGAGTTGGAAGTAGCTCATTGCTGATCCTGGTGAATATCTCAACCACTGATGTAACTATAGGTCCTACCAAGTCTTTGATACCTTCATCCGAAAACGGTTTGGTATAGCCTCCAAGAATAGCTTTAAAAATGTGCTGCATGGTTTTATCAGATGCTGGCCGCATGCACAAGACATTGAAATGCCTCTTAAATCTTGGAGTGACTGGGTTTCGCCCTCCACCAGGAGGTCCTGCGGCAACCATAAGCATGGTGTTTTCAATATCCTTCCAAAACAGTTTATCACGATCATAGAATCCTTGCATGTCCAAGAACTGCCGAAGCAACTCCACCGGAGCTTGCGCTCCGTATTCCTCCACAAGTGGCATATTTACATCATCCACAAATATAACCATTCGTCTATTGGCAGGTGCTCCTAGAAGGGTCTTACGTTTCTTCTCAAGCTTAGATTCTATTGTTTCTTGGACAACCGTAGAATTTGTCTGAGCAGAGAAGTTGATGAATATCTGCATCACTCCCATCCCATTCACTGGGTCATCTTGAGGGAATGCTTCACATCTTGATAGTGTGTCGCTTATCACAGAAGTCTTACCAGTTCCTGTGACTCCGGTCAAGAATACAGGGCGGTCACGGGTCATCAGCCGTCGGATGATGTAAGAGTACCTCGTCGTATCAACATTCGGCACTAGCAACTGAAAATACGGAACTGTACTGTTGTACTCAAAGCTAGGAATGATGGTTTCAAAACTTTCCCATGTTCCCTCTTTCTTACAATCAACCCAATAGTCATACACAACACCAGTTGGCGGAATCTGAGCTTTGATCTCTGATGCTTCAAGAAGCTTTCGTAAATGATCATCAAATAGCTCCCAACCTTCAAAACTAATGCTACCACCAATGGACCATGCTAAACTAAACACAAACAATTTCTCAATAAGTTTCTTGGCCTCAGATTCTTTCAAGTTCTCCGATTCATCTTGGCACCATAAAGAAACTCCCATTTCCGGACGGACTAAACTTTCTAATAACTTAGTCATGGAGCAAACCAAGTCACCATTCAGTGTAGGCACTGGTTCCTTGCAGTTTCTTCTAATGAATTTCAAACAACTATCCACGAGTGTCTCGCATAATTCGAAGATGTAATCCTTGATATACCGAGGAGTGCCAGATGGCAAGGCGGTAGAATTCAACCAACTTAATGTAGGAGCTCGCCATCCGAGATCATCTGGAGACATGTACATCACACCTAACCTAGACACGGTAGCAGGCGACGCCACTGCTAGATCCATAACTTCAAAAAGCATCTTCATCTGAACTTTGAGCTTGATACGCTCTCCATTGGCTAAACACAATGTCATGTTATCATCCAGCACAGTGTTCATGTTCTCAATCCATAGTGCATCGATCGGGCCATCAAATACTGTCCAACGTTTGGTTTCATTTATACCGTCACAATCATTAACTGCTTTCCTCATTATTGTGGAAGCAAGTCCATCGTGCCACTCCTGAGTCAACTCATTGAACTCACCATAGAGTTCTCCCATCGTAATACATTTTGGATTCAAGACCGTTTCCTCAACATACTGGTATCGTTCATCCGTACTGTTTCGATCTCGCATGTTCTTCATAGCTGCTTTAAGAACACGGTAGCAAGTAGTCTTACCGGCTCCTGTTGGTCCAACAATAGTTGACCCAAAACGAATGTTAAACAGGTCAAACTGTTGAATGACTTTTGTGATAAAGCTTGGAACTTTCTGGAGATTGGCTTTCTCGATCTCCTCTTCAATAGCTTCCTGAAATACCCCGTAATCGTGATTGGGAACGTTAACGCCAGGAAACAAATCTTCTACAATAGCGAAAAACAAAGGCAAATCTTCCGAAAGACATTTCGGTACATTTGAATCTCTCAATGCACGAATCAATGTGACATCTTCAGACACACCGGGATTACCGCGTTTTAGTCCCCCAGCCATTACCAAAACAGATTTCACAGCTCGGAGTCCATAATCATAATGTGGCTGTTGGGACAATTGCTGCGAGCTCAGATGAAACAACTTGATCATCTTGCGAGAAAGAGTTTTAGCATCCCCAAACCCTTCGGCAAAGAGCATGATTTCAGCAATGAGGGCATAGTCGGGAACCATCATGGATACGGGTCGGAAGCAAACCTTGAGGTTATCAGGTAGTTCTGTTCTACCTGCGTATCCAGGGTTCATAGTGACGATAACGTGATGGTCCTTTAGCAATATATCTACACCCATAAACATAATGCGGGCTTTGCCTTCAAGTCGCCCCTGTCGCAGCATCAGCAACTGTTGTGCGACTACACTAAGCACTTCAATGTCAATTCGGTTAAATTCGTCCAGACACGTCCACGAACCAGTTTGAGCAAGGCCTCGAAACAACTTGCCCATCATCTTGTAATCGATTTGATCAGAGCAATTGAACACGATGCATTGAACCCCAAGAGCCTTCGCGAGATCCTTCGAAGATTCAGTTTTACCAGTACCTGCTGGTCCAGCGGGGGCCGCGCCTAACTTGAGTCCATAAGAACCGGTGATGGTCATCCAGCATCGATCCGTTAAAGGGGTAATTACAAGTCGGGTGGTACATCCTTGATACTCATATCCAAATGCTATCACTGCATCAGAATGCCTTACTCTGCAATCATCTACATCAGCATCCCAGTAATACCGAAGCTGCATTTGCCACATGAAATTTCCAATGTCATCAATCTTATCATTGTAAAGCGTCTCGAGAATATCTCGTGCATGTACGTCTGTTGTAACAAGTGCCACGATCACAGCACGCTGTCGTTTAGTAAGTTCCCCCCGAATGAGCACAATAAGTTCTTGTAGTTCTCCCAAATTCTCTTGGTACCATTTGCCCATCGACTCGACCGGGTTTTCACTTCGCAATGCAGCTTCAGAGCCTTGAACCCACGTCATTTGAGCAGCAGTGGCAACAATTTGTCCAGAATGTTCCCGAACCCAATCCTTCCTCTCTTTTGTTGGATAGTCCAAAAGACCGACTTTCATTAGTTTTTGAAGACTCAGCTTCATGTTCGCTTCAACAGCTGAAAGCCAATCTTCCACATTGCCTCTAGCTTTCAGGTTTTTGCCCAATTCTATCTCTTCACCTTCCGGAGATATCATGGCCTCAATATCAATACTAGCAGGCTTGGATCCAAAACGAAGTCCAACAAGAGCATCGAAACATTTACGAAGATGTGGCTGCACTGCTTGGGGGTCTTTGGTCTGCGCAAGAATTTCCAATAACTCATCATTAGCCAAGAAATAAAACCGAGGAAAGGCAGCTCGCTTTGTTTCCAAATAGTCCTCAAGGCTTTTCTGGATCTTGTCCAGAGACTCATTGCAATCTTTGAATTTTTTACAGAGACCAGGTGTGATGCAGTTTTTAAGGGCATTTGGATCGTCGACTATCTTCTTCATTGTTGCTTTCCAAAATGAATCAACAGCAGAAAATCGCTTCGATTCCACAGGTAACTGGCGTTGGATATCAGGTGCACTGAAAATTGTTTCAAGGTACATCCACCCTCGTTGACACACCAACCACTCATCAAGAGTCTCCTGGAAAGTTACTAGTTTTCTCCGCCAATCTTCTACTTGATCGCGAATACCAGCAACGAATCTCGATCCCATAATAGTGCTAATAGTCACCAAGGAGTCATCCAAACCTACCACTATTTCTTCAACACTGCCTAGAATATAAACATCTTTCTGCTCCTTGTAGTCCTTGGCTTCCATATCGGTATCTCTCCACATGACTTCAATTTTACGCAACATCCCTTCAAGAACATTTTCTTGAGCAGCAGCTGCTGCAATGATTTGAATCTCTTCTTCAAATTGACCGATCTGCTTCTCTATGAGAATTCCAAGAGTAAATCCTTCAACACCTTTGACCTGGTAACCAACCATATCATGAATCTTTTCCCAATGGCGGTCCAGAAGTGATTTTGACCGCAATGCAACGATCACTGGGAGAGTGATTGCCACTTTATCGATATTTGACTTCAATGTTGGAGCCGAAGTTGCATTTGGATATCCTCGAATGGCCTTAATAGCTATTTTAGTGTGCAACTTCACTTGCTTGTCCATCTCTTCCGAATCCAGTTCTTTGAATTCAGTATCCATCCAATGATTACTGAGACTTTCCCATGAGTCAATCCCATTCCATAAATCGAATTTCAACTTGAGATCGGCATATACGTCATCCACGACATCAAATTCAGAAACAGCAAGCTCCAAATACGTTTGATTCGATTGCAATTCTTCAATTTCTCCTTTTAGTGCCTGAAAGTTTTCCATCTGAGTATTCATGTAGGAGCACATCTCTGCTGTAGAAGAGTCGCTGCTCATAACTCGCGGATCATCTAGTCGCTGTCGCGCCACTTGTATCTCCTTTTCGACTAGTGGTATTTGCGCGGTAATACGTTTGATGAACTTGGCACACTCTTCTTCCTTCCTTGCTTCACAAGAATCTACTGTGGAAATCAGCTTCTCTAAGCCTGTGTTTAAAACTGTTACTAATGCGGTTTCATCCGCTGGTATTTCCCAGTTGTGTCTATTCATAATTAAGCCAATTTGTTTGATATGACTTAAGCGATCACTGAGACCTGGAATCTCTTCTGCAATAGATGCTAAGAACTTCAGTTTTTCTGTGAACTCGGCGACAGTTTCGGGATCATGAGATGCCTTGCTGTTGGCGTCGTTCAGATCTGAAAGGAGATCTTTTGAATCTGTATTCATAATTCGCGGCATTAATGCTTTCAAGGCCATTAAACAGAGGTGGGGACTCGGAATCAAATGTTGCTTTAAATCGCGAGAGTCAACAAAAAGAATTCCGATATCTGCTGAGACTGGAATCGCACCGAATTCATCCTTCTGGGATTTGAATTTTTCAATTAAATCTTCAAAAACTGACAAGTCCAAGTTACGGTATTCTTCTACTTCATTCTCCTGTTTGGTCCTATTTTCCAAAAAGATGCTTTTAAAAGGCTCAAACACTTTTGCGTATTCAAACGCTTCTTCAACTGCGGTATTTAGATCTGCAAAAACTGATTTTTTGGCACATATAAATGTTTTTTGATGCTGAATCACGGCATCAATACCTGAATCTTCTTCATTTCCTGCTGCATCGTTTTCTCTATCTTTATTGGCAACCTGAGTATATGCAGCCAATTCTTGATGCAGTAAAAGTTTTTCAACACCACACAAGGAACTTAGAGCTTGAATAATGGAACCATCAATGGCCTGCACCAGATCATCGTAAGACGGTTCAAGAACGAGGTTTGCTTCGCTAAAAGTCACGTTCATTTGGAATAGAGGTACCAAGAGTTTATTCTTTTTGGTCTGGACGACAATGCCCTTTTTCTTATCATCATTCAATCGAATTACTCGAGGCACTTTATCCTCAGGCTTCACAGCGGATGCAAGAGCCCCTACAGATTCGTATGCCATTTCTACTAGAGTTTGTGCGATGAGAAAATCAACCAATCGAATATACTTGGCCAACTTTTTGCATACCGTTCTGAGAGAGGATCTCTCCATAAAGGTCATTTTGTGATCTGCGGCGATGCTATTTTCTTCCAGAAATATATCCAATACAGTATCGCATGCAACTCGCACCCTTTGAGTGGCCTGATCTGAAAACTGAATTATCTTTGAATGCAGCATCTCTTGGTGATCTTTCTGTGTAGAACTAAATAAATCCAGAGTATAAGTTAGTTCGGGATCAACAAAAACAAGAGAATTGGAATTCAAGTCGATGCACATATCACGAACATCAAGTAAAGAGGAGCTCAAAGTGAGGTTCAGTAAAAACAGTTTGTCTTGTAATTTCTCAGCAGCAGCAGAAGCCTTTCCTCGCTTTATGTTTTTCTTCCACATGTTAAAGTTTTTGAATATTCGGAACCTTCTGAAAAATCTGATCCTTTCAATTTTCGAGTATACTTGAAATTCACGGTCCCAGCCATTTCTTGAAGTAAATTCAGCATGGGAATCTACAAAGTGGGTAATTCCATCGCTACTCAGAGTGAAATAATCATCGTGGTTCAGGTCTTTATGGTCCACCACCTCTAATTCATAGATACTATTCGCATGTTCTTTCGGCCTCAAGTAGGAGAAACTGCCTTCATGCAACCCTGCTAGTTGATCGAAAGTTAATCTCAACGAATCAACAAACGCTCCTTCTGAATCGGATCCTAGTTCCTGGTTCTTCACTTCCTCTTCTTGTCCTCTTTCATTTATGCTGTCATCGTTGGTAGGTTTGATTACTGATGGTGAGCAAAACATCCCAAGTTTCACCTTGGGTTTAACTTTAGACTCCATCTTTGGCACCAGGTCTGCACCAACAGTACCTACAGCACTACTACTACTACTGTACAGTCTACTTGCGAGAGTCTTTCTTGCGTCCTCCATTATTGTAGGTGGTGTAACGGCAAATTTGTAAAACGGACGATCCTCTTTTTCGAACCCTCTTTTGTTTATTTTTTCTATTTTGAATTTTCTTTCACCGTCACTGTTTCCCCATGTCCTCGTGCAGTTCAATTGGGCGTCTTCTAAACGGCAATTTGCGGTAGATCTACAAAAGCAACCTCCTTAAAAGCATGATCGAAAAAAACTAGCGTGTTGTACAAAAACCCGATGAATAGCCTCGACTTCTTGGGAAGTTAAGGATTTAAATTTTGAAATTGATCATTATCGAATAAGATTTACGGTTTTCCTTTTTTTAAACAAACAGAAGATAATTAAAATTTAACCCCCTCCCAAATGGATCAACCTACAACAACTATTAAACTTTTGAAATTCGAAATATGGCGACACAATATCTCTAAAATAATCTTCGAACATTGATGAGGAACTCTTAAAATTTATTTTGAGAAGCGAGACCACATCAAACCTGAAAGACAAACTATTGTCAAAAGATGGTACAACGACCATAAACGACCTTCAAAAACTATAAGTTCTTGTAAATCAACCACATATTGAACTA
>Ga0105053_10003730_pt1 | contig 22907 bp, 24 predicted proteins | sample BON01_FD_78093 | JGI IMG/M metagenome (GOLD analysis project Ga0105053, IMG submission 78093) | Freshwater microbial communities from Lake Bonney liftoff mats and glacier meltwater in Antarctica - BON-01 | ecosystem: Environmental > Aquatic > Freshwater > Ice > Glacier meltwater | place: Lake...
CGAGTGACGAGGTCGGGATCGGTCTCGAAACGGGCCGAGCGTTCGTTGAGGCCCGGAATGATCTGCGCCGTGGTGCTGGCCGGAGCGGCCCAGCCCTGCCAGCCGCTCCACCCCTCGGCCGAGGACGAGGACGGGCTCCAGGCGGGGCCTGAACTCACGCCGGTGTGGGGGCGGAAGCCGGCCAGGGCGTCGGCGGCGACGGTGGTCGAGGCGCGGTGGCCGGCGGCGGCGAGGGCGTGGCGCAGGCCCCCGACGATCAGGCCGCGCACCAGGGCCGGATCGCGGAACCGCACCTCGGCCTTGGCCGGGTGGACGTTCACATCGACGTAGAGGGGGTCGATCTCGAGGAACAGCACCGCCGCCGGATGCCGGTCGCGAGCGAGGAAATCGGCATAGGCCCCGCGCAGCGCCCCCTGCAGCAGCCGGTCTTTCACCGGACGGCCGTTGACGAACAGATACTGATGGCCGGCGTTGCCACGCGAATAGGTCGGCAGGCCCGCATAGCCGGTCAGGCGGACGTTATCGCGCTCCTGATCGATCAACAGGGCATTGGCCTCGAAATCGCGGCCCAGCAGGGCGGCGAGGCGTTTGAGCCGACCGACATCGCCGGGGTGTTCGGCGGGCAGGCGCAATGTGGTCTTGCCGTCGAGGTCGAGGGTGAAGGCGACGCCCTCATGGGCCATGGCCTGACGCTTGATCTCTTCCGAGATGGCCATGGCCTCGGACCGCTCGGTCTTCATGAATTTGAGGCGGGCGGGGGTGGCGTAGAATAGGTCGCGGACCTCGACCCGGGCCCCGTGCGGGCCGGGGAAGCCGGCGGGGGCGACCGGGCGGGTGTAGCCGCCCTCGACGGTGATCTGGTGGGCGTCACCGCCTTCACGAGACCGGCTGGTAATGGTCAGCCGCGCGACCGAACCGATCGAGGGCAGGGCCTCGCCGCGAAAACCGAGGGTGGAGATGCGTAACAGGTCGACATCGCCCGCGTCGTCCGGCTCCAGTTTCGAGGTCGCGTGGCGCTCGACCGCGAGGGCCAGCTGGTCCGCCGCCATGCCGTGCCCGTCATCAGCGATCAGGATGCGGGTCAGCCCACCGCCGTCGGCCTGAATCTCGATCCGCGTGGCCCCGGCGTCGAGCGCATTCTCGACCAGCTCCTTGATGGCGCTGGCCGGGCGTTCGACCACCTCGCCGGCAGCGATGCGGTTGACGGTTTCAGGGGGGAGGCGGCGGATGGTCATGGGATTCGAGAGTATGGCCCTTTCCGCCGATGGGAAGAAGGCGGCTACTTCGGCCCCGCGCGCTCCAGGCCGTAGATGGCCTCCGAGATGTCCTCGACCTTGGCCGTCACGACGGCCTGGGCGTCATAGAGGCCGCGATTGTAAAAAAACGGGCCAATCTCTCGCTGGAGGAAGTCCAGCAACATTTCGGCAGGCAAGGCGGCGAGGTCCATCTCCAGCTCGTCGCGGAAATAAGTTCTCAGCCGGGCGGTAATGTCGGCGGTCTCCTCCCGGCTGAATTGGATCGACTTCATCTCAGCTGACCTCCGCCAAGGCTTCCTCCGCCGCGACCCAGGCCGCTTCAGCGGCATCCAGATCGGCCTGCGTCTTGGCCCTGGCCCGAGTCAGGCCTTCCAGCGCTTTGGGATTGCTGACCGAGGCGTTGGCCATGTCGTCGTCGATGCGAGCGATTTCTGACGTCAGTTGGGCCATCCGCTCCTCCGCCTTCTTGACCGCGTGACGCAGGGTCGAGGGTGACGGCCCGGATTTCTTCTTGTTGCCCCTGTCGCTTGCACCGCGGGTGCTCGCTGCCTGAGAGGCCGCTTCGTCCTTGAGCTGGCTGGGCTTGACCGCCGCCTGTTTGGCGCGGTCGAGGACGAATTTCGCGTAGTCATCCATGTCGCCGTCCCAAGGCTTCACCGAGCCGTCGGCGGCCAGCCACAGGCGGTCGGCGACCATCTCCATCAGCGAGCGGTCGTGGGTGATCAGGATGACGGCGCCGGAATAGTCGTTGAGCGCGTCGAGCAGGGCCCGGCGGCTGTCGATGTCGAGGTGGTTGGTCGGTTCGTCGAGGATCAGGATGTGCGGCGCGTCCATCGCCACCTGATTGAGCAGCAGGCGCGCGCGCTCGCCGCCGGACAGGCTGGCGACCGTGGTTTCCTGCTTCTCATAGCCGAGGCCCCATTGCGCCAGTTTCGAGCGGCGGGCGCTCTCGGCGGCGTCGGGCATGGCGCGGCGGATGATTTCCAGCGGGGTGTCGGTCGGGTCCATGGCCTCGATCTGGTGCTGGTGGAACCAGCCCACACGCATCTTGCGGTCGCGGTGCAGTTCGCCGTCGGACACCTTCAGCGCCCCGGCGATCATCTTGGCGAAGGTCGACTTGCCGGCACCGTTGACGCCGAGCAGGCCGATGCGGTCGTCCAGATCCATGCGCAGGTTCAGGTTTCGCAGGATCGGCTTGCCGGTCTCATAGCCGACATTGGCCCGCTCCAGCCGGATCAGCGGCGGGGCCAGCGGGCGCGGCGGCGACGGCAGGATGAAGGGGGCGACGCGCTCCTCGATGGTGGTGGCCACCGGCTGCATCTTGGCCAGACGTTTCATCCGCGACTGGGCCTGGGCGGCCTTGGAGGCCTTGGCCTTGAAGCGGTCGACGAAGGCCTGGAGGTGGGCGCGTTCGGCATCCTGTTTGGCCTTGGCCGACATCTGCAGCCGGGCCTTTTCGGCGCGGGCCTTTTCGAACTGGTCGTAGTTGCCCGTGTAGAGCGTCAGATTGCGGTTCGCGAGATGCAGGATGTGGGTGCAGACCTCGTTCAGCATCTCGCGGTCGTGAGAGATGATCAGGGCCGTGTGCGGGTATTTCTTGAGCCGCGCCTCGAGCCACAGGGCCCCTTCCAGATCGAGATAGTTGGTCGGTTCATCGAGCAGCAGCATGTCCGGCTCGGCGAACAGGGCCGCCGCAAGCGCGACGCGCATGCGCCAGCCGCCGGAGAATTCCGACATCGGCCGTTGCTGGTTGTCATGGTCGAAGCCCAGACCGACGAGGATTTCGGCGGCGCAGGCGGGGGCGGCGTCGGCGTCGATCTCGATCAGCCGGGTCCAGATCTCGCCCATCTCCTCGGGTTCGGCGGTTTCGAGCCGGCCCAGCAGGCTGTGGCGCTCTTCGTCAGCCTCGAGGATGGTCTCCAGCACGCTGACCGGCGTGGCCGGGTGTTCCTGATCGACCGAGCCGATGCGGGCCGTCCTGGGCAGGCTGATCTCGTCGCCACCGGCGGCCAGTTCGCCGAGGATCAGCTTGAACAGGGTCGATTTGCCGATGCCGTTACGGCCCACCAGCCCGACCTTGGCACCGGGCGGCAGTGAAACGGAGGCGTCCTCGAGGAATTTGCGGCCCCAGGCATTGAAGGTCAGGTCGGTGATCTGGAGCATGGCGTAGACGGGGGTCCGTGGGCGAGGGTGGCCCCCCGACCGGCGGTGAGCGACAAGGCAGAAAGGGATCGTCCCTCATGCAGCGAGTGGCTGCGCCGCGAGCGTTAGGGACGCCTTGGAAAGGGCGGAGGGCGCGTCTATAAGCCCGCCACCTTCAATCTCCCAACAAGAAGTCACTCCCATGACCGAACGCACTTTTTCCATCATCAAGCCCGACGCCACGCGCCGCAACCTGACGGGTGCCGTCAATGCGGTGATTGAGGGCGCGGGCCTGCGTATCGTGGCCCAGCGTCGCGTGCACCTGACCGAGGCCCAGGCCAAGAAATTCTATGAAGTCCACGCCGAACGCCCGTTCTACGGCGAACTGGTCGGCCAGATGACCGCCGAGCCGGTCGTGGTTCAGGTGCTGGAAGGCCCCAATGCCGTCGCCGCCTATCGCGACGTCATGGGCGCGACCAACCCCAAGGACGCCGCTGACGGCACCCTGCGCAAACTGTTCGCCCTGTCGATCGGCGAGAATTCGGTCCACGGTTCGGACTCGATCGAGAACGCCGGCATCGAGATCGCCCAGTTTTTCACGGACGACCAGATCGTCGGCTGATCGGCTCATACCGAAAGATGTCCAGCGGCCGGATCGGTAACGATCCGGCCGTGTTCGTGTCAGGGTGCGCCTTCATTGAGGATGCACCGTGAAGGACTACGGCCACAAGGGTGTGATGCTGGCCGCGACCCTGTCGGCGCTGGCCGGCTATGTCGATGCCGTCGGGTTCATGACCCTGGGTGGGTTCTTCGTCTCCTTCATGAGCGGAAACTCGACCCGGCTGGGCGTGGGACTGGCGCTGGGCGAATGGAGTCAGGCTGCGGTCGCCTTTGGTCTGATCGCCCTGTTTGTGGTCGGGGTGGTGATGGGGGCGACCGTGGCCCGGCGCTTCGGCGAGGATAGGCGCTCGGCGGTCCTGGCCGCTGAAGCGGTCCTGCTGCTGATCGGCGCGGGGCTTTGCACTGCCGGGTTCCGCGAGGTGGGCATGGTGGCCGTGGTTCTGGCCATGGGTGTCGAGAACGCCGTGTTCCAGCGTCAGGGCGATGTCGGCGTCGGCCTGACCTATATGACCGGAACCCTGGTGCGGATGGGCCAGAGGATCGCCACCGCCTTGCACGGCGGCGCGCGCTGGGACTGGATCCCCTTCCTGCTGTTATGGGTCGGTCTGGCGGTCGGCGGGGCTGTCGGGGCGATCAGCTTCCTGCGATTCGATGTTCTGGCTCTGTGGCCGGCTTTTGCCGTGGTGGCAGGGCTGACGCTGGCCGTCCGACGGGCCGAAATACGGGCCGGGCGGGCCTGAACTCAGTCTCGCCGGTAGATCTCGGCCAGCACCCGCGGGTAGAGATCGTGTTCGGCCGCCTGAACCCGCTGCGCCAATGAGGCCGGGGTATCGTCGGCCATGACCGGGACAGTGGCCTGGCCGAGCACCGGGCCCTCGTCCACACCCTCTGTCACCCGATGGACGGTGCAGCCGGCCACAGCGTCGCCCGCGGCGAGAGCCCGGGCATGGGTGTCGAGGCCGGGGTATTTCGGCAGCAGACTGGGGTGGATGTTCAGTATCCGCCCGGCCCAGCGCCCGACGAGGAAGGGCGTCAGCAGCCGCATATAACCGGCCAGGGCAACCATCTCGACGGCGTAAGCCTCAAGCACCGTATGGATCGCCTGTTCGTGCGCCGTCCGGTCCTTGCCGAAGGGGGTCTGGTCGACGACCGCTACCGGCACCCCCTTGGCCTCGGCTGTGACCAGACCGCCGGCGTCCGGCCGGTTTGACAGGACCAGAACCACCTCGAACGGTGCCTCGGCCTGAGTGGCGGCGTCGATCAGGGCGGCCATGTTGGAACCGGTGCCGGAGATCAGGACGGCCACGCGGACGCGGTCGCGGCGAGCCTCAGGCATCAATGCAACGATCGCCGAGCCGGGCCACCGACCGCCGCTGGTATCGCTGTGGCCGGGGCAGGGGACAGGGCAGGCATCGGCGACCTCAGCGACAGCGAAAGACGCTGACCTTGCCGGGCAGGCCGGGTCGGGTCAACGGCCAGGCGGTCGACGGACGGGTTCCAACAAGGGGCGCTTGCGCTTCGCGGCGGCCTCGGAAACAGTGCGTCGTCGTCCCGGAGTTTCGTCCATGCTTGCCCTCGCCCTCGCTACCACACTGTTCACCGCCCCGGCACCGCCCAGCGACATGACGCGCAGCGTCCTGACGGACGTCTGCCTGCCCTATGTGACCGGCGAGGCCAGCGACACGGTGGCTCTGGAATTCCTCGGCTTCATCGAGACGCCCGCGCCCGAGCCCGACACCCGCACCTTCCAGAGTGAGGACCAGGCCCATCTGCTGCGGCTGACCAGCGAGGGCAGTGTCGCGGACGGCAATCTGAACCGGGTCTGCGTCATTCAGGCCCGGCGGGGCGGTTTCGACGGGGCAAAGGCGTCGATCCAGCCCGTCATGCGCCAGCAGAATTTCGCCCCCGAAACGGACCAGCCCGCAACCCGGCCCATCTGGACCCGGGGCGGGGTGACGGTGTCACTGCGCCAGCCCGCCGGCGGGGCGGCGATTGTGCGGGTGACCTTCAGCAGCCTCGACGCCGAAGGTATTTAGGCGGCCTCCAGCTGACCGCAGACGAAGGCGACCTCGCCGGCGTTGAGCAGGGCTTCCAGCACCGGCTCGGCGTTCTCGGGGGCCACGACCAGAATGAAGCCGACACCGCAGTTGAAGGTACGGCGCAGTTCGTGATCTGAAATCCCGCCGACCTCGCCCAGCCACTGGAACACATGCGGCAGCGGCCAGGCGTCCCAGTCGAACGACGCCTGCAAACCCTCGGCGATACAGCGTGGCGGGTTCTCGATCAGGCCGCCGCCGGTGATGTGGGCCGCGCCCTTGACCAGACCGGCCTTCATCAAGGGCAGGACCGGCTTCACATAGATGCGGGTCGGTTCCATCAGCGCCTGGGCCAGGGTCCGGTCGCGGGCGAAGGGGGCGTCGTCGCCCCAGGTCAGACCCGACTTCTCCACCACCTTGCGGATCAGGGAATAGCCGTTCGAATGCGGGCCCGACGAGGCCAGGCCGATGATGATGTCGCCCGCCGCCTGACGGTCCAGATACGGCAGGGCATGGCCTCGCTCGACGGCACCGAGCGAGAAGCCGGCCAGATCATAGTCGCCGCCCTGGTACATGCCGGGCATTTCGGCCGTCTCGCCGCCGACGAGGGCGCAGCCGGCCTGACGGCAGCCTTCGGCGATTCCGGCCACAACCCGTTTGGCGGCGTCGATCTCGAGCTTGCCGGTGGCATAATAGTCGAGAAACAGCAGCGGCTCGGCCCCTTGGGCCAGCAGGTCGTTGACGCACATGGCCACCAGATCGATCCCGACGCCGTCATGGCGTCCGGTCTCGATGGCGATCTTCAGCTTGGTGCCCACGCCGTCCGTGGTGGCGACGATCAAGGGATCGACGAAGCCGGCCGCCTTGAGGTCAAACAGGGCCCCGAATCCCCCCAGGGAGGCCTCGGCTCCGGGCCTCCGGGTCGATTTCGCCAGTGGCTTGATGGCGTCGACCAGCATCTCGCCGGCGTCGATATCCACTCCCGCATCGGCATAGGTAAGGCCGTTTCGCAGGCTGTCGGGAGTGTCGCTCATCGGTCACGGGCCTGAATCAGTGGGCGGATTTCTGCGGTGGCTCTTGCCACAACCGTATCGCGCGGGGCTATAGCATCCGAATGACGCCCATCACCACCACCGAGGCGCTTCGCGCATTCTGCGAACGCCTGGCCAACCAGCCCTTTATCACTGTCGACACCGAGTTCATGCGGGAGACGACCTATTGGCCGCGCCTGTGCCTGATCCAGGCGGCGTCGGCCACGGACGCCGCCATCATCGACCCGATGGCCGAGCGGCTGGACCTCGAACCCTTCCTCGACCTGTTGCGCGACCCGAAGATCATCAAGGTCTTCCACGCTGCTCGTCAGGACACCGAAATCTTCGTCAAGCTCGGGGCCATGCCCAAGCCGATGTTCGACACCCAGGTCGCGGCCATGGCGGCCGGCTTCGGCGATCAGGTCTCGTATGAGGCGCTGGTGCGCCAGATGCTGAAACAGGAGGTCGACAAGGGCAGCCGTTTCACCGACTGGGCCCGCCGTCCACTGTCGGAGGCCCAGCTGGTCTATGCCCTGGGCGATGTGACCCATCTGGCGGCTCTGTATCCGAAACTGCGCGACCGGCTCGAGAAAGACGGTCGTCTGGGTTGGGTCATGGCCGAGATGGAGGATCTGACCGATCCGGACCTCTATGACACCGATCCTGAAAAGGCCTGGAAGCGGCTCAAACCCAAGAAATGGTCGGCCAAATATCTGTCGGTCTTCGTCGCCACCGCCGTCTGGCGCGAGCGCACGGCCCAGGATCGCGACCAGCCGCGCGGACGTATCCTCAAGGATGAGGCCATCGACGAGATCGCGGCCCAGGGCCCGACTGACCCTGACGCCTTCAACCGCCTGCGCTCGGTGCCCAAGGGCTTCGGCGCCTCGCGTCTGGGCGTGGAGCTGGCTACCGAGCTGAAGCGGGTGCTGGCCGATCCCGAGGCCCATGCGCCCAAGCTGGACCGACCGGCCCACAACCAGCCGGCCCCGCCGTCGGTGGTCGAACTTTTGAAGGTGCTGCTCAAGGCCAAGAGCGACAATGCCGGTGTGGCGACCAAGCTGCTGGCCAATGTCGCCGACCTCGAAAAGATCGCCGTCGATGACGCAGCCGATGTCGATGCGCTTAAGGGCTGGCGGCGCCAGCTGTTCGGCGAGGATGCGCTGAAGCTCAAACGCGGCGAGATCGCCCTGGTGCTGAACGGGGCCCGGGTCGAGGTCGTTGAGATCGAATAGGGGAAGCCATCTCCTCTCAATCCTCATCCTCGGGCTTGACCCGAGGATCGGAGTTTGGGTCGGGCTGTACGTTCGGGGTGGTCCGACGGAGGTGCCCCAACCCCATCGATGTGCACTGGATGGTCGGGTCCTCGGGTCAAGCCCTAGGATGACGGTGGCGGGGGAATGCAAAAAGGGCCGCCCCGTGAGGAGCGGCCCTTTCGTCTCGATCAACCTTTCTCAAGCGGAAGGCGCAGGCGGACCGTCCGAATTCCAAGTATCCCGTGCGACCCGCCAGACCCCGTCTGCGTCGCGATGATAGACGATCAGGCCTTTGCCTGTGTCCGTGGTGACTGACCCGTCAGCCTTGCTGGTGTCGGTTGACCGATATCCATATCGCTGGAATGCCCAGTCGCCACTGACCACGAAATCGCGTTGGGTCTTGTCCCAGTTCGTCGTGTAGGCGGCAAGATAGCCCTCGATGAACTGGCGTACCGCCGCCCTCCCGACGACCTCGGGCATGCCCGGGGCCTGGAAGACGATGTCGTCTGTGATCACGCCCATAAAGGCTTCGATGTCGTTGGAATTGACGGCGTCCACGTACGCCTTGTGCGCGGTTTCGCCGATCGCGGCGGCTTCGGATTCGGTGGGCGCGGCAGGCGCGGTTGTGGCGGGGTTGCACCCGGTCAATATCACGCCAGCCAAAAGTGCGGCGATGGTGGTCGTTTTCATGTTCAAATCCTTCCTTGCCGTAACGGCAGAAACGGACGCTATCACTCGGTAAGTATGAAAAACACCGGTCTTGGATTTTTCAGAAGTGTCAGTTCGCAACCAAAGAAGGCCGCACCCGAGGTGCGGCCTTCTAAGGATCAGCCAACAATCGCCTTGACGATCTTGCCCGGCGCGCGGGGCGGTTCGCCCTTGGGCAGGGCGTCGACGTGGTCCATGCCTTCGATGACCTCGCCCCAGACGGTGTACTGGCCATCGAGGAAGGAGGAGTCGTCCAGGCAGATGAAGAACTGGCTGTTGGCGCTGTTGGGGTCCGAGGTGCGGGCCATAGAGCAGACGCCGCGGGCGTGGCTCTCTTTCGAGAATTCGGCCTTCAGATTGGGCTTTTTCGAGCCTGAGGTGCCGGTGCCGGTCGGGTCGCCGCCCTGGGCCATGAAGCCCGGGATGACCCGGTGGAAGACAACGCCGTCATAGAAGCCTTCGCCGGCCAGTTCGGTGATGCGGGCCACGTGGCCGGGGGCCAGGTCGGGACGCAGCTTGATCACCACGTCGCGATCAGAACCGTCGCCGGTGTCGAGAGAGAAGGTCAGGGTTTGATCGGCCATCGGCGCGCTCCTTTGCGATTTGTCGCGGCTCCATAGCCCGCAATGCCGCTGGGGGCTATGTGGATGCGATGAGCGACGAAGAAAAGCCCGAGTCCAAGGAATCCGCCCCCCCCGGCGTCCCGAGGCGCCGAATGGTGCGTCCACCCTCGGGGGGAACTGCGTCCGGTCGTGGCATGGGCACCAAGATGAAGACGGCGGACACCAAATCGATGTCCAGCCAGCAGTGGATCAAGCGCCAGCTGTCCGACAAATGGTCCGAGCGCGCCCGGGCCGAGGGCTGGCGCAGCCGCGCAGCCTTCAAACTGCTGGAGATTGACGACCGTTTCCACCTGATCAGACACGGCAGCCGGGTCATCGACCTGGGGGCCGCCCCGGGCGGCTGGGCCCAGGTAGCGGTCAAACGCGGCGCGACCTCCGTGGTCGGCGTCGACCTGTTGATGATCGAGCCGATCCCCGGCGCGACCATGCTCCAGGCCGATTTCACCCATCCGGGTGTTGACCAGCAGATGATGGATCTGCTGGGAGGGCCGCCCGACCTGGTCCTTTCCGACATGGCCCATAACACCGTCGGCCACCGCCAGACCGATCACCTGAAGATCATCGCCCTGATCGAGATCGCCGCCGATTTCGCCATTCGTACGCTCAGGCCCGGCGGACATTTCGTGTCGAAGAATTTCCAGGGTGGTGACGCGGGGGGGGTGCTGGCCCGGCTGAGGGTCGAGTTCGAGACGGTCAAATACGTCAAGCCGGAATCGAGCCGCAAGGACAGCGCCGAGGTGTTTCTGGTGGCGTTGAACAAACGCTAGGCCGACGCCATCTCTGCCGCCCGCGCCGCCTTCCTTGCCTCGATCCGGGTCCAGATGCGGTCGTGGGCGGTGAAGAACACCGTCTGCACCAGCGGCTCGATGAGGCCGATGGCCAGGGCGATGCGCCAGTCGCGGGTCAGGGCGAAGGCCACCGTCACCGCCACGACGAAATGCATCAGACTATAGGTCACGGACTTGACCGCGATCTGGCGGAACGAGCGGGGCAGGGCGTGGCTGTGGCCGCACTGGCCGTGGGCGCGGCTCTGTTCCTCGGGGGCCATGATCTGGAGGCGGGCAGTGAAGGCCTCTGACGCCTCCTCCAGTCCTGACAGCATTCGCCGCCGCTCGATCCGGTGCCAGACGCGGTCGTGGATCGAATAGGCGATAGTCTGGAAAAACGGCTCGACTACCCCGACCGCCAGCGCCAGCCGCCAGTCACGCGTGATGGCAAAGGCCACCAGCACGGCGACCACCAGGTGCATCACGCCATAGGTCGCGATCTTGAGCGCGAGTCGGCGGGCCGTGCTGATCAACGTACGGACCATAGGTCTCTCAATGTGGGGGCGGCGCCGCATCCGGCAAGCCAATTGTTCTTATCGTGACGATAGGCGCGGGCGCCCCTTGCGGTTCCATGCCGCTCACCGCTATACGCGGCCCGCAAAACGGAGACTCCTCATGGAGATACGCGAAGGGCTCACCTTCGACGATGTTTTGCTGGAACCCGGCCCGTCCGAGATCATGCCCGCCGATGCGGACGTCTCGACGAACCTGACCCGCGACATCCGACTGAACATCCCGCTGACCTCGTCCGCTATGGACACGGTCACCGAAAGCCGGCTGGCCATCGCTATGGCCCAGGCCGGCGGTCTGGGCATCCTCCACCGCAATATGACGGTCGAGGAACAGGCCGACATGGTGCGCGAGGTCAAACGCTACGAAAGCGGCATGGTCATCAATCCGGTGACCATCAATCCGCAGACCACGCTGGGTGAAATCCGCGCCATCGTGGCCAAGCGCAAGATCAGCGGCTTCCCGGTGGTTGATCCCGTCAGCGGCAGACTGGTCGGTATCCTGACCCACCGCGATATGCGGTTTGACACCGACCCGAACCGCATGGCCATCGAGCTGATGACCACGGGCGATCTGGTCACCGTGCGCGAAGGGGCCGGGCGCGATGAGGCGCGGGCCCTGCTGCGGGATCGCAAGATCGAGCGCGTCATCGTCGTCGACGAGGACTATCGCGCCATCGGCCTGATCACGATGAAGGACATCGAAAAGGCCCAGGCCCACCCCCACGCTGCCAAGGACGATCAGGGCCGGTTGCTGGTCGGGGCCGCCTCGACCGTCGGCGATGCGGGCTATGAGCGGGCCATGGCGCTGGCGGAAGCGGGCGTCGACGTGGTGGTCATCGACACGGCACACGGCCATTCGATCCAGGTCAGCCGGGTGGTCGAGCGGATCAAGCGCGAATCCAACCGCATCCAGATCATCGCCGGCAATGTCGCCACCCATGACGCCGCGCGCGCTCTGATCGACGCCGGCGCCGACGCGGTGAAGGTCGGCATCGGCCCGGGCAGTATCTGCACCACCCGTATCGTCGCGGGCGTCGGTGTGCCCCAGCTGACCGCCATCATGGAGGCCGTTCGCGCCGCCAAGGACTCCGGCGCGCCGGTCATCGCCGACGGCGGCATCAAATATTCGGGTGACCTGGCCAAGGCCATCGCGGCAGGGGCGTCCTGCGCCATGATGGGTTCAATGTTCGCGGGCACCGACGAGAGCCCCGGCGAGGTCTTCCTGTACCAGGGCCGGTCCTACAAATCCTACCGTGGCATGGGCTCGGTCGGGGCCATGGGGGCCGGTTCGGCGGACCGCTATTTCCAGAAGGAAGTCGAGGACAGCCAGAAACTGGTGCCCGAGGGGATCGAGGGCCAGACGCCCTACAAGGGGCCGATCGCCCCGGTGCTGCACCAGATGGTCGGGGGGCTGCGCGCCGCCATGGGCTATGTCGGTGCCGCCACTATCGCAGACCTGCAGGAACGCGCGCGCTTTGTGCGAATCACCGGGGCCGGTCTGCGGGAGAGCCACGTCCACGACGTCATGATCACGCGCGAAGCCCCCAACTACCGACAGGGATAGGAGACACTGATGAGCGATGTCTGGATCCGGGTTGTGACCCCCGAACTGACCATGCTGGCGGCGACGTTGGTGCTGGCGTTTGTGCACATCTTCCTGCCGGCAGCCGGTCGAACCATGGCCAATGGCCTGGGCTGGAACGCGGGTCCGCGTGACGGCGTACCGGCCCGGCCGGGCATCGTCACCGAACGGCTTGAGCGCGCCCAGGCCAATCTGTGGGAGACCCTGCCGCTGTTTATCGGCGCGGTGCTGATCGCCCATGTCACGGGCAAGGACAGCGCCCTGACCTTCTGGGGGACCCAGGCCTTTTTCTGGGCGCGTCTGGTCTATATCCCGCTGTATGCCCTCGGCATTCCTTTCGTTCGTACCCTTGTCTGGCTGGTCGCCACCGGCGGCCTGATTGCCGTCCTCCTTGCTCTGTTTCTCTGAAAGCCCACATTGACCCCTGCCGCTCGCCTCGCCGCCGCCGCCTCTGTCCTGGACAGCATCGCCCAGGGCCGGGCGCCCGCAGACGTCGTGCTGAAAGCCTGGGGTGCCGCCAACCGCTACGCAGGGTCCGGCGACCGCCGCGCGGTCGCCGAGCGCGTCTATGACGTCCTCCGCGCGCGGGGCCGGATGGTGCGTGCCATGGGCGGTCGCGAGGACGGGCGGGCGCTGGTGATCGGCTCGCTGGCCTTCCTCGACGAACTGACGCTGGAAGAGATCGAGGCCCTGCACGCGGGTGACGGATACGGCCCCCGTCCCCTGTCGAAACAGGAGCGGACCCGTATCGAGGCCGGGGAGGGCGATCTGCCCGACTGGGCCGCCGCCAGCCTGCCGGAGTTCGTGACCGAGGACCTGAAGGCGACCTTCGGCGACCGCTGGAGCGAAGAGGCCGCCGCCCTGATGGCCCGCGCCCCGGTCGACCTGCGCGTCAACACGGCCCGCACCAAGGTCGAGGCCGCCCGCGCCGAATTGACCGCTGGCGGCCTGACGCCCCGGCCGACGCCATGGTCAGCCGTCGGCCTGCGCCTGCCGTCCGAACCGGCCCCCAATGTTCAGGCCCTCAAGGCCTTCAACGCCGGCGAGGTCGAGATCCAGGACGAAGGCAGCCAGATCGTGACCTGGCTGGCCGGCACGGGCCTTAGCTTCACCCCCGACAGCGTCGTCGTCGACTATTGCGCGGGCGGTGGCGGCAAGACGCTGGCGTTGGCGGTGCAGGGCCTGCCCAAGGCTGAACCGGCCCGGGTCGCCGCGCCCAGCCCCGCCGGCTGGTTGCCGACCGGTGCCGATGAAATGGCGGCGACCAGATCCGCGCCTCCGGCTGCGCCTATGCGGCTGATCGCCTGCGACGTGGTGCAGAAGCGGCTCGACAACATCAAGCCGCGCCTTGCTCGCGCCGGTGTCGTCGCCGACCTGCGGCTGATCGGTCAGAACGGTGGCGGGGTCGAGGAATTCAACGGCAAGGCCGATCTGGTCTTCGTCGATGCGCCGTGCAGCGGCTCCGGGGCCTGGCGTCGTCGTCCCGAAGACGCATGGCGGCTCAAGGCTGACGAGATCGAGCGGCTGCACGCCCTGCAACTGCGCATCCTCGCCCAGGCTGCGGCCCTGGTGAAGCCGGGCGGACGGTTGGTCTATGTCACCTGTTCGATCCTGACCCGCGAGAATGAGGCCGTCGCCGACGCCTTTGAGGCCGCGCATCCGGGTTTCCATCCCCTGGCCGTGGCGGGACTGCTGGACACGCCGACCCTGACGCAGGCGGCCCGGACTGCACTGGCGGCGGCTGCGTCTGGTGGCCGCCTCCGCCTGTCGCCCGCCTCCACCCAGACCGATGGCTTCTTCGCCGCCATCTATGAAAGGACCTCATGAGCGCCCACCAGAAGGTCCTGATCGTCGATTTCGGCAGCCAGGTCACCCAGTTGATCGCCCGGCGCCTGCGCGAGGCGAGTGTCTATTGCGAGATCCATCCCTACGACAAGGCCGAGGCGGCGCTGGCGGCGATGAAGCCCCAGGCCATCATCCTGTCCGGCGGCCCGGCCAGTGTGCATGAGGCGCACAGCCCGCGCGCGCCACAGGCCGTGTTCGAGGCCGGGGTCCCAGTACTGGGCATCTGCTACGGCGAGATGACCCTGTGCGAACAACTGGGCGGCAAGGTCGAGGGCGGTCACCATCGCGAATTCGGCCGCGCCGGGATCACCGTGCAGAAAACCTCGCCCCTGCTGGCCGGTCTGGCCGAGATCGGTGAGGACGAGACGGTCTGGATGAGCCACGGCGACAAGATCGTCGCCATCCCCGAGGGCTTCGATGTCGTCGCCACCTCGGCCGGTTCGCCCTATGCCGTCATCGCCGACGAGACCCGCCGCTTCTATGGCGTCCAGTTCCACCCCGAGGTGATGCACACCCCGCGCGGCGCGACGATCCTCAAGAATTTCACCCATGGCATTGCGGGCCTGACCGGTGACTGGACCATGGCCGCCTATCGCGGCGAGCAGGTGGCGAAGATCCGGGCCCAGGTCGGCGACGCCAGGGTCATCTGCGGCCTGTCGGGCGGGGTCGATTCCTCGGTCGCCGCCGTGCTGATCCACGAGGCCATCGGCGACCAACTGACCTGCGTCTTCGTCGACACCGGCCTGCTGCGCAAGGACGAGGCCCGACAGGTCACGACCCTGTTCCGGGAACACTACAATATTCCGCTGGTACACGTTGATGCGTCGAAGGAATTCCTCGGCGAGCTGGCCGGCGTCTCGGACCCGGAAACCAAGCGCAAGATTATCGGCCGCGTCTTCATCGAGATCTTCGACCGCGAGGCCGCCAGGGTCGAGGGCGCCGCCTTCCTGGCCCAGGGCACCCTCTATCCCGACGTGATCGAGAGCGTCTCGGCCACCGGAGGACCCTCCGCCGTGATCAAGAGCCACCACAACGTCGGCGGTCTGCCCGACTTCATGAAGCTCAAACTGGTCGAGCCGCTGCGTGAACTGTTCAAGGACGAGGTCCGCGCCCTGGGTCGCGAACTGGGCCTGAGCGACGCCTTTGTCGGACGCCACCCGTTCCCGGGGCCGGGTCTGGCCATCCGCATTCCCGGCGAGATCACCCCCGACGCCGTCGAGACCCTGCAACAGGCCGACGCCATCTATCTGGACGAAATCCGCAAGGCCGGCCTTTACGACAATATCTGGCAGGCCTTCGCTGTCCTGTTGCCGGTCAAGACCGTCGGCGTCATGGGCGACGCCCGCACCTATGAAAAGGTGCTGGCCCTGCGCGCCGTCACCTCGACCGACGGTATGACGGCGGACTTTTTCGAGTTTCCGTGGGACGTGCTGGGCAAATGCGCGACGCGGATCGTCAATGAGGTCCGGGGGGTGAACCGGGTCGTCTATGACGTGACGTCCAAACCGCCGGGGACGATCGAGTGGGAATGATCGAAACGGCGACCCGGCGGATACCCCGGCTTATTCCGTCGCCCAACGTTTAATTCGCCCCTGCCAGTAGACCTTTTCCTTTCCGTCGATTTCCCTTGCGACCTCGCCGGCGAACGGCAGCCATCGGTTCTCGTGCAGCCGATAGTCTGAGAACCGTCCTCGCCAGGGCGTCGACAGGTTCGCGTCGAGATCGTCAGGTTTGCCGTGAACGCCATTCATGCTTCGGCATCGATAGTGCGCTTCATCCGTCCGGTCCGGGTCAGACTGACGCGCGATCGATTTTCGTCTGGCTCTACGCCGATATGTATGGCGAGGTCATAGACTGCGGCGGGCAGCCGCGCCCGGATTTGGTGATCGGTTTCAGGAATCGCTCGGATCACGTCACGATGACCGTATCGACCGGCCTGCGAACCGAATATGGCAGGTTTTCACCATACCCAAACCGCATGACGAGGTCCGGCCGACGGCCCGCCATGCCGATCAGTGATGCCAGCTCGGGCCGCAGCGCCGCGACCTCGACGGGCTGGTTGATATAGGCAAGCTTCAGGCCCAGCGCCGTGGCCTGAAGTGCGAACCGTTGGCTGGCGCGGCCGACGCGGGTCCAGTGGTCGGGGTCCGCATGCTCACCGACGAAGACCGCGATCCCGGCGGACGAGGCGATCTGGCGGGCGTATCTGTCATTGTCGGCTGCGGTTTTCAGCGTAACGTCGAACAGGGTTGGCCCCAGCCAAGTGGGCACGGACGGTGACCCGCTGGCGGCGCTGAACAGACCGTCGCCGGTTCGCAGCGCCTGCCGCGGGTTCAAGCGGATCCACGACTTGAGCTCGCGCAGAAAGGCGGCGTCGCCGAGCTGGGCGGTATTGCCCTCGACGACCAGATCGCGCACCCGGTCGATCTGTGCCCGGTCGGTGATGAGCAGCAGATCGACGCCGGGCACCCGGGCCGCAGCGGCCAGCGTCCCCAGATCGGCGGCGCTGACCGACCGGCCGTCATAGTCGGCGCGGGTGGACTGGCGCCGGGGAATGGCGTCGAACAGGCCGGACGGTACGTTTTGGCCCTGACCATAGGCGAACCGCAGTCCGCCGGGGTTCCCGGTCTGGAAGGTAATTTCGCCGGGACGCCCACGCGCAGCCCCGGCCAGGGCGAGGTTTTCGGCGGCACCGCCCACGCTGATGAACAGGTGATGGTCGTCGGGATCGACGACCGGGGTGCGCCGCGACAGGTCGGGCAGGATGTCGATCTGACCCTCGCCGACCCGAAAGCGCCAAGGCTGGGTGTTGTGCCCGTTTGGGGCGAGCGTGGCATAGTGAATCAGGCTTCGCGGCCCCGGGTCTTACGCCAGCACCGCGCGCATCGACCTGACGGCATCGTTGTATTCGGATGCGGAACCCATCTGCGTCGCCACCAGGCCGACCGTTCCCGCGCCCAGCCCTGCCAGACACCCGCCAGCAATCAGTATTTGCCGTCGATCCATGTCGCACTTCCCTCATCCGGCCGAGTTTCGGTCCCGAGGTCATGAGCGCGGCTGACTATGACGGTCGTCTGGAAGACCGCTGGACCAGCAAATGGTCAGGGCCTTGGCACCAACAGCGCAATCCGTCGGGCACACCGTTGTTCCGTAGGCCCGGACAGAACGGCTCTGCCTAGGCGACGTCGGTCATCATACGCGCTTGCCCCCGTCAGTCGCAGTCCGGCGCGACCGTCTCGAACCGCTCATCCCACCATCCCTGCCAGCGACTCTCCAGACCGGCAAAGGCCGCGTCGCTGAAGCCGTAGGTGGTCAGGGTCAGCATGGTCGTGCCGCGCGGGCGCTTCCCGGTCGGCGGCTGGTCCAGCACCACCAGCAGGCCGTCGCCCCAGGCATCGACGGTGACGCCGGTCTGGTGGCGGGACAGGTACCAGACGTCGCCGGACGCCTCTGCGTCCGGTCCCAGCGGCATAGACCAGGGCTCGCCCTGTGCAGGGGCGGCGTCCAGTCCGAGCAGAGAGCGCGCCAACCGATCCTCGCGCGGCGGTCCCGAGAAGAAGATCGTCCGACGCGGCTGGCCGGGGTGGCGGGCGAAAGCGAAAACCAGCTGCCAGGTGAAGGAGATCCAGCCTTCGATCATGCCGTCGAACACATCGGACCAGTCGCCGGCGGGGGCCGAGCGCACCACGCGGACCACGCTGGTGTCGCCGCGCGCTACGACCTCGTAGCGGTCATTGACGCCGACGAAGGTGACCACGCGCTTTTCATCGTCAGCCTCGGCGTGGGTGACGAAGATAAAGTCGATCTCGTCCTTCAAGCCCTCGCTGTCCCAGCCGAACCAGTCCTTGATCTTCGCGGGATCGCGCAGTGCGGCCCAGACCGCGTCGGCGGAGGCCGGAACAGTGACCTCGACGAGGACATGGTCCTGCATGGGCGGATCAGCGGCTTTTGTCATGGCGGTCTCAGTTCCTGGTGGGGCCGGGTTTTGTGACGGCGGGATGGGCGACGGCGGTGAGTCGGTAGCGTCGGCCTGCGGGAGCCGAGTATTTGCGGGCGAGGGCGGTGACGGCGGCGCTGACCTCTTCGGTGAAGACGTCGAAATCGACGGGCGTGGCGAAGTTGACATCGGCCTCGACCGTCAGGGTCAGCAGGCGGGCCCCCTCGGTATCGGCGGCCTGACGCATGCGGGCGACGTCGCGCACGAGGGTCGAGGCGGTCGAGATCAGATGGTCAGCGGCATGTCGGTCCTGGGCCTCGACCGCGTCCGGATCGGGTGGTGCCTGAAGCATCGCGGGATCAAAGACGTAGTTCTGCGCCGCGACGAACAGCCGTTCCGTAAAGCCACGCTTGCGCCGTTCGCCGGCCAGATGGACCAGTCCGGCAGCCTCGAGCGCATTCAGATGATAGCCGATGTTCTGACGCGGCAGACCCAGTTTTTCCGCCAGTCCCGCAGCCGAGGCGGGCTCGGTCAGGGCCGCCAGAATGCGCCGACGGATGGGGGCCAGCGCCAGCAGGGCGGTGTCCAGATCGTCGAGCAGGGCGGAAGGTCGGGCCGTCATGGCCACAAACTGCATTAGACAAAATAAATTGTCAAATGACTATCAGGCGGAGACGCGGACATCCCTTGAGGCGCGTTCGAGAACGGCGGCGGGGGATTCACCGGTCGCCACCTCGGCCACCCCGACCTCGAACTCGACCACGAAGGGCGAGCGGTCGGGTCCGGCGTCGAAGGCGGTGCAGCCGATGACGGCGGCGATCCGGTCGGCGGCGATCCGCCCGGCCGGGCCTTGCGTCGCGGGCAGGGCCAGGGCGAAGACGTCGGGCGACAGGCGGGCGGCGGTGTCTTCGGTGCGGATCAGACGCGAGACCATGGCCCCGATCTGCGGCAGGGCGCGGTCCAGCCAGCCGCCCTTGCGGGCCTCGATCACGGCCTCGGTCTCGGACACGCGCAGCACGGCGACCGATAGGGGGCGGCGGCGCAGCCGGGCTCCCTCGGCTACGCGGGCGAGGTGGCTGGCAAACAGTTCGGGGGTGAACAGGCCGGTGGCGGGATCGGTCAGGCCCGAGCCGCGTGCGCTCTCCAGCGCCTTGCGGATGGCGACGTGGCGACGGTGCGCCCTGGCCAGGGCGGCGATACGCTCGGCTGTTTCGTCCTCGGGCGTGTCGGCGGCGGCAACGTCGGCGAAACCCCGATTGTAGAGCTCGGCCAGATTGATCTCGCCTGCACCGCGTAGATAGAGCACCGCCGGGATGTGATAGAGCCGGGTGTTCCGCTTCATGCCCGAGGCGATCGACAGGGCGGGCGTGTGGTCCTCGGCCCCCCACAGGACGACGGCGTCGAACGGCCGCTCATGCAGATAGTCGAAGGCGGTATAGGGTGTCGGTGCCGCCACGACGTCACAGCCGCGCTCGGTCAGGGCATTGGACAAGGCGAGAAAATGCCGGTCGGGCTTGCCTGCGGCCAGCACCCGCAGCGGTGTGGAATCGAGCGGGACGATGGGCAGAGGCTGTCCCCGCGCGGCGAAGGTGGTTTCGCGCAGCGAGACCTCCTCTTCGGCGATGGCCGACCGGACCAGATTTTCCAGCCGCAGCGCCGCCTGGGCCGCATGGGGCGGATGGGACATGACGATGTCGGCCAGACCTGGCTCCCAGGCTGTGGCTTCTGACCCGATGGCCAGAATCGGCAGACGGCGCGGGGTCACGGTCTGACGCAGGGCCCCGATCCCCTCGACCGCATCGGGCAGTCGCGCATCGAGAATCACCGTCTCCAGCGGCCAGTCGATCAGAACCTGGATGGCCGCCGACATCGAGCGGGCAGTCACGGTGCGCCAGCCGAGGGCGTCAAGACCCTGACACAGGGGGCCGATCAGGCTGTCGTCGGGGGCGACGACCAGTATGCGCGGATCGGAACCCAAGGGTGAACTCTCCAGCCGCACCCAAACCCGGGCGCAGTCTCATGGCGGCGGACCATAGCGAGCGCCGCCGCCTCTAGGCAACGGCCTGTCGCGCGCTTTCCGCGGCGGGTTTCCCACGGGCCGAATTGGAGTAGTACTGCGACTTTACAGGGTTTGGGGACCGGGTTGCAGGCGAAAACGGATATCAGTGCGGCCGCGCGTTGGGCGGCACCCATGTTGTGGGGTCGTCTGTCGGTCAAGGCGTTCGCTCGCAGCTGGGGCCGTGACGTGATGCTCTATACGGGCGGCGTGTCCTTCTTCGCCCTGCTGGCTGTGTTTCCGGCCATTGCCATCCTGATCGGCTTCTACAAGGCGGTCCTGTCCATCGCCCAGGTCAGTGAACAGGCAGCGGCGTTGGCGGATGTGATGCCGACCGCGGCACGCGCCATTTTTCGGGCCGAGATCGAACGGCTGGCCAATGCTTCGGCACGCACCGTTTCGGCCCAGAGCTTCTTCGCCGTCGTCATCGGCGGCTATGCCGCGCACCGGGGCTTCAAGGCCCTGCTGGCAGGCCTGAACCTGATCCACGACGAAAAAGAGCCGCACGGCTTCTTCAGATTCAATCTTCTGGCCTTTTTCGTCGCCCTGGCCGCCTTCCTCCTGTTCACTGTGGTGTCCGGGGCGGTAGTGACTTCGCGGCTGTTGCAACACGCCGGCCCCGGTGAGGCCGGCTCAGGCGGGGGGCTGCCGCTCAACGGGCTGTGGCCGGCGCTGGGCCTGGCGATCGGCCTGACCATGCTCTACCGCTACGCCATGTCCCATCGCACGCGGGTGGCCTGGGTGCCGGCGATGACGGGCGGGGTGGTGGCCACGGTGATGTCGATGGTCTCGTCCTGGCTGTGTGGCATCTATGTCGAGCAGATCGCGCCGCTGGGGGCGACCTATGGGTCCGTCGGTGCAGTGGTGGTGCTGCTGATCTGGTTGTCGTGGAACGTCAACGCCATCTTCTATGGCGGGGCCTTTGCCACGGAGATGGAGATCAAGGCGCGGTCGATGGGCGCGACCGAGATCGAGCCCGACGAACCCTTGCCGGATTCGGTGGTCAGTCTGTCGGAACGTCGCGCGTCGCGACCACAATAGTCAGTACCCCATCCGCCTCGTCGATCGAGACGGTCTCTCCGCCCAGCCCTGTCATCAGATGCGGCACGTCGATCCGCGCCATCGGGTCGGTGGCCAGCAGCGTCAGCCGCGCACCGGGGCCGGCCTCGCGAATGGCCTTTTGCAGCTTGAGACCGGGTGTCGGGCAGCGGTGGCCGCGGGCATCGACGATCATGCGCCAATCCGGTTCAGCAGCAGAGCCAGGGCCACCCGGACACTGGCCAGCCGAACCGCGTCCCGGCCGATGTCGCCGAAGCGGTGCTCGACATGGCTCGCCCCGGACGGACCCACGGCCCCGAAATGCACCAGCCCCACCGGCTTGTCCGTCGAGCCGCCGCCCGGCCCGGCGATTCCGGTCACAGAGACGGATACCCGTGCTGGAGACTGTGCCGCCGCACCTTTCGCCATGGCGCGGGCTACCGGCTCTGACACGGCACCGTGGACCTCGATCAGGGCGGTGGGCACACCCAGAAGCTCGGTCTTGGCGGCGTTGCTGTAGGTGATAAAGCCACGCTCGACGACGGCCGATGATCCCGCAACAGCGGTCAGGGCAGCGGCGACCAGTCCCCCGGTACAGCTCTCGGCCGTGGCGATCATCAGGCCTCTTGCGGTGGCCGCTTCGACCACCTGACGGGCCAAGGTCTGGATATCGTCGGGAAACATCAATCGAGGGGCTTTCCGAAGGCGGTGCGAGTCGGTCTAGGGTGCCGTTATGCGCCCGGAGACGGCGCCAGCATACGGGGCGGGCATGAGCGACACCACAGGGGACACCGGCATCCGCGCGGTCGCGCCAGAGCGTTTGACGCCCATCCTGTTCGCCGTCGCCATCTTCACCTCGGCGGCGCTGGTGTTCGTGGTCCAGCCGATGGTGACCAAACTGGTCCTGCCCATGCTGGGAGGGTCGCCGGCGGTGTGGAACACCGCCATGGTCTTCTTCCAGACCGCCCTGCTGGCCGGCTACGGCTATGCCCACCTGTTGCAGAAGGTCGGGTCGATCAAGACCCAGGTGGCGATCCATCTGGGTCTGCTACTGGTCGCCGCCCTGTTCCTGCCGCTGAGCGTCAACGGCCTGCTGGGCGACCCGGATCCGGCAGCCCCGATCATCTGGCTGCTGGGCACCCTGGCCCTGTCGGTCGGCGCGCCGTTTGCCGTGCTGTCGGCGACCGCCCCGCTGCTCCAGGCCTGGTACGCCCGGGTCCGCGCCGGCCATGCCGACGGCCAGAACCCCTATGTCCTCTACGCCGCCTCCAATCTCGGCAGCTTCCTGGCCCTGCTGTCCTATCCGATCCTGATCGAGCCTCTGGCGACCCTGTCAGGGCAGCGCGGCTGGTTCGGCTGGAGCGGCGGCTATGTCGCCTTCGTGCTGATGGTCGTGGCCCTGGCCTTCACGGTCTGGCGTCGCCGGCTGGACCAGACTTC
>Ga0105053_10003731_pt1 | contig 22906 bp, 22 predicted proteins | sample BON01_FD_78093 | JGI IMG/M metagenome (GOLD analysis project Ga0105053, IMG submission 78093) | Freshwater microbial communities from Lake Bonney liftoff mats and glacier meltwater in Antarctica - BON-01 | ecosystem: Environmental > Aquatic > Freshwater > Ice > Glacier meltwater | place: Lake...
ACCACGATGCGACGATCTCGCCCCGCACTGTGCATGACATGCCAGAGCGCGCTCAACCCGGCGCACCCGGCCCCAGCGATGATGAGGTCAGCATCGTGTCGTAGCTCGTTCGCGATCATGGCTCGACCGGAGAGTGGGTGGGGGAGACGGGCATCAGGAGTTGGCGGAGGCAGGTAGGCGTCGCATGGTCGTTGTTCGTCGAGGAGATCTCAGTGGGGCTGTTTTAGCCTACTTTATCCCGAATTGACGGAGGATCGCAGTCGGGCTCACCACCCACCCGTTTGCGTTGCAGTCGCGGTGGCGTGTCCCACCGGAAGTGTCACTCAAACGTGGTTCGGGGCGCTCCGGCAGTGCCACTGGGAGGAGACTGGTACGGTGTTCCCAATGGAAGCGAAGGTCGACTCCGTAGGGCGAATCGTGCTCCCCAAGCCACTACGTGAACGTCTCGGCCTGACCGCCGGCTCCACCGTCGACGTCTCGCTCTATGGCGACGGGCTCCACGTCGCGCCGGTCAACCGCACGGCCCGGCTCGAACGGCGCGCCGATGGTCGCCTGATCTCTGCGAGCGACACGGCCGTCACCGACGACGACATCTTCGACCTGATCGATTCGATCCGCCGGTGACGCGCTGGCTCGCCGACACCAGCGTGTCGGTTCCGGCGATCATCGAGAACCATCCCGCACATGACACCGTGTCGGCGTGGCTCAGCGAACGGCCGACGGTCCTGGCCGCCCACTCCGCACTGGAGACGTACTCCGTTCTGACTCGGCTGCCCGGTGACGCTCGGCTTGCGCCCAGTGATGCAGCGGCGATCATGGCCGAGCGCTTCGGCCAGCCGATCGTGCTGCCCGCCAAACGGGCTCGCGGATTAGTCGAGGAACTCGCCCGGCTCGGCATCGCTGGCGGCGCTGTGTACGACGCGCTGATCGCGGTGACCGCCGACGTCGACGGCCGGGTTCTGATCACGCGTGATCTCCGGGCGGCGGCGACATATTCGCTCGTGAATGCCACGCACGAGTTCGTCGGGTGATGTTCAGGTGCCGCAGAAGGTCTGGTAGCCGAGAGCGAAGTCAGCCGGAGCTGGGAGGGCGTAGCGCTCGAGACCGGGTCGTTCCGTGAACGGGTCGGTCACCACGGCCGACAACTGCTCGAACGGAGCGAGGTCGCCGGCGGTTGCAGCTGCCAGGGCTTCTTCGACGAGATGGTTGCGAGGCACGTAGATCGGGTTGCGGCGGTCGAGGTGATCAGGAGTGTCGATCACCATCGGACGCCACCGCCCTGCCCACTCGTCGAAGCCGTCACCGAACGGTTCGTTGCGCAGCTCGCCTCGCAACGTCGCTGACAGCGCCCGGAAACCGCCGGTGTAGTCGACGCCGTTGGCCTGCATGAGTGCCAGCAGGTCGGCAACCAGCTCGTCGCCGGAGGCATCGGCGGTGGCGAGGCCGAGCTTGGAGCGCATGGCACTCGCCCAGGTGGATTGGAACCGCTCGGGGAACGTCTGCAGCGTGGCCGTCGCGAGCTCGATCGCTGTGTCGGTGTCGTCGTCGAACAATGGCAGCATCGACTCGGCCAGGCGGGCGAGGTTCCAGGTGGTGATCGCCGGCTGATTGCCGTACGCGTACCGACCGCCGTGGTCGATCGAACTGAACACGGTGGCGGGGTCGTAGTCGTCCATGAACGCGCACGGCCCGTAGTCGATGGTCTCGCCGGAGATCGTGACGTTGTCGGTGTTCATCACCCCGTGGATGAAGCCCACCTCCATCCATCGGGCGACGAGCCGCGCCTGCGCTCTGACAACGTGATCGAACAGTGCGAGCGCCGGGTTGTCGGCGTTCGCAGCGTCGGGTGCGTGTCGGGCGATCGCGTAGTCGGTCAGTGCTCGGAGCAGTTCCAGGTCACGGGTCGCGGCGGCGAACTGGAAGGTGCCCACGCGCAGATGGCTCGACGCCACCCGCGTGAGGACCGCGCCGGGAACCTGCGCGCGACGGCCGTCGACCTCGCGGACGATCGACTCGCCGGTGGCGATGACGGCCAGCATCCGGGTGGTCGGGATACCGAGCGCGTACATCGCCTCGCCCATCACGTACTCGCGCAGCATCGGGCCGAGCGCAGCGCGGCCGTCACCGCCTCGGGCGAACGGCGTGCGCCCCGACCCTTTCAGGTGGAGATCGCGACGGGTGCCGTCGGTGCCCACGATCTCGCCGAGCAACAGCGCCCGGCCGTCGCCGAGGCGTGGCGAGTACCCGCCGAACTGGTGCCCGGCGTAGGCCTGCGCGACGGTGGTGACGCCCTCGGGTGCGGTGTTTCCGGCGAGCATCGAGAGGGCCTCCGGCGATCGAAGCGCCTCGACGTCGAGCCCGAGGTCGATCGCCAACCCCTCGTTGAGGACGACCAGCGACGGTTCGGTGACGTGTTCGCCCTGCCACGGTTGGTGCAATCCAACCAACTTCTGGGCGAAGGAGTCGTAGAGCTCGAACACGGGCCGTGCAGCAACGGTCATGCATCCAGCCTATGAACGCCCGCCGGACGGCACGACCCGAAAGGCGATGAGTTTCCGCGCGGACAGGTCGCGCGGAAACCCATCGCTCGGGGTGAACCCCTCGTTCGGACCGCCGCCGCCTCCCGAGTTCCTCGAACCCGTCGACATGGCGGATCTGATCGCCGCCTCCGACTGACTCCGTTGCTCACGGTGTCTGACACCATGAGCAACACTCCTCTCCGAACCGTCTCGAAAGGGTTGACCACCATGGGATTCCGACTCGCGAACATCAACGGGCGCGCCGCGCTCGTCTCCGGCGATCACTACACCGACCTCGCCACGCACTCCTCGGGTGCCCTCGGGCCCGACCCGATGGAAGCGCTTGCCCGCCCTGACCTGCTGGCGGAACTGTCGGAGAACTTCGACGAGTCGACGGTCACCGGGTTGCTCGCCGACGTCGTGCTCGGACCGCCGGTGCCGCGTCCGCAGAAGGTGTTCGGCATCGGGCTCAACTATCAGGACCACGCTGACGAAGGTGGTGTCGAACCTCCGGCGAGCCCGCTGGTGTTCACCAAGTTCCCGTCGTGTCTGGTCGGCCCGACCGCCGACGTCGAGATCCGCAGCGGCGGGGTCGACTACGAAGGCGAACTCGTCGTCGTGATCGGCCAGGGTGGTCGAGACATCACGATCGACGACGCATGGAACCACGTCGTCGGCGTCACCATCGGCCAGGACATCTCCGACCGGCCCGCCCAGTTCGCGGCGAAGCCCCCTCACTTCGACCTCGGCAAATCGTTCGACACGTACGGCCCGATCGGCCCGTTCCTCGTGTCCACCGACAACCTTGCCGATCGCGACGCGCTCCACATGACGTGTGCGATCAACGGCGAGGTCCGCCAGGACGGCAACACCTCCGACCTGATCTTCGACGTGCCGACGCTCGTGAGCTTCCTGTCGTCGGTCACCACGCTCGTCACCGGCGACATCATCTTCACCGGCACGCCGGCGGGCGTCGGCATGGCGCAGGGCAAATGGCTCGCCGACGGCGACGTGATCACCACCACCATCGACGGCATCGGCACGATGACCAACCGGGTCGTGCGCATCAGCGACCCCCGTCCGGTTCGAGGCTGACCATGACCGTCGACGACCGTTCTGCCGGTGATGCGACGGCACCGATCGGCCGCAAGCCGAACGTGTTGTTCGTGATCTGCGATCAACTCCGCGCCGATCACCTCGGCTACGCAGGGAACCCGGTGGTGCAGACGCCGAACATCGACGCCCTGGCAGCTGCCGGCACCGTGTTCGATCGGGCGTACGTCAACAACCCGGTGTGCATGCCCAACCGGGCGACGATGATGACCGGTCGAATGCCGTCGGCGCACGGGGTGATCTTCAACGACCGGTCGCTCGAACCGAGCGAGACCACGTTCGTGGCGCAACTCCGAGACGCCGGATGGCGAACCGCATTGATCGGCAAGTCGCACCTCCAGCACGGCGAGAGCCGCAACGCGGTCAGCGATCTCGGCAAGGTGCCGGGCCGAATGTCGCCGTTCGAGCCCGGCTGGGACACCATCGAACACGACGAGCGCTACGAACGCGGCGAGGTGGTGGCACCCGACGACTTCTACGGTTTCGGCGAGATCCATCTCACCCTCGGCCATGGCGCCCAGGTGGGCGCTCATCACTACCAGTGGGCTCGCGAGCAGGGAATCGCCCACGACGTCCTCCGAGCAGGGATCGACGCGAACTCACCGATCCCGACGCGTCGGCCCGAGTGGTGGCAGCTGCACCCGGCGCCCTATCCGGAGGAGATCCACTCGACCAACTACGTCACCGAGCGCACGATCGATTTCATCGAGCGCGCGGCGGCCGACGACGAGCCGTGGATGGCCTGGTGCTCGTATCCCGATCCGCATCATCCGATGGCGCCGCCGGAGCCCTGGTTCGCCCGTCACGACCCCGACGACATGGTGTTGCCGTCGACCTTCGACGACCCAGGTGAGGGCTGGGCGCCGCACCTCGACCTGATCCGTTCGCTCGACCCGGGCCGACGCGCGTGGGTGTCGCCGTTCGGGCCGACACCCGAACTCACCCGCGCCGCGATCGCCGTCACCTACGGAATGATCGAGTACATCGACGCTGGCGTCGGGCGGATCATGGCCTCCCTCGACCGCCTCGGCGCCACCGACGACACGATCGTGGTGTTCACCAGCGACCACGGCGACATGATGGGCGACCACGGCTTGATGCTGAAGCTGATCATGCACTTCCAGGGTTGCCTGCGCGTGCCGCTGATCATCAAGGCGCCGGGCGGGACCGCGGCCCGAACCTCGTCGCTCGCCGCCAGTATCGATCTGCCCCACACCGTGCTCGACCTGTGCGGTATCGCCGACTACCAGGGCATGCAAGGCGTGAGCCTCGTGCCGCTCGTGGACGACCCGAAGGCCACGGTTCGCGACGCCGTGCTCGTCGAGGACGACTTCCCGACCGCCGAGGTTGGTGCCCCGTTCCCGCTGAAGACCCGTTCGACGGTGACAGCGACGCATCGCTACACGCGCGACAGTAACGGCTTCGAGATGCTCTACGACCTCGAACATGATCCCGACGAGTTGACGAATCTGGCCGAGGGCGATCGCGATCCCCGGGCACGAGCGGCTGCGCTCGATACCATGCTCGACCAGATGCTGCGTGCCGACGACATCACCCGGATGGAGCCGGTGGCGCGATGAGTGCAACACATCTTTGCAACCGCGACGGCGAGGTCGAGGCACTCTCCGGATCGGGGCGACCGTGACCCATCGTTCGGGTTCGGGCGCGAGTGCCTCGCCGCGCAAGGCTGGGAACCGGGCAGACACGCCCATCGCTGAACCGTCACGTCAGGAGGTCGTCATGGCGATCGACCGTCCCAGCCAACCCCGAATCGAACCGATCGATCTCGACGACGTCACCGACCACGAGCTGCGCGACACGCTTGCCGGCGCGCTGACCCTCGACGGTCGTCCGCTGAACATCTTCGGCGTGCTCGGGCATCACCCGAAGCTGCTGAAACGGTTCAACCTGCTCGGCGGGTTCATCCTCAACAAAGGCCTGATCCCCGAGCGTGAACGCGAGCTGGTGATCCTACGCGTCGGCTGGAACGCTCGAGCCGTCTACGAGTTCGGTCAGCACACCGTGATCGGCAAGCGTTGCGGTCTGACCGACGACGAGATCGCTGCGCTCACCAAGACGCCGCAGAATCACTCGTGGAGCGCCGACGACCTCGCACTCATCGCGCTCGCCGACGATCTGCACGCCGACGACTGCGTGAGCGACACCACCTGGACCGCATTGTCCGGTCGCTGGTCGGAGGCAGAACTGGTCGAGCTGCTGATCGTCGCCGGCTTCTACCGGCTCGTGTCGGGCTTCCTCAACAGCGCCGGCGTACAGCTCGACGACGGCGTCCCCGGCTTCCCGACCTGAGCATCTCGATCGGGGGCATCTCGATCGGGGGCATCTCGATTGGGGTCAGACCCCAATCGAGATGCTCGGCTCGTGGAGTTCGATCAGGTTGCCGGACGGGTCGCGAAGGAACGACTGGCGGCTCGACGCCACCGGTTTCGGGTCGCTCACTTCGACGCCGCGGTGCCGTAGCTCGGTGACTGCAGCGTCGATGTCGGCGACCCAGATGGCGACGTGCTGGCCGCAATCGACGGGCACGTCGGCTTCGATCAGGTGGACCTGCTGACTGCCGATGTCGAGCCAGGCGCCTCCGAAGCGAAAGTCGGGGCGGTCGATGCGCGCCGTCAATCCGAGCACCTTGGTGTAGAACGCAATGCTCTCGGCCGTGTCGCGCACGTTGATCGACACGTGATGCACGCCGAGCGGTTCCATTGCAGCGCTCATGATGTCATCCCGGCGAGACCGACCAGGCCGCGCGCCAGCTCGATCTCGCCCATGTGGCGCAGCCCGTGCTGGTAGAGCCAGCATTCGAACCCGTCGAGCACGGTGATCCCCGCCGGACCTGCGCACCGAGCGCTGTAGGTCGAAGCGATCATCGGCGGGTACGGCTTCGCGATCAGCACCCGCGTGAGGTCGGCCGGATCCATCGACGCCAGGTACGCCTCGGTGCGCTCGAACACCGCCCGCTGGTAGTTCTTGTACGCGTCGTAGTCGCCGATGCGTTGTGCGACCATTTCGTCGACGGTCTTGTGCTTGCCGTGGTCGGCGATCGTGAGCTGCACCCGCTCTCGCCAGTCGTCGTTCCAGATCGGGGGCTCACCGGTGATCATCATGAACGAGCCGTCGTGCACGTTGACGTAGTGGAACAGCGAGAACGCGATCGGCAGCACGCCGTCGCGCTCGAAGTGGTTGACATGCTCGAGGTCCATCGTGTCGACGGCCTGGTAGTACAGCGAATGCATCGTGCGCATCCGTCGATACAGCGAGTCGAGCAGTGGATCGGCCAGTGGCGGTCCCGAGTTGAGTTCGAGATCGATCGTCGTGTCGACGCCGTTGCCGCTGTCGGTCATGGCCCGACCGTAGTCAGCTCGGCGTCGTCTCGGTGGAGCCGAGACGAACGAGCCGACACGTGAAACCGACGAACTACCACATCAGATCATCGCCCTCGAGCCAACGCTTCACCTCGATCGGCAATCCGACAGGGCGCAGCACGTGCACCCCGTCTTCGCAGGTTGCGGGGAATCGTTTGACGGACCCGCCTGGAACACTCCGGGCGGGTCCGTCGCGTTCCGGGATCAACGGAAGTTGAGTTCCGGTAACTTTCTTCCTAGCATCGTCACATGGCTCTTCGACCCGCTGTCGACGCATCCCCGGTCCCGCCCGACGAAGCAGGAGGCTGGACGTTTCTCACCAACCACAGCCACGTCCTCATCTGCCTCGCACGTGATCCGAAGCTCCGACTCCGCGATCTCGCCGATCAAGTGGGGATCACCGAACGTGCCGTCCAGGGGATCGTGAAGGATCTCGAGGTGGCCGGGTGTCTGACACGACATCGCGAGGGTCGGCGGAACAGCTACGACATCGTGTCCGATCGCCCGATGCGGCATCAGGTCGAACGCCAGCACCTGGTGGGCGACCTGCTCGGCGCAATGGTCCCGATCCGCGACTGATCGACTCGTTGGTGACGTCGGCCCGAGCCGGACGTCAGGACGGGGGTGGCGGAGGAGGTGGTGTGCTCGGTGGTTCCGGGATGCCCGGAAGAGCAGGAGGAGGCGGTGGCGGAGCACTCGGCGAAGCAGGTGGAGGCGGGGGCTGCGCAGTCATGCCGGGGGGCTGCTGTGCGAGACCGGGAGGGGCCATCGGGTTGTCGGTGACTGCAGCTGCGGTGGCGTCTGGCTTGTCCTTCGAGCGTTTGAACAGCACAAAGGCAATCGCCGCTGCGGCGACCACCGCGGCGATGATGGCGATGATGATCCAAGGCGACGACCCGCTGCCCCCGCCGCCGGGGGTCCATTCGGCGGTCATCGTGGCGTCGCCGTTGGTGACGAAGTCCGAGTCGGGCTTCACCTCCCACGTGGCAGTTGATCCGTCCGTCGACGACGCGTTGTTCTCACCAAGCGAGCCCGGCGCGGTGACGGTGAACCTGATCGTGAAGAGGTCATCGAGGGTGACACCGAGCATCTCCGTCATGGCGTCGGTCTCGGCCGGGTCGCCGGCGAGTTCGTCGACGCCCTCGAGGACGGCGTTGAACCGGGTGCCCTGATCGTCTTGTTCGATCGAGAACGATGACGTGTCGTCGCCGAGCGAGTTGAGCTCGGCGACCGGCACGCCGCTGACGGTGCAGCCGACGCCCACTTCGCCGTTCTCATCGATCTGGCGGACGGTTACGTCATCGTCGGTGAGTTCCCCGGTGAGGTCGCCACACGGGTCGTCGCCGCCGGTGATTTCCTCCAGCAATGCTGCGCCGGACAGTTCGTCGAGCGCCCCTGCATCCTCGCCGAGCAGGCCGGCGAATTCCTGGAGCTGTTCGGTGTCGATCAGGATGAGATAGTCGAGGTCGGCAGTGGCGTCGTCCTTGATCGTGAACGTTGCGTCCACCGTGAAACATCCGGCGAGCAGCGCGCTGGTGACGGCGAGTGCGATCGCCGGACCCACGGTCTTGTTCCTGCGACGTGTCATCTCCTCACCGTACTCTCGGCAGGAGGAAGCCCAGGCGGAATATATACCCCATGCGGTATGCTTGACACTGCACCACGGCCGTTGCCGAACCTGACGGCCTCCAGGCGAAAGGCACAACCATGAAGTTCACGCAGTACTACCTCGATTGTCTGTCGCAGGCCTCGTACCTGATCGGTGACAAAACCAGCGGACGAGCAGTCGTGGTCGACCCGCGCCGCGACATCGACGAGTACGTGCGTGACGCTGCCGCCGACGGCCTCACGATCGAGCTGGTCATCGAGACCCACTTCCATGCCGATTTCCTGTCGGGTCACCTCGAACTCGCAGCGGCCACCGGCGCCGAGATCGGTTTCTCGTCGGTTGCCGAGACCGAGTTCCCGTCACGCAAGCTCGCCGACGGCGAACGCATCTCGCTCGGCGACGTGCAGCTCGAGATCCGCCACACTCCCGGCCACACTCCCGAGTCGATCAGCATCGTGGTGTGGGAGCACGCCGACGACGAGGTGCCGTACGGCGTGCTCACCGGCGATGCCCTCTTCATCGGCGACGTCGGCCGGCCCGACCTGCTCGCATCGCTCGGTTTCACCCGAGACGAGTTGGCCGACCAGTTGTACGACAGCCTGCACGACAAGCTGCTCACCCTGCCCGACGCCACCCGCGTGTATCCCGCTCACGGCGCCGGCTCGGCATGCGGCAAGAACCTGTCGACCGAGACCTGGTCGACGATGGGCGATCAGCGCGTGAACAACTACGCGCTCGTGGCACCCGACAAGGCGACCTTCATCGCGCTGGTCACCGAGGGCCAACCGCCGGCTCCGTCGTACTTCGTCTACGACGCGGTGCTGAACCGCAAGGATCGTCCGCTGCTCGACGAGAACGCCCCGCTCGACGCCCTCGACCTCGAAGCTGCCGACCGTCTCGTCGCCGCTGGCGCGACCCTCCTCGACGGTCGCACGCCAGAGGAGTTCGCCCACGGGCATCTCGTCGGATCCGTGAACGTCGGGCTCGAAGGGCGCTACGCCGAGTTCGCCGGCTCGGTGGTGCCGCACGATGTCGACATCGTCCTCGTCGCCGACCCGGGCTTCGAGATCGAATCGCGCAACCGGTTGGGCCGCATCGGCTTCGACCGTGTCGTCGGCTATCTGGCCCACCCGTTCGCCGTGATGGCAGCGAACCCCGAACGGACCGCCCGTGCGTCGCGCCTCACGGTCCCCGAGTTCGAGCGTCGGCGCGCCGAGATCGACGGCATCCAGATCGTCGACATCCGCAACCCCGGCGAGATCGCGATCGGATCGATCGCGGGTTCCGTCGAGCTTCCGGTCGGCCAGATCCCGAACCGTCTCGGCGAACTCGATCCAACCGCGCCGACGGTCGTGTACTGCGCCGGCGGCTACCGCTCATCGGTGGCGGCGAGCGTGTTGCGGGCTGCCGGGTTCACCGACGTGTCCGACCTGCTGGGCGGCTACGGCGCCTGGCTCGAATTCGTCGCCCCCTCGCTACCCGCGCCCGCCTGAGCCCCCGATGATCTGCGCCCCCTGCGTCCCGGAAACCGGGACTGTCGGGGCACAGATGCTGCGGACCGCGGCTCGCGGCGTCAGCCCCCGGTGATGGGGAGACCTGCGTCGGCCCAGGCGATGATGCCGCCGTCGACGTCTGCCACCGAGGTGAACCCGAGCTGCTCCATGACTCCGAGTGTCTCGCCGCTGCGGTTACCCGAACGGCAGTACAGGAGGTATGGAACGTCGGGGTCGGTGCCGACGTGGCCGCCCGCCGATCGTCGACCGCGCGTGCTCGTGGAGGTCGCAGGTCGACGTTGGTCGGGCGAGCAGGCAGTAGACAAGGCGGGCCTGGTGACTGCGATGTGTTCGGGGCCGGCGGCGCGAGGCGAGCATGGTTGTCCGGTGCTCGATGGCGCTCACTGCCCGCTCGCCGACGGCGCCGACGCGATCCTCGTGTTGCTCGACCCGGCCGACGAACCAAGCGCGCAGTTGGTGCAAGCGCACCGTGAACAATCGCCGGGCACGCCCGTGCTGGTGCGTCATCGATCCGAGGTCGGCGAACGGCCCACCGCTGCCGTCGGCACGCAGTTGGACGTCTACGGTTTTGGTGGTTTCCGAGATGTCCGTCGTGACGGGCTTTCGGTGGTGGGCAACGGTTCGGGGGTCTCGACGACCGTGGGCGTGTCGGTCATGCTGCTCGGGCTCGGGCTCGGGCTCGGGCTCGGGCTCGGGCTCGGGCTCGGGCTCGGGCTCGGGCTCGGGCTCGGGCTCGGTGTCAGTGGGAGGCGTAGCGGAGGACGCCCGCCACGCCATCGGTGACGCCGAGGTCGTCGACGACCACCACGTTGCCGCGGTGCAGCAATGTGTCGCGTGCGAGTGTGTCGGCGTCGTCGGGAGCGGTGGTGCGGTCGACGAACATCGTCGCCACTCGGCCCTCGGCGATCGCTGTTGCCGTCGCATCTCGTCCTTCGACACCGAGCGCGTGCCGGCCGAGCTCCTCGCGCAGATGAGCAACGGCGATGCTCCGGCTCGATGAACGGTCGGCCAGCGACTGTTCGATCGCGGCCCGACACAGCCGTTCGGCGAGATGGGGATAGCGGCGGGCGCCGGCCTGCACGGCGACCACGGTGAAGCGGTGTGTGTCCATGTGGTCGGTGACGGCTGCGGCCTCGCGGTCATCGCCGGTCAGCACGACGAGGCGTGCCGCGGCGTGGACGGCGTGCTCGGTGATCTGCCGGGCGATGGTGTCGGCGTTGCGCTCGTACACCGCCTCGGAGCGGCGCTGATACCCGGCCTGGTCGCCGCCGGTGTGGCGATGGGTCTGCACCTGGTCGCCCTTCACCGAGCCGATCTCGGTGAGGTCGAGATGATCGAGCTCGAAGAGGTCAGCACCGAGATGGTCGACCACAGCAACGATGACCGGGGTGCGGTCGGACAACTCGGCGAGGGCGGCGAGCAGCGCCGGACACGGGCCGACATGCGCGAGATGGTCGACAGAGTGATCGATCAACCAGCAGAACGTGGCGTCGGTGTCGTCGGCGGTGAGCAACACGGTGTCGCTGCGCGGCTCGAGCGCGTCGACCAGGGCATCGAGGTGGCCGAGTGTTGCGTCGCTGGCACCGGCGTCGATCAGTTCCGATCGACGGACGTGCCACCGCACTGCCCGGTCGGCGCCGGCCTGGCCCGGCGCCGGAAACTCCATGATCACCGTGGCGTGCGGACCCGAGCGCTGGTAGCGGGCGAGCACTTCGGCGACCCCCGCCAACTCGTTGGCGGCCCGGACACGTTCGATCTTCGTCATACCTCCAGTGTCGATCCAGCCAACGCCACCCGCCAGAGACCAAGGTCATGGTCACGGCGCCGGTCAGGATGCTGGCCGGCGATCACGCGATCAGGTGGCTCTGGCGAGGAAGTCGCGAAGCGAGTCGATGGTGGTGAGGTGGGGATAGTTGCGCTCGGTGATGTCGATGCCGGTCTGTTCCGACAGGCGGGTCATCACGGCGAGAAGGTCCATCGAGTCGAGCTGCAGCTCCCTCCAGAAGTCGACGTCGTGGTCGAGGTCGGCCAATTCGGGTTCCGACTCCGGCGCCACGTCGGCGATCGACGACAAGATCATCGTGGCGATGTCGACGTGCCGGTGTCGATCAGGCAGGTCGGTCATCGGAGATCCTCGAATTCACTGAAATGGCTCGTCGGCGTTGCGCTCAGCGCAACGCCAGCGGGATTTTTCGGGGGGTTTCTGAGTGGGCGGCGCATGGTCTTGCCACTGTGGGTGTGGGGGAGGTCGGCGACGAACTCGATCTCACGTGGCGCAACCGCTGCACCGAGCCGAGCCCGCGCATGGCCGAGGAGTTCGCGCTGCAAGGCGTCGCTCGGCACATGTCCGGGCGCGGGCACGATGAACGCCTTCACGATCGCCCCGGCGACGGGGTCGGGTACGCCGATGACGGCACTCTCGGCGACGGCCGGATGTTCGTCGAGCGCCGTTTCCACCTCGAACGGCCCGATCAGGTGGCCCGAGGTCTTGATCATGTCGTCGCCACGCCCGACGAACCAGTAGTAGCCGTCGACGTCGCGACGGGCGAGGTCGCCGGTGCGGTACCAGCCGTCCACGAACGACTGCTGGTAGCGATCGTCCTGGTCGAGATACGCCCGGAACATAGAGGGCCAACCGGCTCGCAACGCCAACTCGCCGGACTGGCCGGGGTCGTCGATCTCCACGGGGGCGCCTGCGGCGTCGACCGCCATCGCGCCGTCGGCGTCACGTTCGAGCAGGGCGACCTCGATGCCTGGCAACGGTCGCCCCATCGATCCTGGCCGAACCGGTTGCGAGCGGTGGTTCGAGATCATGATGCCGCCCGTCTCGGTCTGCCACCACGTGTCGATCACCGGCACCCCGAACGTGTGCTGACACCAGCGGACCGCGTCGGCATCCAGCGGTTCGCCGACACTGGCAACGAGCCGCAGGTTCGACAGGTCGTGCTCGGCGGCGAGTTCGCCACCGGCGCGCTGCAGCATGCGGATCGCCGTGGGGGCCGTGTAGAAGACGTCGACTGCGTTGCGTTCGAGGATCCGGTACCAACGTTGGGAGTCGAACTCGGCTTCGTCGACGATGCTCGTGACGCCGTTCACGAGTGGGGCGATGATGCCGTACGACGTGCCGGTCACCCAGCCCGGGTCGGCCGTACACCAGAACGTGTCGCCGTCGTGCAGGTCGAGCACCAGTCGACCTGTGACATGGTGGACGACCACGGCCGTGTGCACGTGGATCGCTCCCTTGGGCGGGCCGGTCGTGGCGCTCGTGAAGTGCAGCAGCGCCGGCGTCTCGGGGTCGGTCAGTGGCGCCTCGAACGTGTCACAGCCCTCGGTGAGGAACGACCCGAACGACATCACTCGTGGGTGCGCGCCGTTGGCGCGAGTGGTGCCGATCTCGTCCTCGGTGCTGCCGCACACGAGCACCAGTTCCATTTGCGGTAGCCGGTCGAGGATGGATGCCACCTTGCGGCGATAGAGCAACGGTGTGGTGACCAGGATCTTGATCCGTCCGAGGTTCAGCCGTTCCGCGATCGGATCGGGGCCGAACGCGGAGAACAACGGAGTGAAGATGCCCTGCGCTTTCAGCGTTCCGAGCGCGGTGACGTAGAGGTCGGGAATGCGACCGGCAAGCGTTGCCACGCCGGTGCCGGGGCCGAAGCCTCGTCGGCGTATGGCATCGGAGAAGCGGTTCGTGCGCCGCGCCAACATCGCATAGGTGATGTCGAGCGGGTCGTCGATGTCGTCGTGATCGGGTCCGATGAATCGCAGCGCCACCCGATCGCCGTGCCCGTTGCGAACGTGGCGATCGACGGCGAGGTCGGCGATGTTCACACTGGCGGGTCGACCGACCTGACCGTCGGCGCGAAGCCCTGCCCACGCCTCGCCCCAGTCGAACGACGCCAGAGTGGTGTCGTAATCGACCAGCCACGGTTCGGGATGCACGGACATGATGTTCGAGCATCCCGCGTTCGTCGTGCTCCCGGCCAGGGACGAAGGTCAACAGCTGGTCTGATGAGAATCGGAGCGACGGCCCGCTGCACGTACTGTTCGAGGAATGGCTACGACGCCTCGGTCGCTGCGCTCGTCACCGCCATTCGAGAAGCCGAACAGCACCCAGCGGCGATCGAAGCCGACAGGCGCTGCGACCTCTCCGCCGACGATCACCGCGCAACGAAACTCCTCGTCTGCGAGCTCGCCGGAGTCGACGACGGGCTTGCCATCGAACTCGAACGCACCTACGGCGACTTCGCCACCTACTCCGCCTATCCCGAGGTCGTCGAGGTCGTCGCTGCGTTGGCAGCAGACCATGTGAAGATTGCGATCGTGAGCGACTTCCACGTCGATCTTCGCCCACATCTCGCCTCGCTCGGGCTGCTCGACCTCATCTCGGGCTTCGCCCTCTCGTGCGAGATCGGGGTCGCCAAACCCCACCCGATGATGTTCCAAGCCGCCTTGGAGATGGTCGGCGTTGCACCGGAGCGGTGCCTGATGGTCGGCGACAATCCGACACCCGACACCGGCGCCTCCGCCATGGGAATCGCGACCCTGATCCTTCCGCTGCAACGAGCACCTCGCCCCCCCGTTGCTGCAACGCGTGCTCTCGCTGGTCGGTGTGGGATCCGCAGCCCACTGATCTCCGCAACTACCCAGTGGGTCGACGATTCGACTCCGCGGACGCGTCGGGCTTGATCGCTCGGAGTGAGAGCACCACCCGTGTGGGTTCGGCACCTTCGGAGAGGGCATCGATTCCGAGGCCGGTGCCGATGACGGTGTTGAGCAACGATGCCAGTGGCCAGTGCGCCACCCCGACTTTGTCCCGAAGCCCCTGGTCGGTCCACGACGCCGTGGTCCAGTTTCCGTCGAGGTAGCCGGGCCGGATGACGATTCCCGAAGGATCCGTGCGATCTGCGAACCCGCCACAGAAACACGGATGCACACCGACGTGGACGAACACACCACCCGGCAACAGCACGCGATGGGCCTCGGCGACGACGGCGGGGTAGTCGGCCATGTCGGTGTGCGCCATCACACTGATCACCGCTGGGACGCTGTTGGATGCGAACGGCAGGCGTATGGCGTCGCCCTGCGCTGCGGCGAGGCGGCCGTGAGCGTGGCGGAGCATGCCGGCAGAGAGATCGACGCCGACCGGGACCCAGCCGAGCGAACCCACCCGGTCGCCGTAGATGCCGGTGCCGCAGCCGATCTCGACACAGGTTCCGGTGCCGTGGCCGAGCAGTTCGGCGAGGGCTTGGTCGATGCCGAGCGCATCGGCGAATCCGTCACGTCCGTGCGAGCGTTGCGAGGTCAGGAACGTGTTTTCGTACCAGTCGGCGATGTCGTCGTATGGCGCTGTGGTCGGCACGGTGATCCGCCGGTCGGTTGCCGTACGAGCCTACGGATCCGCAGTCGGTGGGCAGGTCGTCGGTGGTGTCGCCGAGCAGGAAGCGCGGTCCCTCACCGAGTTCGGCGGCGGCGTCGCCCGGGTTCCAGACGCCGCATGTGGCGAGCGACAGACAGCCGCACCCGATGCACTCGTCGAGCTTGCTGCGCAACAGCTGGAGGCCCGAGATGCGCGCCTCGATGTCGCTCGCGAACTCTTGGGTGAGCCGGCTCCAATCACGTTCGGTCGGGTTGCGTCCCTCGGGGAGGCGATCGAGTTGCGCCTTGATCTCATCGAGTGAGTACCCGAGGCGCTGGCTGATCAGCACGAACGACAACCGTCGGATCATCGACCTGCGGAAGCGGCGGTGGCCGGACGGCGCCCGCGTCGACGTGATCAGGCCCTTCGTCTCGTAGAACCGGATCGCCGAGACGGCAAGGCCCGTCCGCTCAGCGACGTCACCGATCGCCAGGACCGGGTCGACACGATCGCTGGAACTTTCTCTCGACCTCGATATTACTTGAGATAGTAGAACAGCTTGCATGACGATCACAGCCCACCTCGACCACGTCAACGTCACCGACCCAGATGCGACAGCAGCCCGATTCGTCGAACTCTTCGGATGGCGGGTGCGTTGGAGTGGATCGGCGAAGAACGATGGCTACACCGTGCACGTCGGCACCGACGACGACTACCTCGCCCTGCATCGCTCCTCGTCCGATCCGGCGGTCGTGTCGGACGCCGGGGAGCAACTCGACGGGCTCAATCACATCGCCATCGTCGTCGACGACCTCGACGAGACTGAACGACGGGTGCGAGCATGCGGTCTCGAACCGTTCAGCTTCGGCGACTACGACCCCGGTCGACGCTTCTATTCCCTCGATCCCGATGGCGTCGAATTCGAGATCGTCACGTACGAACCAGTCGACTCAGCCACCTGAGACAGGGGACCGGCGTCGCCCCGCGGCTGGTCAGACTCCGCCTCGGAACAGCGCACTGAGGTCGAGCGACGGGACGTGCTGGTGGGTCGCCAGCGACACGTACGTGCACGCCAACGCGTCACGACCGGCACCCAGCACCGTGCCGACCAACCCGAGCGCCTCTGCGAGGTCGCTTGGTGCCACGGCCTCGATGACCTTCGCGCAGATCGCCTCTTCGAGCACGTTGAAGGCGGTCTGCACCTCGGAGATGTCGAAACCCGCCTCGAACCGTTCGTGAGCAACCCGGTTGGAGTGGTCGATCATCGGCACGAGGTCGTGGGCCGACACACTCGCGACCACCAGCTTGTACAGCGCGTCGAGGCGATCGTGGGCTGCGTCGGGACCCGCATCGGCATAGTGGCGAAGGCCTGACCTTGCGAGCGCAGTCGCTGCGCTGTCGACGATCGACTCGCCTTCCTGGGTGAGCACTTCGAGCACGTCGGCCATGGTGGTCCCCTTCGCTATCGAACGTACCCACCCGTGCTCCAGCTCTACCGCTCAGGTCAACACCCCAGGGCGTAACTGACTGCCGAACACACTCGGCGCATGGCGTCGGCGTCGACGTCCCCCACGTGTGTGGTGAGCGTCGACTGCGAGACCGTGTGGAGACCGTCGCAGTTCACGACGGATTCTCGAGCGAGACCGATCGAGGTGTGGTCGACGGCGACTTCCGCTGCGAGGCCGCGCGCCGACGATGTGATCTCTGCGACCGTCACGAGGGATCTGACGCCGAGCACCTCGCTGCGCGTGAGCACCAGGACGTGGCGGCGTTTGCGTCCCACCTCGGCGAGCCAGACTTCGCCGCGGTTCATTCAGCACCCCACGCTTCTGCTTCGACCCAGAATGTGTCGCTGGATTCGGGCATGTCGGCGTAGGCGCGTCGATCGGCCTGTTCGAGCGCTGATCTCACTGCCGCAGCGACACCGTCGCGAGCCGCCGCCGAAATGTTGACACCGAGTTCGCGGGCTCGAGCTGCAAGCGCCTCATCGAGACTGAAGGTCGTTCGAGCCAGTGCCATAGCACAGGATGCTAGCGTTCGGTGCTACGACTCTCGACTCCAGTCGAAGACCGCAGGCCCTCGATCTCACGACGGACATGCAGTCCGACGCGCAACACCACCCGATCGGTCGAGATCATGCTGCCCGTCTTGGTACGACTCGTCGTGGCTCCGATACCGTCAATGCGGTGGTCGATCTGTCTTCACCGGTCTCGCAGACCGCCACGGTCGGAACCTGGAGCGGAACCACCGCCCCAGCCTTCGCCGGGGCTGATCTCATCGCCGCGATCCACTGCATTCGCGAACGCGCCTACGTCGTCGTCGACCCGGCCACGCTGCAGTACGGCATCGCCACCGGCGGTCACCTCGTCGACGACCACACCGACGATGCATGGCCAGTCGTCGCTGTCCTTCCGCCGATCTATCCGGAGTGGCTGGGCGATCGCAGTTTCAACGAGGTCCACGGAACGCGTTTCCCCTACGTGACGGGGGCGATGGCCAACGGCATCGCGACCACCCGCCTCGTCATCGAGATGGCCCGCACCGGTGGGATCGGGTTCTTCGGTGCGGCCGGCCTCGCCCGCGACGTCGTCGCCACTGCGATCGACGAACTCCAGGCCGCGCTCGGCGACTCCGCGTCACCGAGCGGGTCACCAACAGGGTCACCAACAGGGTCACCGTGGGGCTGCAACCTGATCCACTCGCCGCAGGAGCCAGCGCTGGAGGAGGCCGTTGCCGACCTGTACATCATCCGCGGTGTGCGCAGAGTCTGCGCGGCAGCCTTCATGTCGCTCACGCCGGCGATCGTGCGGTACGCCTACAGCGGCATCCACGTCGACCTCGACGGCAACGTGCAACGACCCAACATGGTGTTCGCCAAGATCTCGCGTCCCGAAGTCGCCCGACATTTCCTCCACCCGGCTCCGACACAACTGCTCGACGTGCTGGTGCGCGCCGGCAAGTTGACCGCAGCCGAGGCTGCACTCGCCAGGTCGTTGCCGGTCGCCGAGGACATCACGATCGAGAGCGACAGCGGCGGCCACACCGACAACCGGCCGCTCGCGCCGCTGTTCGCTTCGATCCAGACAGTCCGCGACGAGGCGGTCGCCGAGCACGGCTACACCCGCCCGATCCGTCTCGGCGCAGCGGGCGGCATCGGCACCCCTCAAGCCGTCGCAGCTGCGTTCGCTCTCGGCGCCTCCTATGTGCTGACCGGCACGGTGAACCAGGCCTGCGTCGAGTCCGGGTTGTCCGACGAGGGCAAGCAGATGCTGGCGGCAGCCGACATCGCCGACATCGCCATGGCTCCCGCAGCCGACATGTTCGAGATGGGCGTCGAGCTCCAGGTGCTCAAGCGCGGCACGATGTTCGCGCCGCGAGCCAAGAAGCTGTACGCGCTCTACACCAGGTACCCGTCGCTGGAAGCCCTTCCCGACGCGGAGCGGGTCGAACTCGAACAGAAGATCCTCGGCATGTCGGTGGATGCGTGTTGGGAGGCGACCAAGGCATTCTGGACCGACCGCGATCCCGCCCAGGTCGCACGCGCCGACCAGGATCCACGCCACAAGATGGCCCTCACCTTCCGCAGCTATCTGGGATTGTCGAGCCGCTGGTCGATCGACGGAGCGCCCGACCGTCGCCTCGACTACCAGATCTGGTGCGGGCCGGCGATGGGAGCGTTCAACGCGTGGACTGCTGGTACCTTCCTCGCCGAGCCGGCCAACCGGCAAGTGGCCCAAGTCGCCCGTAATCTCTTGGAGGGCGCCGCAGTCGTGACCCGCGCCCACCAGCTACGCACGTACGGCGTGCCTGTGCCGTCAGCCGCATTCGACTACCGGCCCCGCCCATTGCACGTCGACCACGACCTCTGACGCACACCCCCGATCGCGAGCGACCAGGACCAAGCATGGATCTCACATCTTCGACACGACCGCCGATCGCAGTGGTCGGCGTGTCCGCACTGTTTCCCGGCTCGGTCGACACCACCGGGTACTGGAACGACATCCTCGCTGGCACCGATCGGATGACCGACGTCCCGTCGACGCACTGGTTGATCGAGGATCACTTCGACGAGGACCCGAACACACCCGACCGCACCTACGGGCGCCGCGGCGGCTTCCTCGACCCCATCGACTTCGACGCGCTGAGCTTCGGCGTGCCACCGAGCGTCGTGCCGTCCACCGACACCGCGCAGCTCCTCGCACTCATCGTGGCGCAGCGGGTGCTCGACGACGCGCTGCGCTCCCAGTTCGGTGAACTCGACCGCCGCCGCGCCTCGGTGATCCTCGGCGTCACCTCCGGCCAGGAGCTGTTCGGCGCCATGGCCAGTCGGATGAGCCGCCCGATGTGGCTCCAGGGAATGCGTCGGGCCGGCATCGCCGAAGACGTAGCGCAGGACGCCTGCGACCGCATCCTTGCGCTGCATCCTGAATGGACCGAGAGCACGTTCCCCGGACTGCTCGGCAACGTCGTCGCCGGACGCATCGCCAACCGACTCGACCTCGGCGGCACCAACTGCGTCACCGACGCCGCGTGTGCGTCGTCGTTCTCGGCGATCTCGATGGGCGTCAACGAGCTGTATCTCGGCGACAGCGACCTCGTGCTCGCCGGCGGTGTCGACACGATGAACGACATCTTCATGTACATGTGTTTCTCGAAGACCCCGGCGCTGTCGAAGTCCGAGGACATCCGCCCGTTCTCCGACCAGGCCGACGGCACGATGCTGGGCGAAGGCGTCGGCATGGTCGCGCTCAAGCGACTCGACGACGCGGAACGCGACGGCAACGGCATCTACTGCGTGATCAACGGCGTCGGATCGAGTTCCGACGGCCGCTCGAAGAGCGTCTACGCGCCGGTCTCGTCCGGTCAGGCCCGAGCCCTCGACAACGCTTACGCCAAAGCGGGCCACGGGCCCGACACCGTCGAGCTGATCGAAGCCCACGGAACGGGAACGGTCGCCGGCGACGCCGCCGAGTTCGGCGGACTCCGCCTGGCGTTCGACGCCTCCGGTCGCACCGATCGCCAATGGTGTGCGCTCGGCTCGGTGAAGAGCCAGATCGGCCACACCAAGGCCGCAGCAGGAGCGGCCGGACTCATCAAAGTGGTCATGGCACTGCATCACAAGGTGCTGCCCCAGACCGCCAAGATCGACCAGCCCAATCCCGGACTCGACCTCGCGAACTCACCCTTCCACCTCAACACCACCACGCGGCCGTGGGTGCGCAACTCGGACCACGTACGACGAGGGTCGGTGAGTTCGTTCGGCTTCGGTGGCTCGAACTTCCACATCGCGCTGTCCGAATACATCGGCGACGGGGTGCACGCGCCTCGGCTGCGCACCGCCGACGTCGAGTTGATCGTGCTGGGCGGGTCCGACTCCGCCGACCTCGTCGACCAGGCCCGACAGCTCGACCAACAGCTGGTCGGCGGGCAGCTGGCGTACCTGGCCCAGACCAGCCAACGCGCCTACGACGCGTCGAAGTATGCCCGACTCGCCATCGTGGCAACGGACGAAGACGACCTGCGCGTCAAGCTCGCGTTCGCGATCGACTCGATGAGCGACCGACCAGACGTCGCCTTCGACACGCCCACCGGGGTGCACCTCGGATTCGGCCTCCACACCGGTGACGTCGCGATGCTGTTCCCCGGTCAAGGCAGCCAGTACGTGGGGATGGGTGCCGACCTGGCGATGCATTCCTCTGAGGCCATGGGCGCGTGGGACCTCGCCGCCGACGGCACCTCCGACACAGACGCGACCTCCGACGCGGACGGCACGTCGCTCCACGAGGTGGTGTTCCCGGTGACGTCGTTCGCCGACGATGCGGACAGCACGAACCAGGCGCTGCTCACCGCCACCAACTGGGCGCAACAGGCGATCGGAACGATGAGTCTGAGCCTGCTGCGGCTGCTGCGCCGAATCGGCGTCGACGCGCAGCACGTCGGCGGACACAGCTTCGGCGAGATCACGGCACTCCACGCCGGCGGCGCACTCACCGAGGCCGACATGATCCGTGTTGCGCGACGGCGCGGGGTACTCATGGCCGAAGCAGCTCAGACGCCCGGTGCGATGACCGCGGTGAACGGTTCGATCGAGTCGATCCGATCGATCCTCGACCGCACGGACGCCGACGTGGTGATCGCGAACCACAACAGCCAGCGACAGGTCGTGTTGTCGGGTCCCACCGCAGCGATCGAGGAGGTCGAGGCGCTCCTCGCGATCGAGGGCCTCGTCGCGAAGCGCCTCCCTGTGGCCACCGCCTTCCACTCGTCGGTGGTGAGCGGCGCGAGTGCTGCCTTCGGCGACTTCCTCACGGAGGTGCACTTCGAGGCGCCACGGGTCCCCGTCTACGCGAACCAGACCGCCGAGCCCTACGGCGACGACGAGCTCGTCATTCGTGAGCAGCTCGCTCGGCAACTCTCGAACACGGTGCGCTTCGTCGAGATGGTCGAGGCCATGTACGACGCAGGCGCTCGAACCTTCATCGAAGTCGGCCCGTCATCGGTGCTCACCGGACTCGTCGACACGATCCTCGACGGGCGTGACCACCGTGCGGTGCCCCTCGACAAGAAGAACAAGCGGGGTGTGTCGGCGTTTCTCGACGGCATCGGGCAACTCGTCGCCGCCGGAGTCGACATGGATCTCGACGGTCTGTGGACGGAATACGGGGAGCTGACCAACCCCCTCGACACCCCTGCACCCAAGCTCGCCATGGCGATAAGCGGCGCCAACTACGACAGCCCCTATCCGCCCCAAGACCTGTCCCGACTCGCCGAGGCCAACCCTGTGACTGCAACTCTCCCCACCGCCACTCCTGCTCCGCATGTCGCCCCGCCCGTGCCCGCGCCGCCCGCGGCACCCGTCGCTGCAGTTGTCGGTCTCGCCGTCGACAACGCGGTCCTGGCTGCGTACCAGAGTGCGCAACAGCAGACCGCGGCTGCGCACACTGCGTATCTCAACTCGATGGCACAGACACACAGCGCATTCCTCGATGCCGCTCAGCAGGGCATCGCGGTGCTCGGTCGACTCGCCGGTGTCACCGACTCGGTGACTCCGACACCTGTCGTCGCGGCATCGGCGGCCACACCACCAGTTCCTGCCGTGATCGCCCCGATGGTCCCGATGGTCCCGATGGTCCCGATGGTCGAGGCGCCCGTTGCCACTCCACCCGCACCCGCTGCACCAGCATTCGCGCCGGCCGCTCCCGCACCGGTCGCGCCCGCACCCGTTCTTGCCGCGCCGACGCCGGTTGCCTCGGTTGGTGTGTCGGTCGAGGAGATGACTCCGAAGTTGTTGAGCGTCGTGTCGGATCGGACGGGTTATCCGCCGGAGATGTTGACGATGGACATGGAGCTCGAGTCCGATCTGGGGATCGATTCGATCAAGCGTGTCGAGATCCTCAGTGCGATGCAGGATC